>WNGN01001828.1_pt1 | contig 24352 bp, 28 predicted proteins | sample 5400561 | NCBI WGS metagenome assembly WNGN01 (sample SAMN13153379, study PRJNA577476) | soil metagenome | isolation source: 115 cm soil or saprolite under Garry oak tree replicate 2 | place: USA:California | collected 2016-06-15 | reverse complement strand
GGGGAATACATGTCGATCCTGGCAAGAGACTTCAAGACACTGTTTCCTAAAGACTATCTAACAAGGGCGGCTAAGCGCGAGTTGCCATCGTTAGCCGAATTTAGTAGCCTGACTGTCGTATAAACTGGAGCTATTGTCCATAGCGAGGCCCCCGATCCTGATGACTCTGCTCTCCGTTCCTAGATGAGATTTCGTCCAGAATCCGCCTGAGCTTTGGATCTCTAATTGCTGTCCTGGAGGATTCGTAGAATTCTTTCAACTTCGTCGCTTCAATGCCTCCCTTAGCATATTCGTTCGCCTGAAGAGCCATCTCCAGCTTATCGAGTTCGTGAACTAGCTGTGCTTCCCTGCTCCTCTCGTTCTCTAGCTCCGACCATAGTTCCCTGTAAGCTCGCTGATTCTCCACTGGAAGGTACGAAATCAATTGTTCTCGGGCAGAGATTTTCTGAGCTCTAGCGATATTTTCTCCCCTCGCCTCCTTATCTTCGGGAGTTAGATCTCCTGTAATCGCTTCCTCTAAGTCGTGCAATAGCGCTAGCTTTAGCAGTCTTTCCACGTTGTAGCTTCGTCTTTCACCTTCGAACAAACAGAGAAGCGATAGTGCAAACGAATGATCGGCAACTGACTCTGTTCTTTGAAGACGAAGCTTCTTGAGCCAGCCTCTGCGCGGTTCGGCTTTTAATCTTGCAGCGAATTCCCAGAACTGGACGAGCTGGTCCAAATCTAGCCACATGTCGCGAATCTCGTGGCAATACCTAAAAACCCTTCACGATGCAAATACGTCAGGTATTCGACTCGTTAAGGCTTTGCAAATTGGTTAAGAAAATCCTAACTAGATTCGCTGTAGCAAAGAAGCATGCTCGATCTGAGGGCACGCAATACAGGTCCCCCCGAATATATCTACCTACAAAGCTAACTGATGACTCTAGCTTTCCATTCAAAGAAGGCGATCTACTCACCATCAGAGTTGATCGCCGCAAGTTGATCGTTCAGAGAGCTCAGAAGAGCATTCTCCAGATATCTGAAAGCGGAGACGCCCGCCAGAAACCATAATACCCGCGCAAAGACCCACAGCTTCTGCGCTGCAAGTCGAATGTTAAGAGTAACTGTACAAGTTACGAATCTCACTGGAGAACGTTTCTGGGGCCAAGAGTCACAATTACCACCCCAAGTCCAGATCGCTGTTAACATCAATATCGTCGGATTAGACATGAAGAACGAGTCCACAGCTGACGCTCCCTTTGTTTTCACGGTAAATTACGCCCCGTCGATCGCCCAGCTAAGCGTCAAAGGGCGCGCACAGGTGATCGGCGAAAAAGAGGAGATCTCTAGGATGATAGAGGAGCACAAACAGAGTAGGCCGCCACCGGTAGCGATAATTCAAGCAGTATCAAGCATAGCAATCGCCGAGGCGATTCTTTTGTCGAAAAGCCTCGGGATCCCGCCACCACTTCCCCCAATGGGCCTGCCGCCGGAACAAGTGCAGGCTCAGCAACAGCAAGGACAAAGAAAATCCGAGCCGCGCTATACGACCTAGCATAATCCCGGATTATTTAGTCCATCCAAAATCTTGGAGGATTGGTATCCATCCAAAAAATTGGACTCGACGCGTTGCCCGCTAATATTTGGCAGCAACACTCAGCCCGGTCCAGTAAGGCTTCTCGCTGTCGAACAGTTTGAGCTGATCCAACGGCCTTCCTGAGGTTGAAACGCCATGGCCTTCGGCATGATTCCTTTGTCTGAGAACCTCAGGTAGAAGACGATCCACGCCATCTGCCTCTAGCCGCATGTCGACGCGTTGAAACTGCGGTCATACGATCGATTTTGCTCCTGAATCTTGGATACTCGTTCAGAGCCGATCAGGCATCCTAGCCGTCCCGCGATAGGGACTCCCATTCGATGGGGACATCGAGCGGAATGCCATTTGCCCAATGCTACTAATACGCACGTGTATTTGCTAAAACTGCACTTTTAGCAAGTCTTATAGTGCTGATCCCTTCCATTCGCACTGCCGATATCCATGAGTATTGTTGAATTATGCGAGTCCAAGATGCCTTCTCACTTCGAGGAACAAGAACGAGATTCAGCGAATGACGGAAAGGTGAGGGAACGCGGGCGAGATCCCCTTTGCGAATAAGCAGAGATGGACGTGGGGAGACCCGGCTAACTGATTCTCAGAAAAATCGTATTCTTGAGCTGGCCCAAATCGTTCCTCGAGATCTACTTCTCTTGGGACTCCAACTTGAGCGGGGTTGGCGCATCGGGAGCATAGTAGGTTGTCATAACAACGTAACCTACACGAGGAAGAGAACAGGAGAGAAGGTGGTATGCGTCGTGGACCTTCCAGGAATACGGAAAGAGGATGTGGGTCAGGAGACAATAATGATTCGCTTCAAAGGGGGAAAGACAGAACCGGATTATCCTGGGGAGAAGTGGCTTAGACTAGCTCAGAAACTAGCCTCGAAGGTTCAGAAGGGAGAGAGGATCATTCCCCTTTCTGAGCAGCATGGAACAAACATCTTGAGAAAATATGCAAGACTCGCAGGTGTTCCGGACTGGGATCGTCTGCATAATCATCGCCAACGGGCCTATTTCGGTACGTTCTGGGCCAGGAAAACAGGCAGGGATCCTTGGAAAGTTCAGAGTCTCATGGGACACAAGGACTTGAGGGCTACGGCTGTTTACGTCGAAGAGCTCTCACTCGAGGAGAAGAAGCAGCTCCTAGACGAGGCCTAGCATTGCAAGGGTCTCCCATGAGTCGAAACGTTCTCTCCGAAGCCACAACGGTGGCTTACAAGACTACGAGGTGTTGCCCAATCTCAAGAAGTACGCAAGAATGTAAGAGGGCAAGTAGGACGTGATTCATCGAAGAATTTACGTTAGAAATCTCTCAACCAACAATCCATCTTTTTCTCTCAGCTGACAGATCCTTCTTCAACCATAAGGATTAAACGAGAGGGGAAATTGCCGGTTTGTCGGACGTGAAACATATGCCCCGAAGAGCAGTTCGAAGACCAGCCAAGCAAAAGACAACAATCTTGTTCAAGGCTGGGAACCTGCCCACTACTCCAGAAGAACTCTTCCGTCGAGTCTTCTGGAAGAGCGACTTTCTCGCAGGCGAAGCCCACAACTTCTGGAAGGAAGTCAAGAAAGCGGAACCAAGTGGACTACCAATCCAGGCATGGAAGGACTGGATCTCTAAACGCGGAATGAGCGTCGGACAATTCTACAACATGATACATGGACTTGTTGGAGCAGGTTTCATAGAAAAACGTGATTCTAAGTGGCACATGAGCGAGGGTTTCATGCAGGAACTGAAGCAGATGATGAAAGTCTATTCTTCGGAAAGCGGTTATGAACCTAGGACAAAATAGTCATCCAAAAAACTGGAACAATTAGCATACATCCAATAAATTGAACCTCTAACGACGAGTTTTCAAAACTCGCCCTTGAAGATCGATTTCTCCATTTCTAATCCTTGTGGTTGAGATCGGCTTCCCATCGGCAGCCTTGGTTAAATCGATGACGACCAGATCTAAGGGCTGAAGACCATTCTGCTGTCTGAGCCGATTCAACCGACGACCACTCGCAAGAGTGCCCTTACTGACTATCAGCGCTTGCAATTTCTTTCGCCTGGCAGCAGGTCCGTAAGGCTCGCCAAGCGCAGTTACTCTTACCCGCGACGACCAGCGCCGAGTTTTCAGAAACCCGTCCAGGTCGCGAACCCGACTAGAAAACGAACGAACTTGGTGTTTCTTATGGAGAGTCGCGACAAGTCGGTCGCTTGTGACTCCTACCAAAACCACATCTCCGAGCTTGAAAGCCTCAGAGAGCAAATGTCGGTGGCCGGCGTGTAAGACATCGAAAGTTCCTCCGAGAGCCACAAGCTTGTATGGACGGGCTGATCGGGACAAGTCGCGTTCTTTGAGGTCTCGATTTTAAGGATAAACCTTGGGCTGCCATGGGCAATTCCTTCGGTTTTCTGGAACCCAGTAAAAATGGCCTTGCCACGTGTTCGTCGCGTGGGCGAAGAAGAAGTGACCCGGTCCGGCATTGACCAGTACTCTTATCCTCAAATCCGCGATCAGCCCAATAACAATATACGGGGAGTAAAAGTTGGGTTTGGATTCTAGATCCCCTAGGGCACGCCATCGATTCGGTTTCTCTGGTCCTCTGACGAGACAAAAGAAGGACAGGGTTACTGTTGACGACGTTCTTGATAGTCTGACTAGGCAAGCCGAGCTCAGGCAGAAACTCGGAGAAAGGGACGAAGTGAGACTAGAGGAGATTGCAGAGACAGAAGATCTGAGCCGGTTTCAAGGGCTCAATCCTGGACCTACTTCCGCTCTAGTGGTGGCAAGGAACAGAAGCTTCGGGCACCTTGCATTCGTCGTGATGCTTTCATGCGGACTCGCGGTAGTATGGCTATTCAGTTCAGCATCGAAGCGCTTTGACCCAGCATCATTGGGCGGGATTATTCAGAAATCTGGTGTCCAGTCGATTTTCGCGAATCAGGCTCAACTGGGGATAATCGCGCTGGCCGCCCTAATGGGCGCTCTCTTGATTCGCCGGAGAAGACGAAGCCCGAGCCGACAACTTCATTCTGTCTAAACCGGCAGGTCCACCCCGAGTTGGAATCCCTCAGTCAGAATGCTTGGGACCTTTAGACTCCGCTCGGTGGAAGGAGACGCAACCATCAGTTGTACGGTCTCTCTTCATTGCAGGTTATATGACGGCGAAGACGGGCGTGCCTTGTGCCAAGGGATTTCCCAGAGTCCGGGGCGGAGGAATCAAATCCATACCTGACCTCTCCAACTCTTGTCTTTTCCCTCATCCTAATCTGTGCTTACATAGCCATTGGATTCCTGGTCGGCGACTTCGTCAGCCCTCTCTCGATACCAAATTCACAGGTACTTCTAGTTCTTGCTCAATGCGACGGTCCATTACCTATCTATCCCTGGACCTTGGTGACATCAATTTTTCTTCACGCAAGCATCATCCACATCGCAAGCAATATTTTATTCCTCTTGCTCTTCGGCTTCATACTTGAGGAACAGGTCACGAAGACCCGTTGGGTGACGACTTTTTTCCTTACCGGTATTGCGGGAAGTCTCACCTTTGTTGGGGCCGATATCGCAGGATTTTTTCTCAGTGGGTTCCCTAACGCGCTCTCTCTGAGCTGTGGAGTCGGAGCCTCCGGCGCAGTCTATGGCATAATGGGAGCAGCAACCGGACTCCGAGGCGTTATCCTGATCATATTCATCGCTGGTTTGGATCTCTTCGCGGGCGGAGGCTTCTTCGCACATATCGGAGGCCTGATCACGGGGCTCCTTCTGCGAAGGTTCTGGAGCTCTGAGCTAAAGAACTTCTAAGCACCGGCCTCAACAAGCAAACAGCGAGCTTTATTCGATCGACGTGGTAGCCCGGGGGAGATTCGAACTCCCGTCAGCAGGTTGCTCCAACCCCTCTGTTTGAGGGGATCCAGAGCCGACTAGGGACGCTTCCATGTTTCTGGCCCGAAACGCCCATGCTATGCTAGACCACTACACCACCGGGCTACGAAGTTCTTGGTTGCTCCTCGACTAGCCATAATAGGTTTCGTCGAAGTGAAGAAGGCGAGAATCCAAGAATCGGGTCGATTGATCATTCCGCGCTTACATAGTCTTTCTGAACCGCAATTTGCTGTAAGTTGAATCTTGAACGGTCGCCATGCTCAGTTCTATTGAACCATCTTGGTAAGGAAAAGGGAACTCGCCCAGTCCTCTCTGACAAGTTTTGCATGATATTCCTGAAAGGCTCTGAATCTGGGCGCGATTGGCTGGCGATTCGCCCAGAATCAGTGCCAGACAGCGAGGGTTCTAGAAATGAGGGGGTCTTAGCGACTACCTCTCGCGTCGCGAGAGCGGAGTCTCCATCTGAACAGGAAGACCTGAATTCGGTTGGAACTTCGAGGCGACGGAACCCGACCTAGCCTATATACTTGTCGAAACACTTATATTCGAAACCGAACGCGTCGCTCTCGCTTTCCGAGCTTGGACTCTTCTAAAGTTCCTCCAAGAACCAGTCCGGAAAGTGGAGACGCAAAGGTTCCTCAGAGACCAAGGGAAAAACCCATGAGCACACCCTCCCCCAGCGCACACCCACCCAAAATCCATGTCTGTCCCGAATGCGGGAGCCTCAACCTCATAGAAGACTTCGACCAGGGAGAAACCATCTGCCAAGACTGTGGCCTGGTCCTCTCTCAGAACCTAATGAGCCGCGGCCCAGAATGGCGAGCTTTCACCAAAGAGGAAAAGGACGAGAGAGGGCGCGTGGGAATACCAACATCCTTCTCCATCCACGACAAAGGACTCTCAACAGTCATTGACCGGGTCAACAGGGACGCTTTCGGCAGACAACTACCCTTCGAGACAAGAATGGAGATGCTGCGTCTCCGGAAATGGCAGATTCGGACCAGAGTGCACTCATCCTCCGACCGCAATCTAGCCCAGGCAATGGCCGAGCTGGACCGTCTGACAGACAGGCTACACGTACCAGCCAACGTCAAGGAAGACTCAGCCGTCGTTTACAGAAAGGCACTCGATAGTGGACTGGTCAGAGGACGATCAATTGCTGCAATTGCAGCCGCGTCCCTTTATGCAGCATGCAGATCCAGCGAGACCCCGCGAACCCTTAAGGAAGTTGCTTCAGCAAGTCGAATCAAGAAAAAGGACGTCGCACGCTGCTACCGTCTCCTTCTAAGAGAGCTTGAGATGTCGATGCCGGTCGAGGACCCGATTCGCTGCATATCAAAGATTGCAAGTAAGGCCGAAATCACGATACAGACGCAGCAATCGGCCATCCAAGTACTGAAAGACGCGAGAAACAAAGGAGTCGTAGCCGGCAAGGACCCAATGGGCCTCGCTGCGGCTGCTCTTTATGTCGCCTGCGTTCTGCAAGGTGAAAAGAAGACGCAGAAGGAAATCGCGGAAATTGCGAACGTCACAGAAGTTACGGTCCGGAATAGGTACAAAGGCTTGAAAGACGCCCTCGGCTTGTCCGCCTGAGACAGAGACTAGCGAAGATATTGGCGCATGCTCTGAATGTTGTTGAATACAGTGCTCCACTGTGGTGAAGGATTCGGCTTCGTCGTACTATACCCAGTCATAGAGATGGAGAACTTCACCCTCGGATCCCTAGAGTAGTAATAGATAATGTCCAACTTTCGCTTTGGATTCGCATTGTATAGACTCCTCTTCAAAGCATTGAACAGGTATTTGTTAAAGAACTCCAGCTCAATCGAAACGGTTATCCGCTCACTCAATCGAGAACCTTCTAATTCGCCTTATTGAAGATACCGGCTATACCTATTTATCGATAGCCCCTGAAGCCGATAAAACCCTCACGAAGTCCTCTGGAAAGCGCTGGAAACCCACGGCAATCCAGAGAGACTCGGAGCCGTAGACAGCTCCAAAGCTCAATCTCGCTACGCCCCAACCTCGTAGATCGTTCCTTTACCCCGTTCCAAAGGTTACAATCCGGATTTTACCGCTCGGCTCAAGATGTATCAGAGAAGCGTATGACGGAGAAGACGACCGTAGTCCTTGCACTCGGGATGGCCTGGCTGTTCTGGTTCCTTTTTTTCCTCTACCTCGGCGTCTAATCAGTCCTTTTGAGGGCACGCTTAAATACGCAAGCCGCCGATAGAATTATCGTGGACGATTACAAGGGAGAACTGGGCGTCTAGAATGGCCGACGTTTGTTCGACCTGCGGCCTTCCCAAAGACCTGTGCGTTTGCGGCACCATCAGCATGGAGCAGCAGACCGTAAAAGTGCGCATGGAAATGCGCAAATGGGGCAAACCAGCCACAATAGTTGAAGGCATCGACGGGAAAAGCGTTGACCTTCCGGACCTCGCGACAAAACTGAAGACATACTGCGCATGTGGCGGAACCTCAAAGAACAACGCCATAATCCTACAGGGAGACCATCGTGACAAAGTGAAAAAAGTCTTGGTCGGATACGGTTTCCCGGAAGCAAGCATCGAACTTCACTAGGACGCTTACGGGCTTGTCCAGTCTGAAAGAAATCCTCGGCTCATTTCGAAGAGGTCCCATTGGACTCCGAACATGCCCTCGCTGTGGTTCCTCAGTCGTAAGATCTCGAACTCCGCTGGAAGGATGGATATTACCCGTAAGGTATGTCTGTAAGAACTGCGGGTACGAGGGATTCGTCGCCTTGGAAGAGGAGCACAAAACCTAACCTTAGACGGTTCAAGGTTCAAGACATCCGAAGGACTCTTGCGATTTCTGATTCGAAAGCCTCTGGACGGAACCGCTTCGCCCTAGCAGATGAGGCTGCGGAGAACCGCCGCCGAAGATGATCGTTTTCAGAAAGCGTTGTGATCTGCCGTGCCGCAGTGGAGCATCCAGCAGCCATAGCCTCAACAATCGTTATTCCAAAATGCTCGTTCTCGGCACAATGAACATAGGCCATAGCACGACCAAGAACATCCTTCACCTTCCTCAGCGGAGAGAGAACAAAGGAAACGTTTCCCGGCGCCCCTTGGCGCAGATGTTCATAGTAGGGAATTACCCCAACAGTTCCGACGATAACAAACCTAACGCTAGGAACCATGCGAGCCAACTCCAGGAATAGGTCGAACCGCTTCTCAGGCGAGATACGTCCAACAGTTATGACGAGATTCTCTCTTGCAACTGATTTGCTATAACCCTCGTACATCTCTATTGGACACGGGGGGTAAATTGTCGTGGAATCTCGCCGCCACTTGTTCCTGACAAATCCACGCGTATAATCCGAGTTGCTGAGGAAGGTCCTAACACGACGAACACGACTACGATAGAAGTGAGTCGCGGGCTGATAATACAGCTTCCAGAAGGGAGATAAGGATTGTGATTTCAGATGCCAAAAATATTCTGGAAAGTGGCAATACTGGACAACAGGGGCGCTGACATTTGGTACGTACCCAACATCCTGAGTGCCGAGGATAAGGTCAAATCCACGATTATGGGAAAGTAAGTCTCTGATGCGCAGCCCATGATAGATTAGTAACCGATATAGAACTAGTCCTGATCCGATTATTGGCCTGAATCTCGGATATGAGAGTTGGTTCACACCCTTGAAAAGTCCGTAACAACCGAAAAAATCCTCATAGGAGGCTTGGTCAAACTCCTCCGAAAGAAGGGATACTTCATGACGTGAATTAGCTGCAGCAGCAATGCAATGAAGGGCAACCCTTTCCGCTCCGCCTCTAGCGTTCATACTAGGATGTAGGACGAGTATCTTCATGGAAAGCTCATTTCCCCCGTCTCGAAAAGGCCATTTTAACCAGCGTCTTCATACCCAAGAGCTGTGTGCTCTATCTCAGATTTCCAAGGACTATTACTCGACGACTACCACCGGTATGTGCTCGAAAGAGAACTTTCTATGTGGCATCTCTATTATCTACCACATAAACCACTCGCGGGAAAAACGGTCCTTGACTTAGGGGCAGGATGCGGCGAAACCGCAAAGTTCTTCCTTAATCATGGAGCGAGCAGAGTGGTATGCGTCGAACCGGAGGGCAAATGCCTGGAATACCTACAGAAGAACTTCGGAAAGGACCCTCGGGTAGTTATTGTTTCAGAATTCATCGACCATATCAAGATAGACATCGAGGGAGCCGAAGAAGGGATGATTTTTGAGGCACATTTTCCCGTAAAAGTCAGGAAGCTGTCAGGTAGTCCCCGTGAGACCCTTTGGAGAGTCGAGAAGAGGACCGGCCTTTGGGCTGCTTTTCTGGTCAAGGTAGGTCCGAGGTCTTATCGATTGATAAGAGACTCTCCCTTAGAAGGGGTCGCCAAACGACTTCGGGATCTTGTAGGGTGAGAAGGTAGCTCCGCGACGTTGTTAGTTTCGATGCATACGACTATGCGGAGACAATTCACGTACTTCGCAGGACCAGCGTGGTACGATATGGCCATTCCAAGCAGTCTAGGCTAATGTCGGAAATCAGCGCCTTTCATAATACTCGAAAAGCTTCAGCATTTTAGATTCGAACATCTCTGGAGAGAATCTCTTGGCTCTTGCCGCTGCCGCGACTGAAAGTCTCTGTCTCAGTTCATCATTATGGGATAACTTGGAAATGCAGTCAGCGGCCGTACGCAGGTCGCGCCACCGAAAGCCTACGTCTTCATGCATCCAGCAGCCATAGCCTCAACAATCGTTATTCCAAAATGCTCGTTCTCGGCACAATGAACATAGGCCATAGCACGACCAAGAACATCCTTCACCTTCCTCAGCGGAGAGAGAACAAAGGAAACGTTTCCCGGCGCCTCTTGGCGAACCCGCTCGTAGTAAGTCGACGTCCTATCCGAGGGACTTCCTACCGCTACAAATTTGGTCTTAGGAACCATACGAGCTAAGTCGACAAACAAACCAAGTCTTTTTTCCGGAACAAGACGACCGATCGTTATTACCAAGTTCTCTCGGAATTGCACTCCACCAAATTCTGAATAGTCTTCGACTGGACAGGGCGGGTAGAGAGTGCTAGAATCGCGTCCCCAGTTCTTCTTTACGAATCCTCGGGTAAAGTCCGACACGCTGAGAAGCGTTCCCACGCGGCGAACGCGATTTAGATAGTATATGGTTGCCGGTCGATAGTATATGCGCCAGGTCGGAGAAGCTTGGTCTGTTGCTAGATGAGAAAAGGATTCTGTAAAGTAGCAGTACTGCACTGCGGGCACGCATGTTGAAGGCACGTATTCTATATCCTGAGTACTCAACACAAGATCGTAAGTCTCCATTGCGGCAGCCCTTCTGATTTGGAACCAATTGTAAATCAGTCTCTGATAGAGAAGAGCTCGAGAACCCAAAAGCGGCTTGAATGCCGGGTAGTAGGATCGGTGGATTCTGTTGAACAGGCCGGAGCAACCATAGAAGTCCTCGAAACCAGCTTCATCCAGGTCTTCCGTAAGGAGGGAAACTTCGTGGCCAGACTTGGTCGCAGCCAAGATCGAGTGAATCGCAACTCTCTCCCCCCCGCCTTTGACACTCAATCGAGGGTGAACTAGAAGTATGTTCATGGGCTGTGACCGAATTGAGTCGCGAAGAGCAAACGGGGGCTGGTTAACTGTCCTTGGATTTCCACATTTCTACGGTCAGTTTCAGTCCCTCCGCGAGAGTGTGCGACGGCTTCCAATTGAGTTCCTTCGATATTCTTGAATTGTCAAGCACCAGATATTGAGGGTCCTGCGATTTCGGCCGCTGAGGGTAACCTGGCGGATAAGATCCGAAAACAGTCTTTCCCTTGAAGCCTGTCATTGCCGTCAACATTTTCGCCAGTTCGGAGTTTGTAACGGGGTTGCCCGGTGAAACGTTGTAGATTTGGCCGATCGCTCTGAGGGACTTGGCAGCCAGAATGTAAGCGCTGACGTGGTCTTCCGCAAACATGTAGTCTCGGATCGAGCTTGGAGCTCCAACGTAGCAGGTCTCTCCCGCGAGCATTTTGGATATGAGGTATTCCGTGTAGAATCCTCCTTCACCGGTTCTTCCGTAGCTGTTGATCGGCCGAAGCACCGTCCCCTTCAAATGGTATACGCGGTTTGCCATCTGAACGTATTGATCGGCGGCAGATTTTGTGACAGCGTACGGTGAAGCAGGATTTAGTATTGCATCTTCTCCGATGGGTTTGTTGCCATCTTGCCAGCCGTATACCTCGGCCGTCGAGGCCGCGATCAGTCGTGCGTTAGGCGCCTCTCCTAGGATTGCATGAACGAGGTTTACGGTTCCCTCGAAGTTCGTTGCGATGTATGGATACGGATCGTCAAAAGACAGCCTGACAGGGGTCAGAGCTCCCAGATGAAAGATTATCTCGGGCTCTGAGGCGTCCACTGCCGAGAGGATGGAGTGGAAGGTTCCGAGATCTCCTTCTATGAGATGCACTTGGGATATTACTTCTCTGATTCTGCTTAGTTCTCTTTCGGACGAATGCCTGACTAGACCATGAACGTTGTAGCCATCCTTGACTAGGCGAGCGGCTAACCTTGAACCTATGAATCCGGTTATTCCTGTTATGAGGACATTCATCTTGACCTTCGTTCCTTCAATGTCTCATCAGCTTCTTCAAGTTCTCTCAACGAGTTTACTGTTATGAACGAGCCGTTATGCTGGAAGGCTTTTAGCTTATTCATTTTCGCCAACCTAGGAAAAGTTGTTCTTTCGACATCGCCCCTTCCGGGCAGGTATTCCAGAACCTTCCGGTCGAAAACGTATATTCCCATCGAGATGAAGACATCATTCAGAACCGGCTTCTCCACAAAACCCTTGCAAAATCCTTTCTTGTTAATTTCGACCAGGCCGAAAGGTAACCTCGGATGTACGACCGCTATTGATGCCAGGCACACATTTTCGCGGTAGTTGTTGTAAATTGTTGCTAATCTGAGATTCGTTATCTGGTCTCCATTGAGCGCAAAAAATGAGGGGGAATCCACATAACGGGAGATAGCTAGGCGAAATCCCTCGCTCGTTCCACCTTCCACCGTGTGAACACTGTATCGTATGTCTACTCCAAACTTCCCCCCGCTACCGAAATACCGCATTATCTTTTCTTTCAAGTAGGCTACTCCAATCACGAGGTCTGTTACTCGGTTTTGTTGGAGCCATTCGACAACCCATTCGAGGAGAGGTTTACCCCCAACTCTGACCAGTCCCTTAGGAATGTCATGGGTTATGGGCCTGAGTCGGAGCCCTTCCCCGCCGGAGAGGATTACTGCTGTCTTAGGGGCTCTCATGCGATTCTCTCACGGGCTTTCATTTCAACCGAAGAAGAGGGCTCATGTTCGGTAGCTGCATATGGTGGACTTGTGTGAATAAGTAAGGTTTCGGTCGCAAGGGCTATTCGAATGCTTCTCCGGTGGAATATTCCACATTACAGTTCGTGTAAGATTCAGGAAGGGCTTGCTAACGTCCTCAACCACTCAATCGTCGGAGGTAATCCCTCGGCAAGCCGATACTGAGGACTAAAGCGGATCTTCATTCGAGCCGCCGAGATGTCGGCTTGACTATGTCTGACCTCCCCGACTCGACGCTGAGCATGGATGGGTCGAAGATTCCTCAGATCAAAAAGGTGGAGAACCTGTCGTGCAAGGGATATGATGGTAGTTGCTCTTCCGGTTCCGATGTTCAATATTGTCCCACCAGGAACGCGTCCCGTGAGTGAAGCGAAGGTGGCTCTCACAACGTCGTCTACGAACACGAAGTCTCTGGTTTGCGTGCCATCACCGAAAATTATGGGAGGTTTCCCATGCAGGGCTTCGTTCACGAACCTAGTAATGACTCCAGCATAGCGATTTGACTGTCCCGGGCCATATACATTGAAGTACCTCAGAACAACAGTAGGGATCCCGTACAGACTCGAGTAGACCTTGCAGTAGTACTCGGACGCCAGCTTGGAGCTGGCGTAAGGCGAGGCGGGTGCTGGGGCATCGGTCTCTCGACAACTCGATCTTCTGTCCCCGTAGATCGCCGCTGTGGACGCGAATAGGAATCGTTCACTATCGATCTTGCGAGCGAGATCGAGCATTCGACAGGTAGCTTCTATGTTTGCACGAACTGTCAGCAGAGGTCGCTGGACCGACTCCTGAACGGAAGTGTTCGCCGCCAGATGCACTATTCTCGTGCCCGATTTGCTCCGCCTTTGCGAGTTGGTACTATTCAAGTCAGCTCGGTAATACTCCAATCTACTTGAGCTGGGGAGATCCTTTGGCCTTGGGACTCTGTCTAAGGCTTCAACCTGAAACCCCCTGTGGAGGAGCTCTTGCACCAAGTGTTTCCCAATGAATCCTCCGCCTCCGGTGACAAGGACCGATCTTGAGCCAGAGTGTCCTTCGTCTCTCTTCAAAGAGTGATCGTCTCATTTGACGGGTTTAGGCCTTTGAGAGAATCCGGATAATCTTTGCCCGCAGTGTCAAAGGATCTCTTATGGAGAAGGGCATGTGATCTCTCTAACGGATTGATCATCGATCCAGCTTGTCTGCGACTTGGCGGGTCTTGAGGTAGCCATACAAAACGAATGGACGAAGCCGCGCGATTGAGTGAAGGAGGGTCCGTAAAGGAGAGACTCCGAGTTGTCTTCGAGCTTCACCTGCTTTGATCTGGTAGAACACAGACCGGACGAGACTCATTTTGCGCAGATGCAACGCGATGAGGCTGGTGTCCATTTTCACTTTCTCTCCACGTTTCCTGAGTCGGATGTCAAGGTCAGTATCGGGAGCGATCACGTCACGAAACCCTTCTACATCCGCAAGTGCTCTAATTGAGATGCTCCTCGCGCCCCCGCGAGCTTCTCGACCAAGTGGCGTAAACAAATAGCTTCGTTCCCAGAAAGAAACGAGCTGATTCATTAGTCCCTGGCTCGGGTCGGTCCGGACTAGGGCAGACACAGATGCCCACTCCCGGCAAGAAGCAGAGGTTTTTTCCAAGAATAAAGTGGGCACGAGTATGTCTGCGTCAACAATAGCAAGAACCTCGCCTACCGCATTCTTTCTTCCAATTTCCAAATTCTCCGCATAGCTATTTTTCCATAGCGATTTTTGTTTCTCTATGACAATCGAACGCTTTGGAAGCATTTTCTTGGACAACGCGACTGTATTGTCGGTACATCCGTCAGCAATGAGGATGATTCGTGCTGGTGGGATCGATTGTTGTAGAATTCCCTCGAGCGATTTTTGGATGTAAGATTCCTCGTTATGGGCGCAAATCAGTACCGTCACGTTGACGGGCAAAAGGGAACTACTCGATGTTCACCGCAAGCAAATAGACGATCGAGGCAACAACGAAGAAGAAGGCGAGAGGCACGTACCAAAGCAAGAGACCTCCTGCTATCAACACGAGAAGCGCCCCCAGATCGGCTTTGTCCTTTCTCTTCGACAAATCTACGTTCCAGACGCCCAGAGAATAAAGGCTCACGGCTAAGACACTTAGCACAGCTGCAACGTTGAAGAAGAGTACGGGAAAGATAGAGCCACCAATGGGCTTGTCGTTGGTGATTGTGGGGGCTATATTAATGATCGGTCCAAGCAAGAACCGGAGACCGTAGACCTCACCAAGTCCGAAAACAACCCAAGCCAAGGGAAGGAGAAAGACCCGTTTTTCCAAGTGTTTTCTCGAACTGTTCGCCGACGATATTTCATATAAACGTTAGGCGCCGCATTCTTTGGAACGATTAACGAAGCCAAAAAAAACTGTTCTTTCGAACCTCGGCACTGTTCTCGTTAGTACTGGGCCTAGTTGATGTTCTCTAGTAACAAAGGGATAATTAGCAGTCTGGACGGGAGCGGACGATTGGAAGCAGATGAGCGAAAACCTTCCTCAAACGAAGTATGTTGTGGAAGTCACTGTTCCAGAAAAGAGCACGCCGACGCCCAAGCAATATGTTCAGGATCTGAAGGGCGTGGTCGGCGGTAAACAGTTAGCTAGAATGAAGAAGGAAGCAGTAGACTGCCCGGTCCTTTCGAAGACTGTTTCCTTCGCACAGTGCTTCGCCTGTCCCAACTTCATTCGGAGAGTAAAGGGAAAGGTAGACTGTAGAGGTTTTCCTTTGCCCGCATCCGCCTAAGAGCTGTCGATTATACGGAGAAAGGTGTCCTCGCGGATTGAACGACGAAGCCCAGAAACTGATGGAAGAACTCGGTTTCTCTAGGGAGGGATGTTCAATCTATTTCTCTCTCCTGGAAAAGCCATCAGGTGAGACTATTGAACAGGTGCTAGCGCATTCAAGCTTCTCATCGCGGGACGCTGAGAGAGCTGTGAAAGAACTTGTTGAGAAGGGGATTGTTCGGGTCAGCAGCAACAAGCTCGAAGCGTCAGAACCCAAGCAGTTCGTGGCCAGAATACAGGATATGAAAAGGACGGAGATGTCCAGGGATCTTGACGCCCTCAACACCAAGAGTACACGATTGTTGTCTCTGCTCGAACCACAGTATTGGGAGCTGCGACTCGGGGTCAAACCAGGAGACCTTCTGGAACCCTTGCCGACGCTTGAAGAGATGGAGGTTCGGACAGTCAAAGTGATCGCCAACGCCTCAAGAAACGTTTCGATCTCAGCAGAGACTTTTAGCTGGTTTGGCAAGGTCAAAGAAGAGATCTATCGCGCGATCGAAAGAGGAGTGAAATTCAGGCTACTTATGACTGCCAAGGATTCCGAAGCGGTTTCGCGAGCCCGAGAGGCAAAGGGGCTGGGAATAGAAGTTCGACAACCTAAGGAGGACTGGTATCCTGTGAGGGGGACGTTGTCAGACGAGAAGGAACTCGTTTTCCTCATATGGGCCACAAACGAGAGAAATGGCCGACGGCCCAAATTCTTCCGGCCACACTTCACCAAGAACAACGGGATGATCCGGGTATTCGCCGACGCATTTGACAAACGCTGGTCCGACGCGAACCTGCTCTAATCCGCTCCAACTGGGTTCACGGACTGACGCACTTTTCCGCACGGGCTGACCCGCTCGCGACTCTTTTTCATGGATTCTCTTCGGGCCGACGTCAAAGATGTTTCAACCATGTTTCAACCATGTTTCAACCATGTTTCAACCATGCCTCTCTTTAATTGGTCTAGTCCAACGTTGATCATCGACGATTCTGTAGGATTGAAAAGAGAAGCTTCGTCTTTGCGCAGGGCTTACTTTCACATGGGTCCACGGTGACCACTCGTGGCACGCGGGACGCCCGAAGGATCCATTTTTTCCTGAAGAGGTGCAGTTATCTGGGCGTGATTCTGGGCTTATTTCCCAAAGACGGGCTTGTAACAAGTTTGTCAGGCGTTTCCCGACCCATGCGGAATCCCCTAGGGATCAGCGTGGAAAATTGTGTTCTCGAAATCGTGGGCTTGGATTCGAGATCAGGGCGTGTTTCGGGCGATTTTCCATCACTTGACCGCATTTAGGACTAGTGGTCGAAACTCGTCCAGCATTTCTTGGAGTTGATTCTCCGTTTTCGCTTCAGCGTACAGCCTGAGCAAGGGCTCGGTGCCGCTGGCCCGAACTAGAACCCATCCTCGTCCATCCATGTCCAACCGGATGCCGTCGAGGGTGCTGGATATCCTGCCCTTGAGCTTGGTCTTGAGAGCCTCGATCGCGCGGTCCTTTGCTCCTTCCTTGCAGGGTATCTTTTCCTTGACCATGTGAAATTTGGGAAGCCTATCCAACAATTTGGAAAGAGGTCTGCCATTCCTAATTATGGCGTTAACAACCAGGACCGCAGCGATCGTTCCATCTCTGACGGGATGATGAGGAGCATAGAATATCCCGCCATTCTCCTCTCCTCCAAGCAACGCACCAACTCTTACGACTGTTCTCGACACCTCGATACTGCCCACCTTGGTAAGGATCAGCTTGCCCCTTCTTTTCTTAGCAACCTCCGATACCACCATCGAAGTGTTAATGGGTGTCACAATCTTCACGCCCGGATGGTTCCTAAGCAGTTCGTCTTCAACGAGCGCAAAAGTCCGATCCCCAGGCTGAACCACGCCTGTCTCGTCAACAAAGATTGCCCTGTCGCCGTCCCCATCATGAGCGATTCCCATATCGGCCTCTTGCTCACTTACAATTTTCGAAAGAGCACCCAGGTTTTCAGGCCGCGGCTCCGAATTCCGACCAGGGAACTCGCCATCAATCACGTCATTAACACCCATCACACGGGCTCCAAGCTTTCTTAGCAGCTTGGGGGTCGTGAGCGCTGAAGCACCGTTTCCCGTATCGATGACAATCTTCAGATTCCCGATTTCGTCATTGGAAAGAAATTGGCTCTCAAGCTTTTCGAAGTACGATCCTATTCGCCCCTCTCTGACAACCCGCTGGCCAGGCGAATTGCTTACCCGCCATCTATCTTGATGAATCAGCAGCTCCATTTTCTCCTCCTTCGAACGAGGGATCTCGATCCCATCAGAGTCGACTACCTTGAATCCGTTATACTCTGGCGGGTTGTGACTTGCGGTGATCATCACTCCGGCCGAAGACAAAGTATTCTTTACCATGAATTCTAACGCGGGGGTCGTGATCAAACCGCGATCCTCCACATCGTTCCCTTGGGCGAGCAGACCCGCCGCTACCCCTTCGAGAAGCATAGGGCTAGAAAGACGACCATCTCTCCCGATCAGTACTCTCTCTTTAGGAAACAGAGTTCCCAGAGCTGAACCAACACGGAAGGCCAAACCCGAGTCTATCTCTCGGCCAGCGACTCCCCTGATCCCGTTAGTTCCGAAAAGCCTTGGCACTTTCACCATTTGCTAGGTATTCCTCTCCCTAATCCTAACACAGGATAACCGAGTTCGGTGACACCACTGATCCTGCAGGAATGCTAAGTTGTCCAGCAATTATCGACCCCCTACCTATTCTCGACCCTCTACCTATTACCACCCTCTCACCTATGACCGCGTCTTCGACAATCGTCTTCTCACCGATGGTAGTCTCTTCGAATACTATTGAATTCCGCACGATAGCTTCATCTCCAACAGTGACATTGCCACCGAGAATCGTGAGTGGGCCCACTTTCGTGCCCACTCCCAGGCGCGCCTTTGTTCCCAAATATGTGGGCTGGATAATGTGCCTCCCGTTTTGACTTTTATCAAGCTCACTGGCCTTAGGCTCTTGCTTCTGCAAGAGCTCTTTATTGGCCCGTACATACTCCGAAACCCTCCCGATGTCGTACCAGAATCCACGGTGTATCCATGCCTGCACCCGTCCATTCCGAACTAACTTAGGGAAAACGTCCCTCTCCAGGCTGACGGATTGGCCCACGGGAATGGAACCTACCACTCGAGGACTAAGCACGTACACTCCTGCGTTTACCTGACTTGTCGCTGAGAGAACTCCGGATTTTTCCTCGAACTTCGTCACTATTCCGTTGGAATCGGTCGCGACTGAGCCATATGGAGAAGGGTCGGGAACAGAGACCAACGCAATAGTTGCGTCCGCTTTCTTCTCCTCATGCAGCGCTAGCATACCTCTAATGTCGATATTGCTCACAATGTCACCGTTTATCGCGAAGAATGGATCGTCCTTGCTGAGAAGGTTGGCTGCAAGCCGAATAGGACCCGCAGTTCCCAAAGGCGTCTCCTCCACCGAAAACGCTACCGTCACGCCTCCTACGCGGTGACCTATCTCGACCTTCAACTTATCTGAAAAATGATTCACTGCTAGGATGATCTGGTCGACTCCACCGGAGCTCAGCCAGCGAGCCATCGACTCAACGAGCGGCACGCCTATGATGGGGAATAATAACTTCGGTTTAGAACAACTGAGAGGTCGCAATCTAGTTGCGAAACCTCCAGCAAGTATCAAACCCCTCAACTCTATCCTCTACAACTCGTGGGCTTTCGATTCGTTAGTCCCCTATATTGTCTTTAGAGCCGGACACAGAATAGTTTGGAACTACCGATGTCCAAGAGCAACAGTAGCAGGATAAGCTGGAAGGTTGATCCTGACGGTCAAGACCGGATTGTCATTCTCTCCCTGTCAGATTACCGGATTCTTTCGCATACACGATACACCGGGTGATCCGTTGAAGATCGGATCGACCGGGGCTGGAGTAAACCTTCAGCAGGGAGTGACAACTGCAGTAAGAATCAGCCCAGCCTCGCGAACGAAACTTGTGATCTCATTCAATGGAAAGCCACTCGACCACCCAGTGGTTTCGCGGACAGTCGCTCAAGAACTCCTAGAAAGATCATCGGAAGCATTCCGTGTGACTATCGATCACAGAAGCATTCTCCCAATGGGTTGCGGTTACGGGACCAGCGGCGCGGGAGCTCTCAGCCTATCTCTCGCGCTCAACGAAGCGCTGGGTTCCAACTTGAGTCACATCGAGGCTGCGCAGATCGCACACAAGGCGGAAGTGAAGTATGGGACCGGCCTCGGGACCGTTACGTCCGCGTTCTACGGAGGACTAGTGATCCGAACTCGGCCCGGTGCGCCTGGATTCGCAGAAGTCAAGAAAATCATACCCCCGTCTTCGCTGAGAGTAGTTTCAGGCGCGTTCGGACCTATATCAACGCAGGGCGTTCTATCCAACTCTGGTTTGAAGAAACGAATCAATCTCTGCGCAAGAGGACTTGTCTCGCTTCAGATCAAGCGCCCTGAGACGAATACTTTCATCAGATTATCACGAAGGTTCGCCGATTGCCTCGGATTAATCTCTCTCCGCTTGTGTGAAGCCATTTCGATAATGCAACGGAGACGGATTACATCTAGTATGATGATGATTGGGGAATCCCTTTTCACGGTAGTTCGAAGAGAACTCGTCTCTGAAGCCAAGTCGACGATCAAATCAGTGGGACTTACCCCGGTTGTCAGCAAAATCGCTGCACACGGTGCTGTGGTGTTATGAGAATCTCACCTAACCACCCAAGGTTTAGATCCCTCGAGACCAGAGAGCGCTTGGTCAGAGGATTTCGAAGAGGGATAGTTGCTCCTCAAGGCTTGATCGCCCACGGGCGTGGAGAGGCATTCGATTACCTGTTTGGTGAAATCACACCAGAATCCTCCCGAGTGGCCACGAGAGCTGCGGTCGCGCTTCTATTGAGTGCGAAAAAACCAGTCATATCCATTAACGGTAACACCGCGGCCTTGATTCCACGAGATATCGTCAAACTCGCGCGTTCAGTTCCGGCAGGGCTTGAGGTAAACTTGTTTCATAGAAGCCTCGCACGAGAGCGAAGGATCGCGTCCTTGCTCAAGCACAACGGAGCGAGTCAAGTGCTTGGAGTGAACGCACCCGCCAGACTTAGGATACCAGGGGTTGCGAGCCTAAGGCGCAGTGTCGACGCAAAGGGAATCGGAGACGCTGATGTTGTATTGGTCCCCCTTGAAGATGGCGACCGAGCGGAAGCACTTAGAAAAGCGGGCAAGATGGTGATAGCGATAGACCTCAATCCTATGTCACGAACCTCCCGGGCAGCGACCGTCACTATTGTCGATAACATCATCAGGGCTATTCCGGAGTTGGTCCGGATCACGTTGAGAATGAAACCCCTTTCGAGATCCCGATTGAATGCAATAGCTTCGAGCTTTGACAATGAGAGGAATCTTACAAGCGTGATGAAGGACATGATCCGATACATGCGAGGATGGGCTTAGAGTTGTGCGGAAATTCTGGCACGGAGAGAAAAAAGGTAACGGTTGCCGACTTTTCGAAGATGAAGACTCACGGTCGGCGTATCGTGATGGTAACATCATATGACTATCCGACTTCGATTATCGCGGATGACGTTGGAGTTGACTCGATCCTTGTCGGAGACTCTTACGGCATGGTAGTTCTTGGATACGATACGACCATTCCGGTAACGGTGGAAGAGCTTCTTCCAGTATGCCAAGCAGTTAGAAGAGGCGCGAGCCATTCATTACTGATCGGCGACATGCCATTCCTAAGCTTCCAAATATCTGAAGAAGATGCCATAAGAAACGCGGGACGCTTCATCAAAGAAGGAAGAATGGAAGCAGTCAAGATCGAAGGAGGAAGAGAGATGGCGCACGTGGCAAGGGCAGTTTCGAATGCGGGTATCCCTGTGCTTGGACACATTGGCCTAACGCCACAGACCGCAACTCTCCACGGAGGCTATAGGGTTCAAGGCAAGAACGCCAACTCTAGCGAGAGCCTTGTGAGGGATGCTAAGTTGCTTGAGGATGCCGGAGTGTTCGGGATTGTCCTAGAAATGATAACAGAAGAAGTGGCCAGAGTCATCACACAGACGGTCTCGGTCCCAACCATTGGCATTGGATCAGGCAGATACTGCGATGGCCAAGTCCTGGTCTTGCACGACGTTCTAGGGCTCTATCCGAGGTTTGTGCCAAAGTTCGCGAAGCAATATGCAGATCTTGCGTCAACGATAAGAAAAGCTGTAGCGGAGTATGCATCTGACGTCCGTCAAGGAACCTTTCCGGAGGAGAAACACGTGTTCAAAATGGACGACGCGGAGCGGGACAAGCTAGGTTTACGCCAGAAGTCCTGAAGACTTGCACTTCGGCATTGTCGGGGCAGGGGCCATTGGTTGCCTATTCGGCGCAAGCTTAAGCCTGGCCGGCCACGATGTGACACTGATACATCGGGACCCGTCTATCGTTCGAGCAATCCAGAAGAGTGGAGTTAGTCTTCGAGAGACTGACAAAACGGTCACAAGGATTCGAGTGCCCGTTCGAAAGGGCCCTACCACGTTACCTGGAGCTGAGGTTCTCATCATCGCAGTGAAAGCCTATGACACCAATGCAGTGGCGGCAAGCTATCGTAGGCTCGTACGGCTTGAGACGACAGTTTTGAGCCTTCAAAACGGGCTAGGAAACATTGAGACATTGCGATCTGTGCTCAAGAACGAACTTATTGCAGGCTCTACTACCGAAGGAGCGTTCTCACTGGGTCCAAGCTCTGTTTTACACACGGGGAGAGGATTGACGATTATCGGAGACCTTCGAGGGACGAAGTCAGACGCCTGCTCGCGAATCAAGATTGCCTTTGAAGAGGCGGGATTTCAAACGAGAATCAGTCCCAACATAGCAGGAGTGCTATGGACTAAGGCCATAGTCAACTCTGCCATAAATCCCCTTTCAGGCTTGACGAGACTCCCCAATGGGGCACTAGCTAAGAGCTTAGCGATCCGGAAGATCGGCTTTCGTGTAATGGACGAGGGAATATCGGTTAGTCGAGCCGAACGCGTCAGATTGGCGGGGGATCCGAGAAGACTCTGGCGTAGAATTCTGTTGTCAACCAAAGCCAACAAATCGTCAATGCTCCAGGACATTGAGAGAGGAAAGATGACGGAGATTAGACAATTGAACGGTGCAATTCTCTCGAGGGGAAAGACGAAAGGGATCGAGACCCCTACCAATGAGATCTTGACAAAACTGGTACTAGGGATCGAGGAATCATCGAAGCCATAGCTCTCACGGGGGCTAAACGGTTCTCCGGAGCGGACCCACGCGCTCAGTTTTGACAGGCCGTTTTCGTCTTCCCTGATTTCAAGGCAGTATCGCACACTCGAATAGCTTCTATCGCGTCCTTCCCCGACGGGATAGGGTCCAAGTCGTCACACACTGCTTTCATAAAGTACTCAAGTTCCAATCGTAGTGGTTCATCCCAGCCTATGTAGGGTTTGGTCATTGTTTTCGAATTTTCAACGCTAAGCTCTTGGGATATGTAGTCGAGATTTATTGTCGCCTCACTCCCAGTAATTATGAGCGTGCGAACTTTTCGCGGAGTCAACCAGTTTGCATCCAAGAAACCTGTAACACCGCGACTGAACCTCAACATGATTTCGGCGTAGTCTTCAAAAGAGTGCTTCAAGGATCCTGTCTGAGCGTAGACTACGGAGATTTCGTCCTCTAAGAGGAACCTCATGATGTCAATATCGTGTATAGCGGTGTCCTTGATCACTCCTACGTCACCGATTCTGACCGGCCAGCGAGCTACGCGCCTGCCTGTGGCAATGATGACCTCTCCAGCGGCCTTCTGGTCAAGTAGCTTCTTGACAAATCGAACGCCTGGGTTGAAACGTTCTATGAATCCCACCATAAGTTTCAATCCGGTTTTTGAGGCCATCGTGACCAGCTTGCCGGCTTGCACCTGATTGCCGGTCATTGGTTTCTCCACCAAGAGATTTTTTCCCGCCTCTAGGATCTGTGTCCCTACTTGGAAGTGCGTGTGCGTAGGGGTGGCGACGGTCACTGCCTCTATTTCCGGAATCCGAAGCAGCTCCTTAGCGTCCGGGTACCATGGAACCGAATATTTGGAACCGACCTGTTTTGCTCGTTTCCGATTGGAGTCGCAGATTCCGATTAGATTGCATTTGGGGCTTTGACGGAGAACCCGTACTTGGTTCTCGCCCCAGAATCCTGTGCCTATAACGCCAGCGCCGACACGTTTCAAATCCCCGAGCGTCCTCTTCCAATCGAAGTATAGAAGAGGCCGGCTCTCTCCACATTTGAAGCTTCCAGAACCCGTGACAGATCGCAAATTGCTCCTGGACGATCCATTTCCGAGGCCAATTTCTGCGGACTAATTTCCTCGAAGTCCATCCTGTCTAACGCTACCAAGGAGCAACTCGCCTTCGAAGCAGCCTTCAGCGGCGTGTTCTCAACTCTAACGCTATCGCTGAGGACACCTCCCTCGAACCACCTAATGTCCCTGCCCGGATATACCGAAAGTATTGCACCCCTTCTCTCAAGCGTCTGAAGAATCAGCGGCGGATTTGGTTTCGGATCTCTGGGAGACTCCAGTCCGGTGAAACCCAAGATTGCAATTCTAGAGTGGCGAAACCGTTTTCCACAAAGAGACAAGGCATTCTTGATCATATCCAGCACTCTTTGCTCCCCGGCATCATTGATCCTTC
>WNGN01000489.1_pt1 | contig 24359 bp, 18 predicted proteins | sample 5400561 | NCBI WGS metagenome assembly WNGN01 (sample SAMN13153379, study PRJNA577476) | soil metagenome | isolation source: 115 cm soil or saprolite under Garry oak tree replicate 2 | place: USA:California | collected 2016-06-15 | reverse complement strand
GACGCGATGTCAGTCACCGTGCCCACCGTCGAGTGCGATCCCCCACCCAGGCGTTTCTGATCAACAAGCACCGCCATGCTCAGGTTCTCAATCGCATCGGCGTCTGGTTGAGGATAGCGCGGCAGCAAGTTACGAATGAACATGCTAAAATTCTCGAACAACAGTCGTTGTGCTTCGTTGGCAATGGTGTCAAACACCATTGAGGACTTCCCCGAACCAGATACACCGGTAAACATGATGATTTTGCGCTTGGGCAGCCGCAGCGAGACATCCTTGAGATTGTTCTCGCGGGCACCACGAATCTCGATATATTCTTGAACCATGCTGACCTCTTTTCCCTCCGGATCTTTTTACCAGGCGTTCCCTGGCTTGCGCTGGCGGAACGCCTGTGTTCAGGCCCTTCGCCTCTCCGCTCCTGGCTGTACAAAGGAGCAGTAGCACACAGAAGCGGAGACGCGATTTAGCGTGTGAGAAGCTTGAGCGCCAGATGACGGGTGCCCTGGCTGTGCGAGAGAGTAAACCAGAAGCGTAGGAGACTATCAACCAGGTCCGCCTGATCGGCGTCGCCTACCCGTACCGGGCGCAAACCAACCTCGCTGATCAGTTGTTCTACCACCGTCTGCGACGAACCCGCGGGGCCGCTATAAAAGAGATCGCCCGGAACTCCCTGGTAGAGTGGATCGGCAAAGTTCTCCCAACCATAGGTGTTAAAGGCGCGATAGATCGCAGCATGAGGGGTGTGAGCGCGAAAAACCGCCAGACTGTTCACGTTGTTCATGTCGCTGCTACTGATGTTATTGGCCGCGTCGATGAGGATCTTGCCATCAAGCTGAGCTGCGTGACGTACGATGGTTTCCTCCATGCTTGCGCCTGAAATGGCAAAGAGAACTACCTCAGCGTTCTCCAGCGCCTGAGCGAGCGTGCGAACCACCAGGGGCGTGCCCGACTCGCTCTGCAACGACTGGAGGCGCGAACTGCCTGGATCTCTCACGCCAAAGGTGACCTCGTGACCAGCAGCAAGCCATTTCTTGCCCAGCGTGCCGCCGACCTTGCCTGCGCCTAACACAGCGATCCGATATGTTTCCATTGATCGTGTCCTCCTTCATGAACTACTGGAAAAGCCGGGATGTTTAACACCATCAAAGAGGCCCCCCAGAGGGAGGACCAGAATCTCTACCAATTCTGACTACCTGCTACCTGTCTTATCGTGGCATTGAGGCAGTTGAAGAGATTGGTACTGGCGATCATGGGAAGAATGATCGCCAGAAGATCGCGCAGGCGACTAGGACTGAACCACCAGCCACCGGTTTTCATCGGGATCATGGAGGTTAAACCACTTGACGCCAGAGCCCGGGCCATACAGGTCATCCTTAATTTCGTTGACCTTGACGCCCTTTGCTTTGAGATCGTTGTATGTCGCTTCAATATCTGAAGTCGAGAGGTAGAGCGTCATCGTACCCGGTTTCATCTTTCCATGCATCGTCGACAGAGTCAGCGTGGCACCTCCTCCTGGGAGCGAAAGCGTGACCCAGTGCTGATCGCCTTGTCCGTAGTCTTGGGTGACAGACCAGCCCAATTGCTCCGCGTAGAACGCTTTGGCCTTCGCCATATCGGTGACTGACATCATCACCATCAGAATTTTTTCATTAGCCATTGTGATAAACCTACCTTTCACAAGTCGTAAAACAGCGTGTTGTGTGTTCTTCTCGACTTCACCTCAGTCGGCTCTTTGAGCCAGACTCCAGGTGTTTTCCTTCGTCACTCTTCTGACGAACCACCGCGCAGAAATGTGACCGCTGGATGTGCGTATGCGGGAGGACCATTCGCGGCCCGTGCTCACGCAACCAGAAAAGCTTCTGCATTCCCGCGAGCTTCTGTCAGAGATCATCCCTTGTCTCGTGCGGCGCCTCGCTCGTTTCAAGCGAGAGCAGGGTCAGACCGAGACGGATGATCTGGAGGAGCACTCCATGCAGCGCGGCCTGATCCGGCAGCGTCCCCGAGAGCAGCGTCGTCCCGGTCTCCTGCTGCTCGATGCAGAGTCCGCCAAAGCGGTCTTGCCAGGACGGGCCCAGGTGTCCTTGGACACATATCGCGTAGTACATCTGCCTCCTCCGCATGCTGTGCGTTTCACTCCTGAGCGCCGTGCTCGGAAAGGCGACCACTGGAAGATCACCATTCCTGAACACCGCTCTGAGAAAAGCATAGCAGAACGCGAGCCATTCCACAGTCGTCAAAAGTATGCCAAAAGGAGTAGTTTTCCGAGGAGGGAGGTGGACGGTTGGGAGGAATCTGGTTAGAGCAGTGAGAGGGCACGTGCCCGGCTAATCGCCTGCGTGCGGCTAGAGGCTCGCAGCTTGCCGAGCAGGTTGCTGACATGTTTCTTGACCGTGGGCAGCTCGATCACCAGGGTCTGGGCGATCTCCTGATTGGAGGCCCCGGTGGCCAGAAGGCGCAAGACTTCCTGCTCACGCCGGGTCAGGGAGGCACCCGGCGCGGAGAAGACAGCCGATGCTTGCTGCGCAGAGGGAAGAGCAGGCTCGGGAGTGGGTGCCGCCAGGGATGTGCCTGCGCCTTGCCGCTCCTGCTCGAAAACGGCCAGCAGCTTTGAGATGTAGGCTCTGGTGGAGGGAGCCAACTCATGCTGCTGGGAGTGCGGAGTGAGCAATGCCAGGAGCGCCTCTCTCATCGGTTCGCCTTCATCCAGGTACACGCGCAGGTAGCCCTCTGGTTCGGTCAAGGCAAACAGGCGCGCCGCGACCTCGTGGGCTTGCTCGTTCTGGCCTGCGTGGTGCAGCGCCACCATGTACTGGGCCAGATACGTGAGGGTGATCCTGATGTTGGCCGGCCGATCCAAGCCCCCGCTAAAGCGGTCCAGCAGCTCCAGCGCCTCTGTCCAACGAAGCTCTGCAAAATACACCCGCATCACGACCGGGAAAGCGTCATACAAGCTGCGTTCCCATGCCCGTTCTGGAAAGACCATGCTCACCGCCCAGTCGGCTGCCTCCTTCATCTGTCCCTGGGCCAGCCACCACTGTGCTCGCATGATGGGCAGCCAGCTCCAGTGGTGATATCCTTGATATCCTTCCAACTGCTCAAACTCTTGCAGTGCCAGCTCTACAGCAGACAGATCTCCTCTCGCCAGCTCGACTTGCATCAGGCGGATGTATCCCGACAGGAGCAAATCACTCTGCTGCCAGGTGGCGGCATCCCCAATGACCGTTCGCAGCCTGCCACGCGCCTCTTCCAGCCGATTCCGCTGATACAACACCATCGCCAGGACCTCCTCAAAGTACCCTTTGAGCAGGGCGTAGCCCGCCATCTGCTCGATCAGGTCGAGGGCGGCCAGACTCTCCTGATAGGCCAGGCGCAACTGTCCCGCCTCTACTGCCGAGAGCGCCAACCACTGCATGACTCTGATAGCCGCAAAGTGGCTTCCCGACCGGCGCACCCGCTGCTTGGCGTCCAGCAGCTGTGGCAAAAGCTTCGCTCGCTCTTGCCGGACCGCGTAGAGGACGACGTTGCAGAAGAGCGGGAGCATGTGCCAGATGACCTCCTCGTCCTGGTCAAGCTCCTGCATCTCCTGATGTAGGACGGGCAAGCGCTCATACTCCGAGGCCGCTATCGCCTCATACAAGGCCATCCCCGCGCGTAACAGGCGCAGACGCCGATAGAGCCTCGCCTCCGAGTCCTCGCGGGCCTCGAGACCCTCGGAGCAAAAGGCGGAGCCTGCGCGTGTAGCCAGGATCTCCTGGTTGGTCTCATTCGCTTGATGCTGCAAGGCGGCTTCGACCCACGCCATGAGCTGACGCACCTGCTGGTGGCGACTTTCGCGCTGCTCCCGGGTCGAATATGTGACGGGGTGGAGCAGGTAGAGCGCCGTGGTGAGCGCCAGGCGTGCGTGTTCGCGCACCAGCGGATCAGGCAGCACCAGCACCCAGCGCGCCATCGTCGCCGCCTCTCCACGCACCCAGAACTGCTCGACGGTCTGCTCCATCAGCCGCGCTGCCGTGGAGAAGTCAGCGGCGGCAAGCGCATGGGTAATGGCCTCGGCCCACTGCCCCTCGGCCTCATAAAAGCCGGCGGCCCGGCGGTGCAAGAGCGACACCTTCTCTGGTTGGCTGGTGTGGAGGGCCGAGAGCAGGGCTTCACGAAAGAGCTCATGCAGCCGATAGGTGCGCTGCTCCTCATCCAGGGGCACCAGGAAGAGGTTCGCTCGCTCCAGCAACGCGAGCATGTGCTGACTGGCCGCCCTCATTGGTGCGGCGGTGACGGCCTGGCACACAGCAGCGTCCAGACGCGAGAGGATGGCGGTGTGGAGTAAAAAGTCACGCGTATCGGGGGACAGACGTGCCAGGATGTCCTCCTGCACGTAGTCCAGCAGATACCGCTGACTCCCGGTCAATGTCTCAAGGTATGCTGCGCGATCCTCACGCTTCTGCATAGTGAGCGCGACCAGGTGCAGACCGGCGATCCAGCCTTCCGTCCGGCTCACCAGCCGCTGCAACTCTTCTTCCGAGAGCGGCGGGGAGAGCATCTTGTCCAAAAACTGACTCGCTTCGCCCTCCTGGAAGCGCAGCTCGTCCGCACGAATCTCGGTTAACTGTCCGTGGGCTCGTAGACGCGCAAGGGGCAGGTCTGGGTCCACGCGGCTGGAGAGGATCAGATGCAGATGAGCGGGCAGATGCTCCAGGAAGAAGGCCATGCCCTGGTGAATGACCGACTCTTCTATCACCTGATAATCGTCCAGAATGAGGACGATGGGAGCAGGATGCGCCTGCTGGCTTTCCAGCTCATGGAGAAGCACGGAAAGACAGGAGGAAAGCGGCGGTGGCTGGGGCGATTGCAACTGTGCCACCACGTTTTCCCCAAAGTTCGATGCCAGACTGGGGCAGCGGCGCAGGGCCGCGATCAGCGCGACCCAGAAGCGTGTCGGGCTGTTGTCCAGTTCGGAAAGCTCCAGCCAGGCCACCTGCGTCTTTTGCCGGTGCGCCCAAACCGAGAGCAGCGTGGTTTTGCCCCAGCCCGCCGAGGCAGAGAGCAGGGTCAACGGTGTCGAAAGCGCCTCATCGAGTGCCGTCAGCAAGCGTTTGCGCTCCACCAGGGCGTTCGGCAGACGCGGCGGAGCAAGTCGGCTGGAGAGCAGCATCATCCCCTGCTCGGTCGTGGTCGCGCCCTCGTGCGCGTGCAAGAGCGAGCGCGCCGTCTCCTCTAACCGCGAGAGCCTGAGGCTTTCCGTTTGTCCGAGATAGCGCTTGCGGGTGCGGCCCTCTTTGGTCTGGTAGGCATACCAGTACGCACCCCCACGTGGCCTCTGCTCCAGGTAGACATTGAGAGAGCCTCTTGCGCCGTGGAAGGCAAAGGAGGACACCCCGTGGAGCCAGACCAGCCAGGCGACTTCCTCCGCTGGTTGAAAACGTTGCTCAATCTGGCCCTGGGTGTACAACTCGTAGAGGCGCTGCTCTTTGGACCAGATCAGTGCGTGAAGAGGTGCTCTGGACATCGGACCTTCCCTGTGTCTGCATTGTTCCCAACGACCCTTCAATTCCTCCCAACACCACGAAGTATACCAAAGCGGAGGCTCACTGGCAAGGAGCATTGTTGGAAAGACCATAAATTCGCCACTTTTGACACATAAAATCACCAGCTCAATGAGCTTGATTAGGATGATTGTTCCATTCTTTTCTGACGCATATTTTTGCCCGAACTCGAAATTGACCCGTAAATCTGCCTGAAAAAGTTGCACACAGATCATCCCGAAATTTGCACTGCGAAACGAGATTTCACGCCTGATTCGGGCAAGGAATTGCGTCAATATGGCGACAAAATGCGTCAACACCTTGTTTTTGGCTCAAGAATTGGGTATGCTCGTTCGAACGTTGAGTCAATTTACCAGGGATTTACACATCATGCGCCAAGACTTTGCAGTTCATCTTTTTCGTCTGCTTTAAGGATGGACCCCCCACTTTGTCACAGAACGGCTTTGAGAGAGACCTTCCAACCGTGCTGATGCTCGGTCACAAAAATGACCCCTCGACTGTCTTACTTTGTGAGGATCGTTCGGGATCAAGATCAAGAGACGTTGCTTCCCACCGAGGCGCAACGAAGGAGGAGGAATATGGAGGAAACCTTGGAAAGCTACTGCTCGTACCTCTTTGCCATCGCCTACCGCATGCTCGGCAGTGCGATGGATGCGGAGGATATGGTGCAGGAAACCTATCTGCGGTATCAGGCCACACCGCACGATTCCGTGACCTCTCTCAAAGCTTGGTTGACCACGATCCTCACGCACCTGTGCCTCAATCACCTCCAGATGGCGCGGAGCACTCGGGAACAGTACCTGGGTCCCTGGTTGCCAGAACCCATCAGCACGGCGTCCTCTGATGCACTCGCAAACGTCGAGAGACGCGTCGATGCGTATGAGACGATCTCGCTGGCATTCCTCGTCTTGCTGGAGCAGCTGCAACCCGTTGAACGAGCCGTCTTCCTGCTGCGTGAGGTCTTCGAGTATGACTACGCGGAGATTGCCGCCTTTCTGGACAAAAGTGAAGCGGCCTGTCGCAAGGCTTTCAGCCGGGCGAAGCACCACCTGGGCGAGCACCGGCCACGCTTACGAGCCTCTCTCGATACCCAGAAGCAGCTGCTCACCGCTTTTCTGCAGGCAGTGCAGGAAGGCTCGATGAGCGCCTTGCTGCACCTGCTGGCCGAAGAGGTCACCTTCTGGGGCGACGGCGGCGGCAAGGTCGCCGGGGCGCCGGGGCAGCCGATTGCCGGGCGTGTGGCGGTGGCGCTCTTCTTCCTGGAAACCGGAGGGAGTGTGTTCAGGGACACGTTACCAGACGACGCTCGGGTCGAGCTGGCAGAAGTCAATCGTCAACCGGCCCTGCTGATCCGCTCAGGTGCGCACGCCTTGTTCGTGCTCACCATTGAAGTGGAGGCCGGGCAGATCCGGACCATGCGTGCTGTCGCGAACCCGGACAAACTCACCCATGTCTAAGGTGACATCCCTCCAAGGAGAAAGACGCTCATGGAGGAGGAAGAGCTGATCCAGGGGAAGGACACACCGAAAGGAGAAGCCTTGTTTGCGTAAGGCGATGATTTGCTGATAGTGGGCCAGGCGCTCTTCCCGCTTTGCCTGGCTCACCTGCACTTCCTTTGGACTCAATTTCGGCGGGAGTTTCGGTTGTGCTGTTTCCAAAGAGGTGGCCGAGACGATTTCGGCCTGAGCATGTGGCCTATCGGTGTGATTCTGACGAAAAGATACGATGTACCATATAACTAGCAACAAGGAGATACACTGAAACAGGCTTTCCTTGCTTGCTAGCTCATACCTGCATCTTTTGCGCGCAGGATGGCCTCCAGACGACTGGTCACTTGCAGCTTGCTGAAGATCGAGGAGATGTGATTGCGCACCGTTTTGGGGCTGATTACCAGCTGCTCCGCAATCGCCAGGTTCGTGTAGCCTTGCGCAATGAGCGCCAGGACCTCTCGTTCCCGCTCTGTCAGATCAGGGAACGGCTGGGAAGGACTTGGGGGAGGTGGTCCCCCAAAGTACTGCATCAGGCGCCTGGCGATGGCCGGACTAAAAATGGCCTCTCCGGTGCTGACCACGTGGATGGCCTGCAACGTCTCCCTGCCCTCAGCACCCTTGAGGAGGTAGCCACATGCCCCGGCACGCATGGCAGCAAAGACCGAATCGTCATCATCAAACATCGTCAGCGCCAGGATATGCACCTGGGGATGATCGGCCTGGATGCGCCGGATCGCCTCGATGCCATTCATCCCTGGCATGTTGAGATCCATGAGGATCACATCCGGGTGCAGTGAAGCGGCCTGGGCGATCGCCTCCTCCCCATTCACCGCTTCTCCCACGACCTCCATCGCCGGGTCCGCTTTCAACAGGGTGCGTAACCCAAAGCGGAAGACGGGATGATCATCGGCAATCAACACGCGAACCATACGTCTCTCTCCTTTCGCCTCGATGCCAAACGCTCCCGCGCTCAACAGTACGGGATTTGTGCGCGAACACAGGTGCCGCCAGCCGGTGCGGGTTCGATCAGCCACCTTCCTCCGAGTTCCTCGGCGCGTTCGCGCATGGAGGTCAAGCCCACACCGTGACGATAGGCGGGAGGCAAGCCCTGTCCGTCGTCGATGATTTCAATGGTCACCTGCTCTCGGCACACCAGGCGAAGGACGCAGGTATGGGCATGGGCATGACGCACGACGTTGGTCAGCGCTTCCTGCACGATGCGATAGCAGGCCACCTCGACCGCGGCTGGGAGTGGAGGAAGTGGCTCTCTTGTCTCAATGGAGAAGGTGATGCCGCTTGCCCGATACTGCGTGAAGAGCTCCCCGATGGCTGCGATCAGGCCGAGATCATCAAGGGCGGGCGGGCGCAGCGCGTAGACCAGGCGGCGAATATCGCTGATCGCCTCTTGTGACTGGGTGATCGCACTGTTGAGAATCGCCTCGGCTTCATCGGGGTCCTGTCGCAGCAGCATCAGCGCACTCGTCATGAGCAAAGGCTGACTCGATAATTGAGGCCCCAGGCCATCGTGCAGGTCGCGGCGCAGGCGGCGGCGCTCCTCTTCCCGTGCGGTGATCAACCGGGTCCGCGACTGCTGGAGGTCACTGGTCAATTGCCTCAGCTCAGCCGTGAGCCGCACGGTCTGCACGGCGACCGCAATCTGCGGGGCCAGGTCATGCAAGAGTCGCAGATCGGCAGGCGTCAAGGACTCGCCAGGTGCCCGTGCTACAAGCACAAGGTCGCCCACCTGCTCGGTCTGAACCACGAGCGGCACGCGCACAAGTGCCTCCCGCTCGCGGGCCTCGCCGGTGGAGGCCGCAAGGATGTCTTCTCCCTGGTGCTTGTAGATGATGGCGACATAGGGGAGTCTCAGCGCCTGGGCAACCGTCTGCACAATGGTGGGCACGAGCGCCTCGGTGGCCAGCGTCGCTTCCAGGCGGTTGCCCAGGCGAGAGAGCACGCGGTAGGGCTCGTCGCGCTCCCCAAACATCAGGCGGTTGACGGCTCGTTGCAGCCGCAGGCGCAGTGGTTGAAAGAGCACGGCGACCAGGCCGGTGGCGAGCAGGGAGAGGAACAGATTCCCCAGCGCCGAGAACACTGTGCCTAGGCCGACGACGACCAGGATATAGAGGCCGAGCACGCTCAGGGTGAGCAGTCCGTAGACGAGCGTGCGATTGATGATGAGATCGATGTCCCACAACCGGTAACGCAGCACCGCAAAGCCAATTGTGCCGGGGATAACGAGAAAGGCGAGGGGGAAGGTCACTTCGGAGAGTGCGATGAAAACAGGGTGAGCAGAGCCAGGAAGGGCGAGCGGAAGCAGCACATTAGAGACATCCCAGAGCATAGCCACCAGCATGCCGAACACGATCCACTTGGTCTGCTGCCGCTGGATGGTCGTGGAGACGCGCCGGTAGCGGTAGAGTTGGGCGAAGCCCCAGGCGAAGGCCAGGCCCAGCAAGAGAGGGCCGAGCAGAACAGGTGGCCAGCGCACCATAGAGTAGGGCGAGGTCGACGGCAGGCACAGAAACACCAGCACCAGCAGGTAGGTTAGGGTGAGCCAGCGCGTCCAACCGGGGACAAAGCGCCCATCGGGGAAGAGCGCGATGAAGAAGCCGAACGAACTCATGGCCAACAGTTGGAGCAGCGTGATGCAGATCCCCAGGGGAGAGGTGTAGCCAATCACATAGGAGAGCGCCGAGAGGGCGGGTGAGAAAATGGTCACCAGCATCACCAGGAACAACGCGACGAAGAGCGCCATCCAGTCGTCGGACCGGCGCCAGAAGATCACCAGGCTCACTGCGATCCAGAACGGCGGCAAGACGAGCGTGACGAGCGTGAAGTTGAGCGTGGCATAGGGGCCGGTGAGGAGCGCGGAGGAGAACTCAAAGGCGTCGTAGCCACTGACCACAGCAGGCGTTGAGATGAGGTGGGCATACACCCCTTCCTGGAACCCGTGGAGCTGCACATAGTACACCAGCACCGCTGCGAGGTACAACCCGCAGGAGAGGAGCATCAGCACGATCCATACCGATCTGGCAATGATGAGTCGCATCCCAGACAGGCGGGTGTCTGCGATGGGTGGCGAAGGCCTATTGACGGCACGCAGCGATACCTGCTTCACGAATGTTCCTCCTGTTTCTGCTTCGGCGAGTTCGCGCTCCACCTCTCGGCACACGTATTGTACCTCGAACGGTGCGATCATGCCCACGAGATTGGCCTATGTAGCTCGACTCTCCAAAATGTACAACGGTACGCTCTTCATCGGCTTCACAAGCCAGATCATGTGGCGCTCCTGTGTTAAGACGGCGGGAGCACATCCTTACAAGTCTAGGTTTTTAGAAAAGAAGGTTGAGAGAAAAAGTATCTAGTCAACGGGAGAGCGTCACGGTTCCCGCATCACCATCCACAGTGACATTCTGACCATTATGAAGCCACTCAGTGGCGACACCTGTGCCAAGAACAGCCGGAATATGATACTCACGGGCTACAATCGAACTATGGCTGAGTGGGCCGCCCACATCAGTAACTACCCCTGCGGCCAGGGCAAAGAGTGGCGTCCAGGCCGGCGTCGTGATCCTGGCTACCAGGATATCCCCTTGTCGCATCTGTGCGAACTCATCAGCGCCATGAATGACCCGCGCTATGCCAGTGACATATCCAGGGCTGGCTGCGATTCCTTTCAGCACATCCCCTGCTGGCTGACTAGTACGGGCGGGCAATATACTGCTGAAATTCATTCCTAAAAAGCGAGTTCCACCTTTGAGTGGTAAGGCTATTGGCGGCGTGAGCATTCGTTCGCCCTCCCAGATTGTGCGCCGCTCGCTGACTGGCGTATGATAGTTCGCCGGGGATTGTCCTCTATCCAGAGCGATTACAGCCTCCAGCAATTCGTCTTGCGTCAGCCAGAACACGTCGTCCGGAATAGTAATTGCATTGGAAGTGACCAGGCGCTGCCCTATTTCACGCAACATCCGGCGCAGCACCGGCCAGCCCAGGCCCACATCAGCCAGCCCGTCCTCGCGTAACGGGGCGAAACGTTGAGCTATCCCTACAAGGCGACGGAATAGCGAGCGGGAAGGACCTCGGAGCCGGTTCAGCATCGTTTGCATTGCGTGCTCGCGCGCTTTCTTTGAAACTGCCTGACGTGCATGCGGATCCGGCGCATTGCCGCTCAGGAAAAACTTGAGTGTTTCTAGCAGCGCCACTGGATCATCCGCGGGCACCGGCTTGGAAAAGTCGAGATCGTAGATGGCATGTCCAAATTGGGCCAGGTGAGCCGTAAAGCGCTGGCAGAACGCTGACCAGAGGGTTTCGTCTATGCCATCTACGTGAGCGGTCTGATAGGCTGAGGCAAATCGTGCTCCCGACATGTTTTGCAATACGGTGCTCAGATCATCCTGAGTGCGTACCCACTGTGCCAGATCGTAGAGCGATTCCTCTGCCCGTATGGGGGCACTGTCATAGCCCAGCATAAAGGTAAGGGCCGATGGGTCGGCGCGACGCTTCAAAAGCTTCTCATAGACAATGGTGAAGATGGTCTCAGTTATGTACGCTGCTGGCAGGATGCCACTCTGAATGGTGAGATAATAGCTCGCTGCCGCATTGAGAATTTCCCGCGTCCCGACAAGTAACTCAGCAGTGGATGCCCTAGAGAGCTTCATCGCCTCCCAACGCTCCACAACAGCTTTATAGGCCGGGTGAGCCTCTTGTTCCCAGCGCTGCCGTGCAGTGTACATGAGGCGAGGAATTACTGTCACCATCACTGTGGGTTTTGTCAGAGCCGTCCTGTAGCTCAAATCATAGAATGCATAGCCGTTCATCGTGGTGAGCATATCACCTGAGAATTTACCTATGCCTGCTGCCAGCGCAAATCGATTCATCGCTCTGTTCCAGGCTGGTAGTCCCAGCGTGGCGAAGAGCGGTGAGAGCGGGTCTGGCAGTAACTCTATGACACTTGCACGTATGTACTTCCCTTTGGGTTTGGGAAGTTTCCACTCTGGTGGTCGTGTCACCTGTAATCCGGCGGTTTTAGACAATGCGGTGATCGGGCGAGCCTGCACGATGAAGAACCGATTATGGTGGAGCGTCCACTCGATATCCATTGGCTGACCATAGAGTTCCTCAATTCGCACACCAATGCGCGTCAGTTGAGCCGCCTGCACGGCTGTAAGCACTGCGCTCGTGCGCTTGCCTACAGGAACCGGTTCTTCACTCGTGCCTTCAGGGCAGCGCACCGTCATCACTTCTTTCTCACTGATCTGCTGTGCAGTAATCGTCCCGCTTGCCTTGTCAACCACGACAGTATCAGGAGTGACCTGCCCACTCACAATGGCCTCACCCAGTCCCCAGGCGGCGTTGATCATCACCTGGTCGCGTTCGCCAGTCAATGGATTGCTGGTGAAGAGGATACCGGCTGCATCAGCCAGAACGAGTTCCTGCACCACCACCGCCAGACTTACCTCCTCGTGCGTGATGCCAGATCGTGCGCGATAGCCAATCGCTCGTGCAGTCCACAACGATGCCCAGCAACGTTTGATGGCATCAAGTACCATCGCTTCGCCGTGCATGTTGAGATAGGTCTCGTGCTGACCGGCAAAGGACAGTTCCGGCAGGTCCTCAGCCGTGGCCGAGGAGCGCACCGCCACGGATAGATCGTCCCCGCCCAGGGCAACATATGCCCGGCGAATTGCCCCCGCAATCTCAGCGGGCATGCTTCCTTGTGCAAACATCCGGCCAATCTTCCTGGACGCCTCTTCGAGCGAGGTGGGCTGGTCGGCAGTGGCGGCGGAGACCGTCGTCAGTATCTGCTCCTGCAGCCCATTCTCTGTCACAAAATAGCGATAGGCACCTGTAGTGATGTGAAACCCAGGAGGGACAGGCAAGCCGACTGCCGCCAGCCGTGCAAGCGAAGCACCTTTTCCTCCTACCTGCTCCAGTGTGGCAGCGGGATCATCCAGTGCTAAAACCAGGGAGACACTTTGTTCATTGCTCATTTCCAGCTCCTCCTTGCTCAACCTTCTTTCCGAAAAGCCTATACTTGAAAGGGGAGCACATTCCCATAGTCCTTTAACCTGCTGGGCCTTGAGGAGAACATGGGGAGCAATCTCCTCCCACGCTCTATCGCCACCAAAGGCGGCAAAAGCCTCGGGAACAAGTGCGTTTTCGCCCACAGGCCCAAAGGCGTTGCGGGAACCAGGATCCTGGCATTCGATCCAGCCTTTTTTTGCTCCTGTCTGACCACGGGCCTGAAGGCCTGTTCGTACCGGGCAAACGCGAGCTTGTAATCGCCCAGCGCCACCTTCAGTTCTCCGGCCAAAATATAGGCTCCCATCATGGCCAGGGTCGACCCTTGCCCAGTCACCAGTGCCGGGCAATAGCCAGCATCTCCCAGCAGCACCGCTCGTCCGTGGGACCACCGCTCCATGCGAATCTGGCTCACCGCATCAAAGTACAAGTCGGGGGCCGTGTGCATTTGCTCCAGGAGTCGAGGGACTTCCCAGCCTTCGCCGGCAAACGCCTCAGCCAGCAGTTGCTTGTGCTGCGTCACATCATGGTAATCATAGCGTAGCTTCGCGGGTTGCTTGAACAGGAAAAACGCGGCCAGTACTTGGTTTCCTCGTGTACTGCGTACCGCGACCAGTTTGCCAGGAACCCCATACATCTGGATGGAGGCCTCGCGCAGTCCCAGATAGTTGTCGGTGGTGAAGACCCCGGCCTGGTAGCCGCAGTAGCGCTCAAATTGCGCTTCGTCTCCAAACACCAGCGTGCGCACGATCGAATGCAACCCGTCAGCCCCCACCACCAAGTCGAAGCGGCGGGAGCCGCCCCGCTCAAAGGTCACGTCGACGCCTGCCTCGTCCTGCCTAAGCTCCTGGATGGAGTCCCCGAAGCAGTATTCCACCTCATCCTTCGTGAGTTCGTAGAGCGTCCTGGCCAGATCGCCCCGCATGATCTCCACCACATCCACGCCCAAGGCCTTGGGCACAGCTTGGATGTTGACTCGGCTGATGCGCTGATGGCGCTCGTTGACAAACGACATCTCGCCCAAGGTCGTCTGCTCTTGTTGCAGACGCGGCCAGATCCCCATCAGCTTGGCCACCTGCACGGCCTCAAAGCGCACGTCAACCGGGTACCCGCCTGCTCGCAGTTGTGGCGCACGCTCGATCACGGTCGGGGTGAACCCATAGCGCTTGAGCCAATACGCCAGGGTCGGTCCTGCAATACTTGCTCCCGAAATGAGAATGTTTTTGTTGGTGATGGTCATCATGGCTTTCACTCCTCTTCATTGCTCGTGCTACTCCTGAAGCTTGCTTAGCCGAGCTCTATATCGACATAACGGAACTGGAGCAGGCTAATCACCAGCAGCGCGAGGCCCACAGCGGTCATGCCCAGGAAATTGGTCCAGTCTATGCCGAAGAAGATCGGGTTGCCGTACAGGTGGAAAACGGAGAGTGACATCACCCATCCAGGAAATTGAATATTCCCTTCGAGCGATTCTTGCAGGTAAGACAGCACGAGATAGGTAGTCGCGATGCCCAGTACGGCGCCATAGCGCAGGCGTCCAGAAACCGCATAGACGAGACCCATCGCAACGAGCGCCGGAGGGAACATGCTGAAGCTGGCGGCGAGCAGTCTGCCCTGATTGATGGAAAGATTGGCGAGCTGCGCCCCAATGGTAAGGGTGAGCCAGGTCACGACAGAAGCGAGCAGGACTATCAGGGCATTCGCGCCGAAGCGTTCCAGCAGCACCCGTGGCCGCGACTGCGGGGTGCTGAAAATCAGTTCCAGCCGCCCGTTTTCCAGGTCCGAGGGCCACTTCAAGGCGAGCGTCAGCGCCAGGATCACGACCAGCGCTGGCACGAAGGCGAAGACGATGGTCCCCAGCACCGCGGTATTCGTGTTGGTGGGGGTGTCAAACAGGTACCTGGCCAGCCAGGGGGTCTGCTGCACTACCTGGTTAAAGAACTTCTGTAAGCCGGGCGTCAGGAACTGCCAAAGGGCACAAAAGGCCACGATGCCGAGCAGCCACCAGAAGGACCCCCACCCGTCCGCGAAAAGCGTCTGCAAGCTCACCGAGCGCGTGGAAACTTCGCGCTCGGCCCGGCTCAGGCTACGCAGCGCCTGCTGTCTGCTGCCTGCCGCCTCGCGACGCGACTCTATCGCCGAGCGGCCGATATCGCGCCTGGCGAACAGGAGCGCGCTTCCCACCAGGCACAGCACGGCGAGACCCAGCGGGACCAGCGAGGCCAGCGGCTGGTCTGGGAAACCGGCAAGCAGTGGCCGGTTGAGGTTGTAATAATAGACTGGCGAGAGGTACTGCACCCAGGCGCCGTTCAGTTCCCGTCCGGCCATATTCAAGAACACGAACAGGATCAGCAGGCCGCTTGTCCAGCCTGCTGCCGCGCGGCGGCCGGTCGTCAATTGAGAGAGCAGCAGCGCCACCATGCCAAAGAAGAAGGCCAGCAGGACCAGATTCAGCCCTGCAAGGAGCGCCCTGACGACATCGACGTGCCCACCGCCAAGAGCAGCTTCGCCGGCCACGACCCCCAGCGCGAACAGCACCGCGATCACGAGCAGCGCGAGAAAGAGCGCGCCCACCTTCTCCAGCAGCAGGCGCGTGCGTGCCTGTGACGTGGCGAGCAGCACATCCATGGTACCGCGTTCCTCTTCCCCGCGCACCAGGCGAGCGCCAGCCAGGATGGGCCAGATGCTGAGTAAGATCGGCCAGCCGGTTTCCATCCAGCGAAAGGTGATATACCCCTCGGGGGTATTGATCGCATAGGGATCGCCCCAAAAGCTGAGGATTTTCACTAAGCTGATATAAGCCATCACCTCCGCCGGTGTGGCCATGGCTACAAAGGTGGCCATGAAGACAAGCAGTCCAAAGCCCCAGGCCAGCATCGGAACCCGGTAATCGCGGAGCGACTTACTCAAGATGCTGTGAAACATCATACACCTCCTATCCGGCAAGCGCGGAAGACTCCTGCTGCGGCTCATAGAAGCGCAGGAAGGCTTCTTCTAGCGAAGGCTCGTGGGTCGCAATATTCGTGGCGCCGTGCTGGCCCGCGATCTGGATGATCTCCGCCAGGTCGCCCTGGACGACGAGTTGCAGGGTGCGCTCATCCGCTCCTTGTGCCACATTGGTCACGTCGGCGGCTTGCTTGAACCATTCCACCGAGGCCGGGGCGGCGAAGGCGATCTCGACGTCCCGCTGGCGGATGGCTTTGAGCGCTGAGACATGATCGATGGTGACCAGCCGCCCCTCGCGGATGATGGCGATGCGGTCGCAGGTCTGCTCCACCTCGGGTAGGATGTGTGAGGAGAGGAAGACCGTGCGTCCCCCGGCGTGGATCTCGGCTACCATTTTATAGAATTCCTGCTGGTTGAGTGGATCGAGACCGCTGGTTGGTTCATCCAGGATGAGCAGGCGTGGCTGATGCATGAAGGCCTGCACCAGTCCCAGCTTCTGCTTGTTGCCGTGCGAATATGCGCGGAAGCGTTTGCTGGGATCAAGGCCCAGACGCTCGACCAGGCTGCGGACGTAGGCCTGGTCGACTCCGCCGCGCAGGTGGCCCAGGTACTCGATGATCTGCGCCCCGCGTAGCCCGGGATCGACGGAGAACTCGCCCGGCAGGTAGCCGACCAGCTTTTTGACCTCGGTGGACTCTTTCCAGCAATCCAGGCCTCCGATGGTGGCGTTGCCGAGGTTTCCGCGCAGCAGGCCCATGAGCGTGCGCATGGTGGTGGTTTTGCCGGCGCCGTTGGGGCCCAAGAAGCCGAAGACCTCGCCTTCCTGAATGTCGAAGGTCACCTCGAGAATGCCCCGGCTCTTGCCGTAGCTTTTGGTGAGTTGATGGGTCTGAATAATTGCTGGCATGCGTTTTTCCTTTCTGCCAGATCTGCCTGGCGTGAAATCGCATGAGGCCTTTGAGGCATATGACAAGGCTTCCTTCCTGGGACAGCCATTTTCGCCCTAGATGTCTCACCTATCGCTTCTACATTTTTTGAATGCTCTTCAGTACCGAACACTCTGGCCGATGATCAGAAGAGTTCCAGAGTGTTCAGGACCACGAGGGACCCTCTAGCGAAGGACTGTTTGAACAGAAGAGGACGCTTCTGCTCCTATCATGTTCTGCTGTTTCGTCAAGATCATGCCAACCCAGCCATACGCAATCGCGGCGGAGACGATCCCCACCAAGCCAATGAGCGCGAACAGCATGCCGCTTGAGAAGGTTGTCACCGGGCTGAGGATACCCGAACGCGCAGGGTAAACGGCTCGACCGGGACGCCGTCCATGGACACCGAGATATGTTCGTAGCCGACCGTATAGGCCAGGTCAGAACTCACGCCTGCAGCGACCAGCTCGAAGCGATACGCAGTGCAGTCGGAGAACCGCGACCCGATCCAGCGGAAGGCCTGACTCACCTCGTCCCATCCGCTCGCGCTCTTCAACGCCCCGAACACGGTCACCGGGTCCTGCGTTGACCACATCTGCATGCGCGGGGTCACGTCGCCGTTGTGAAGCGCTTCGTCTGCCTCGATCTGGCGGGCGAGGGTCGTGGTGAGGAAATCGTCGAGTTCACTCATTGGCTCTCTTGCTCCTTTCAACGCAAGTCCACCTTCTGCCACCTCTGTTGGCAGAGCATAGCAGGTGAGGAGGCCAAGCCTACTGCTGTCGAGCTTCCTCTGCAAGGATTGCTCTGCGTATTTTCAGAAACCTGCCTTCCGGGTCATCAAAGGTGGCCCATCGTGCCGCAACCTTCCCACTTTCGACACGAACCAAATCGAGAATATTAAAGCTGAATGGTTGCCCGGTGGTTGGGTCGGTCTGGGTAAGGGTGGCGTAGCCAATGACCTGATCTCCGACTTCCAGTATCAGTCTCACATTGACTTGTTGGTCAGGAAGCACCGTGTGCAGTCTCTCACGAAACGCGATGAGGCTTTCTAAATCATTGTGCCCTTCGGGCAGATCGTGGCCGATAAAGCCAGGGGTGAGAGCCTTTCTCATGGCGGTAGCGGGATCGTCTGCCAGGAGCGCGTCTATATACTCCATATATGCTCTCTGATTGGGCGTCATCTGTTCACGTGGGAGAGGTCCCATAACGGGTTTACGTTGTGTCATCGATCTTCCTTTCTTTCTGTGGTTCTTTTCCTCCTATTCGGCTCATCCTCAATTTGATAGTGATGGAGAATTCAAAAACGAACTTCGTTCTGAGCACGAATCCCGCAAATTGCGAGCGCGGAAAGCGAATTCGCCACCACTATCAATTTAAGTGTGCCTGCTTGCTTCGATCCCCAGAAACGACTTGGGACAAGCTGTCATAAGTGCACTGCGTCCTGAACGGTTTGCGACTGCTCTACTTCTGAAGGATCGATTCCGTCGGCTGAGCCGTGGTGATCGGGTCGGCGTGTCAATGCACCACCTTCCAGGTGCCGTCTTCAGGTCGAAAGATCGTCGTCACCCGCAGAGCGTATGGGGCGACATCCTGCCTTCCGCCAACCTTGGCCTTGGTCCGCTCTACCCACACAATGTAGGCAAGTTCAGCAGTGACGTACTTCGCGACGATCTCGAAGCCAACTTTCTCGCCATCTTTAAGCTGCGATGCGGCACGCTCCATGGTCGCAGCAACCTGCTCCCATCCACGTACGGGAGGGCCAAGGGGGTTCGCGAGGGTGACGTCTTCCCGATGGGAGAACACCATCTTATTGGGCTCAGGGTTTCCTTTCGCGAACTCACCCAGCGCTCGGCGATATTGTTCAACGACTTCGTCAAAATCGAATGTACTCATGGGCTATCATCTCCTTCATGATCTGAACTTCGGTGAGAAAGCTTGCGGCTCGCGGGAGCCTTGGTTCATCGGGATTGCCTTCCCGTCATCGACTCCATGAGACGCTCCTCACCACTCTCTTTGCTGGCTTCCTTCCTCTACTCCGTGGTAAATGACGTGAAATGTGAGCAGGTTTTGCCCTGAAAGGTGAGCACTTAATCCCTATTTTAGGAACAAGGCGTGCTCTTGTCTATGACGCTCTCTCGCCTGCAACCCGTTGTTAGCCCGCGCCAAGCATCATACTGACGCCTCTATGATTGTCATGGGCGATTTCGTGGCAATCATCCGCTTCAGTTTCAAGCCTTCTTTTTGCAAGAGCACACGGAATTCGTTCTCCGTTCTTTCCCTGCCACCATTCAGCACTTGCATGTGCAGGTCGTAGAACGCCCCCGTCAAATCCGGGGGAGAAGGGATGACCATCTCAACGATGAGCAGGCGCGAAGAGGGTTGCATCGCTTCCCGGCACTGGCTGAGGATGACCTGGCAGTTCTCATCGCTCCAGTCAATCAGCACCTGTTTCAACAGCAACACATCGGATCCAGGCACGCGCTCGAAGAAATTTCCGGGTTGAATTGCTACACGCGCGGCCATGTCGGCGAGCACATGACCTTTCACCACGTTCTCCTGGTCGTAGAGAATTCCCCGCAGGTGCGGGTTGGCGATCAGGATGGTCTGAAGCAGGATACCTTGTCCGCCACCGATGTCGCAGATGGTCCCAAACGGGGTGAAGTCATAGGCATCGGCAATGGCACGGGCGGCCATGGAAGTTCGGATGGTCATCCACTGGTTGAGCGGCGCGCCGTATTCAGGGTGCTGGTCGAGGTACTCGAAGAAGCCGACTCCCATCACTGGCTCGAAAGCATTGTCGCCGGTGGCCAGGGCATGAGAGAAATTGTTCCAGGCGTTGCGCCAGGGCTCACTGCCCATCAGCCAGAGGAACATGGAGAGACTGCCAGGCACATCTTTGAGCAGCAGCCGGCCCACGTCGGTGAGGGCGTACTGCTCCCCGTCGAGCGTCACCACGTCAATCACCGCGGCGAAACGCAGGGTGCGAGAGAGGACGTCGGCGTTCAGCCCGCAGGTCTGTACCAGTTCCGGCAGTGTCTTGGGGTGCTCGCCCAGTTGCTCGATCACCCCGGCCTTGACCAGGGCAGAGAGCACGGCGGTAGTGGCAAATCCCAAACAGAGTTGCCAAATACGAGGTTGAGCGGGTTCTTGCGGTGGATTCATTGATCTCTTCCTTTCTCATTCGGCTAGTGATCGCTGCATACGTTGCTAAACCGGACAACCAGCATGAACGAATGTCTCTCTCCAAAAGTCGCTCTTGCCGTTTTCTCCCTTCAAGATGAAGAAAACTGGCAGTCTTTTTTCCTCTCTTCCAACTTCTGGTTCCTACCGTGCTCAAACCCCAAGATCGAGAGATCGAGCTACAAACTGAGGCAGCAGAAATCAACTTCGGGCTGAGCGTACCTGTTCGTTCCACTGACCCTCAGAGGCCGAGACGTTTTCTCTAACCTACAAGTATGCTCATAGTGTACCCGAGGGAAGGGTAGTTTGTGATGGGACCGCAGTCCTAATTTGCCTGAGATTATATCTCCTGCCTGTTCTCTCTCATCTAGGACATATTGTCCTACGGAGAGGAGGACTTGTTGTTCAGGTGTTGAAGGAAGACAGCTCTACCATATAACCCACGTTATATGGCACAATTGGCCAAAATGGAAAAAGTCAGGTGACCATCACCTGGCTGCTCTGGCCGATGTTTCTCTCTCTGTTACTCAACAAACTCCTGGGCAGTTTTGTTAGTTATATGGTACTTGCAAAGAAGAGAGGAAATCGACCATGCCCGACCAGTCTGAGGTTCCCACTGCTGATGCCATCGAGGTCTTTGTCGCAAGCCTTCGTCAGCGCTCCGTTCCCGTCAACACGGTCAAGTCGTACGCGCATGATTTGCGCCTGTTTGTGCAAGTGGTCCCTTCTGATCTGTCTGCCGTGACACCAGAGGCCATTGAGGCCTTTCTCGCCGGGAATGGCCATCTCAGCCCTGCCACGCGCCGCCGACGCTACAGTACGCTCTGTACCTTTTACCGCTGGCTCATTCGTCATGAGATCGTGGAGGTCAACCCCATGGAGCGTCTCGATTCCACGGAGCAAGTCCAACGCGAGCCACGCCCTCTCAAGCCTGAAACGGTGACGAAGATTCTTCAGGCCGTTCCTGCTTCCAACCTGCGTGATCGTACCCTCTTTACGCTCCTCTATGAAACGGGGATTCGGGTGGGGGAGGCGCTCAGTCTGCTCGCAACGGAGGTTGATCTGAGCACTGATGATGAGAAAATCCGCGTCTTTGGCAAAGGTCAGCGAGAGCGAACGGTGATGCTCACTGCAGCCCCTGAAAGTATTCGCTTGCTGCGACGACATCTCAAGCAGAGTCGTATCACCTCTGGCTCCGTCTTTCGCGGTGATCCCCGCTATGGTGGCAGTCCTCTCCCACTGGAGTATAGCGTGGTCCATTATGCCTGGCAAAAGTACTGCAAAGCTGCCGGGGTAGAGGCGACGATTCACCAACTACGCCACACTCGAGCCAGTCAGCTTCTGCAAGCAGGGGTTCCAGTCACGACCGTGCGCAAGCAACTGGGGCATCGCAACATTCAAAGCACGCTGCTCTACGCCGAAGTCGATCAAGCCACCATCAAGCAGGATTTGCAGCACTATCAACGGCGCAAAGGAAGGCAGCGGTAAGCATGTCAAATGAGCGCAACGGATCTTTCTGGGAGATCAGCGAAGAGGAGGTACGCCGTCTCTTCACCCTGACCCCAGATGACCTGTACTTTCTCCGCACAATACGCGTGGACTCCCAACGGCTGTATCGTGCACTGGTTCTGCAGTGGGCACGTGTCGAGCGAGTCTTGCTCTCCGAAACAGGGAGCATCCCAGAAGCAGTGATCAAGCAGGTGAGTAAACAATTGGGGCTCGCCCCTTCTGTGCTCTCGCAGTTACGCAATCCTCCCATGATGCGCTCGGCCACCTTCGAGGCCGTCCGTACCTATCTCGATGTGCGCGCCTTTCAAGACGCTGATGAGGAGCATTTGCATACCTATCTGGTGGAGAAAGTCACCCAAACGAGCAATTATGGGCCCTGTTCTCAGCCACTATGGACTGGCTAGTGCGGGAAAGGATACTACGTCCACACGGCGAGACTACCCTGGAGCGCTTGATTTACCAGGCGCGCAACCAGGCCGAAGAAGTCCTGTTTGAGCAGATGGCTGGACAACTGACCCTGGAGGATCGAGCGAAACTGGATGCGCTGCTCGATACCAGTGCTGGGACGAGCCAGATTGCGTGGCTTGCTGCTCCTCCTCGCGCTGCGTCTGCGGTGGTAATCAAGGAAGAATGCGCTCGATTGGTCGCTGTTCGGCAGGCGCTTCCTCCTGCTCTCAATTGGCAGACCATGACGACGAATCGACTCCGACAATGGGCATCGGTTGTACGGAAACACCGAGCGCGCAACATTCGTGACTATCCTGAAACCAAACGCTACACCATGCTCAGTGCGTTTTTGGTGATCCGAGCCGAAGAACTGACTACAATCGTCGTCGAGATGTTTGATATGCTGGTGGGGAAACTCTTCTCAAAAAGTGATGGAGAAGTGGCGCAAGCGAAACTCCAAAAGAGCCAGGCCCATCTGCAGAGTGCGCGCTTGTTCCGCAAAGTGGCGGAGGTGCTCCTTGACCCTGCTATTGCCGAAGAGCAGGTGCGAGAAGAAGTGTTCAAGCGGGTCTCACGCGAGCAAGTGAGCGACCTGGTAACCTTGTCTGAAGAACTGGACAAAGGAGAAACCGCAATGCTCTTTGAACTGCTAGACCGACGCTACAAGCATATGCGCGAATTTGCTCCCCTGGTCTTGCAGACTCTACAATTCGATTCGCCTCGCGCCAACAATGCGGTCCTCGAAGGGCTGAGTACGCTCACCGAGATGAATGAGCAAGGGAAAAAATCAGTTCCCGATGAGGCTCCCGTCGATTTCATCCCCAAAAAATGGACAGGAGCCGTAACAAAAGATGGTGAGGTGAGTAAGCATGCGTGGGAGTTTACGTTATTACACGAAGCCCGTGCAGCGCTGCGTGCAGGGGATTTGACCGTCGAGGGGAGTCAACGGTACTCTGCCTGGGATAGCGATCTCTACCAGTCTGACGTGTGGGCCACCCGGCGCGAAGCTTGGTATGCAGAACAGGCACTTCCACAAGATGGAGAGACCTTCCTCACTGAATGGCTCGATCACCTGCACCACAAGACACAGCATGTTGCGAAGCGCATCGCACGCAACAAGAATCAGGATGCACGCATCGAGGAGGAGAAGTTAATCCTCACGCCTCTGGAAAAAATAGAACTCCCGCCAGAGGCACTCCAGGCCCGTGCAGATCTCGTAAGTCTATTTCCCTCAATGGGATTGCCTGAAGTCCTAATGGAAGTAGATCATTGGGTCCCCTACACCCAGGACTTGACGCATTTGACCGGTCGCCGCACCCCCTCCACAGAGAGAGATACTGCGACCCGCCCGGCCTTATTTGCGGTGCTGGTCGCAGAGGCCACCAACATTGGTCTTGCGACGATGGCCAATTCTTCTGGGATTGCATTGCACGAGCTGGAAGCGGTGTACGACTGGTATTTTCGTGAAGAAACGCTCAGAGCGGCGATTCATCACCTGATCACCTATCACCGAACGTTGCCGCTTACTACCGCCTTTGGTGACGGAACAACCTCCTCCTCCGATGGCATTCGTTTTGGCATGGCTGCCTCGGACCTCAAGGCACGCCACAACCCCCGATATTTTGGTATGCGCCGTGGGGTAACGTTGTACAACCACGTGAACAATCGGGAACCAGTTGAAAGAGTCGCGCCGTCACCCGTGCCCGAGGCGCGACAAAGGGGGCAAGACGCGAGGCTTCGATTTTTCGTGGGCAGGTCGGCACCTCGCAGAAAAATTTTCGCACCGTGAGCATGTGCTGGAATGTCGCCATGCTTCCACGATGTTCCAGGAATATGCGGCGGGCTGCTGATGGTGTAATTTGACCCCTATCTTTGCCGAAAAGGGGAGTGATGCGTCAGGAGCATACATTGGCGAAGATAGGGGTCAACATCTAAAGATGGGCTTCCCGGCCTGGGCGCGTTCTCGCTCAGGTGGGGTCAGCATGTGGGGCCACTGCCCATGCTGCTGTTCATGACGAGGCTCATGACGCGTTCATAACGCTTCCTCCTTATACTAGAAGCAGAGAGGGTGAGGTACAGCCGGTGGTGAACAGACCGTTTCCGCTCGCTTGTTTCGCTCTTTCCGTCACTGTACTCTCAACGAGAGAACGCGGTGTCGTCATTTTTTGCCCATGCTACGCTCGGAAACCAGCGAGCCTGTTCTGCGCTCTTCAGAGGACCCAGGACGACACACCAAGGGCAAGCAATCACGACACGCAATGCTCACCTGGACACCCAAGAAGAGGGAAAAGAAAGGAAAA
>WNGN01000529.1_pt1 | contig 24371 bp, 25 predicted proteins | sample 5400561 | NCBI WGS metagenome assembly WNGN01 (sample SAMN13153379, study PRJNA577476) | soil metagenome | isolation source: 115 cm soil or saprolite under Garry oak tree replicate 2 | place: USA:California | collected 2016-06-15 | reverse complement strand
CTCGCTGCGCACGGCGTTGCGGCGACGCGCCGAGACGGCGCGCCGGGCGTGTACGTCGGCGGTGCCAAGATCGCGGCGCTGGGATTACGGGTGCGGCGCGGCTGCTGCTATCACGGCGTCGCGCTCAACGTGGACATGGACCTCGCGCCGTTCTCCGCGATCGACCCCTGCGGCTATCCCGGACTCGAAGTCACGCAGATGGCGGCGCTGGGCGTAGCCGGAGGGGTCGGCGAGCTCGGTGACGCGCTCGCCGGTCGAATCGCGAGACTGCTGGACCGGGAACATGACGGCCGTCACTGAAAAGAAAAAAGGCGAAGCCAAGACTCGCATCCCCATCCGGGTCGTGCGCGAGGAGCGGCTCGCCAAGCCCGAATGGATCCGCGTGCGCGCCGCCTCCGCGAACTCGCGCTTTCACGACATCAAGCGCATTCTGCGCGAGATGCGTCTGCACACGGTGTGCGAGGAAGCTTCCTGCCCCAACATCGGCGAATGCTTCGGCAAGGGCACCGCGACCTTCATGATCCTCGGCGACCTGTGCACGCGCCGCTGCCCGTTCTGCGACGTCGCCCACGGCCGGCCGCTCGCACCGGACCCCGAGGAGCCGGCGCATCTCGCGCAGACCATCGCGGCGCTCGGGCTCTCCTATGTCGTCATCACCAGCGTCGACCGCGACGATCTCAAGGACGGCGGCGCGAAACATTTCGCCGACTGCATCCGCGCAGTGAGAGAGCGGTCACCCCAAACGCGCATCGAGGTTCTCGTGCCCGATTTCCGGGGGCGGCTTGAGCGCGCGCTCGAGGTGCTCGATGCGGCGCTGCCCGACGTGATGAACCACAACCTCGAGACCGTGCCGCGGCTCTACCGGCAGGCGCGGCCGGGCGGCGACTACGCGCATTCGCTGAAGCTGCTCGCGGACTTCAAGGCGCGCCACCCGCACATCCCGACCAAGTCGGGGCTGATGGTGGGCCTCGGCCAGTACCTCCAGCCCTCGGCGCACCATCTTCCGGTCGCGCGCTACGTGCACCCGGACACCTTTGTGATGTTCGAGCGCGAAGCTCAGGCGCTAGCCTTCACCCACGCCGCGGTCGGCCCGCTGGTGCGCTCTTCCTACCATGCCGACCGGCAGGCGCATGCGGCGGGTCTAGTCTAGGCGATCGAGCCGGAGTTTTCCCGCTCTCGCCCCGATTGGTTCGCCGCTACTGTGAGAAATTCGCGCTAGACGGCTGGTCTTCGGTGATTTTCAGACCGTTCCACCATTGCTGTTTTATCTCGCTCGGCCCCACTGTTAAAACGCCGCGGCCGTGTTTCCTGCCGTCCTTGAACTCGCCGCTATACTTCGCTCCGTCGGCATAGGTGTAAGTCCCCTTGCCGTTCATCTTGTCGTTTTCGAATTGGCCGGTGTACGCGTCGCCTTTCGGCCAGGTGTAGGTGCCCTCGCCGTCCATCTGGTTGTTTTTAAACTCGCCGGTGTAACGATCGCCGGTGGTCCGGGCGTAGCTGCCTTTGCCGTTCATCCGATTCGCTTCGAATCGCCCGGTATAGACGTCGCCGCTCGCCCAGGTATACGTGCCTAGGCCGTGGAAATTACCGTTTTCAAATGCACCGGCGTACTTGGACCCGTCGGCGTCGATGTAAGTCCCCTCACCCTGGTATACATTGTCTTTGAATCCTCCGGCGTATTTTCTGTTGTTGGGATACACCAGGGTGCCGAACCCGCTTTTGCGTCCGTTCAGGAATTCTCCGGTATAGCTCACGCCGTTGCCCCAATCGTAGTCGCCTTTTCCGGAAAAAGCGCCGTCAACGAAGGTGCCGGCATAACTCCGCCGCCCGTCCACACTCCGCGCGCGGCCTGCGCCGTGCGCATAGCCGTTTTTACACGCGCCGCTGATATGCACCCATTCGACTGAATCCCTCTTTACTTTGCAGGCTTGTTTGATCGGCGGGGGCGGCGCGGGCCGTCGTGGGGCCGCTTCAGGCGGAAGAATCGCCGGCGGCGTCCTCGGCCGCGCCGTGGGCTCCGGCGTCTTTTGCGTGGATTTGATATCGGGCGGTTCCCTGACCTCAGGCGGAGGAATCACCGGCGCCGTCATCGGCCGCGCCGCGGGCTCCAGCGTCCTTTGCGTGGATTTGATGTCGGGCGGTTCCCTGACGGGCCCTTTCTCGGCTTTCCCGCCACCGCCGGTCGCACAGCCGGCGAGCAGCAGAAAGAGCAGGATAGCGAGGGTGCGGATAAAGTGACGCATGTCGCCGTTCAGTCGGGGGGCTGGACCGGCGCGGACGGCGCTGCCCCCGCTGTCGGTTTCTTGATCTTGACCTCCTGGACTGGTTTCTTCGCCTTGGGCGGCGGTGCCTCTTTCGGTTGGGCCACGGCGGGGACGGCGTCTTGCGGCGCCCGCCGGCCCAGATCGCGGAACAGCACCCAACCTGTGACGAGCAATAGCGCAACCGAAACAGCGACGAGCCAGTACCAGCGTTTGTCGTACGTGCGTGTTTGACCGGGTTGAGGTTGCGGTATTGCCGGTGCTTGCGGGAGTTCTGTCTCTCGCGTAGGGGGCGCGGGCGCCGTATGCACGCTGCGCGCATGATCGGCTCCCGCGGGCGGTCTGACCGTTTCGAATTCCGTGGTCGCTATACGACTTGGGGGCGGTGCCGTAGTTTCCGGCGCAGCCTTCACCGGTTCCAAAGTTGTTGACGACGGTTGCGCTGGGGCAGGCTCGGCAACCGTGTCCCGCCCGCGGACATCGGGAACGGCAACAGGAGGAGCGCGGTCCGCCGGCGTCAGGGTTTGGATCGGTGCGGTTTCTTTTGGCGGGGGTGCCTTCCGCGCCTCGACGATTTTTGTAGGACTCGGCTTCGGAAGATCGGCTTTGGTCGGCAAGGGTCGCGCTGGCCCCGCGGGTTTTGGTCTCGGGGCATCGGGACGCGAGATCTTTGCCTGGGCTTTGTAGACGTGATCGCCCAGGGCGATCGCGCTGATCCTCAGGGTTGTGAAATATTGCCTGTGGCCGATCGTCCTCTGATAACCTTTGCGCCGTTTCTTTTTGAAAATAATAATTTTTTCGTCGCGCCCCTCCCCGACCACCTCGGCGACCACCCGGGCGTTGGCGATGGTAGGATGCCCGACGGTGATATCATGATCGTCAGCGATCAGATACACCTCGCTGATCTCCACGGTGCCGCCCGACGCGATCTCGAGCTTTTCAACCTTGACGACATCGCCAGGCGCGACCCGGTATTGCTTTCCACCGGTCTTGATGACTGCGTAAATGGCCATGAGCTTGAACGTTCTTCAGACAATTCTGTGGGTTGAAAGTACGCTATTGCGTATTGCAAGGCAAGGGAGGTGCGCGATGGGAAGCAAAGATCTGTACCGGCATTTGCTCGGCCGGCGCGGCTTCGGCGCACCATCTCCCTGTTGCGCGCTACTTGCACCCGGACGCGTTTGCGATGTTCGAGCGCGAGGCGGAAAAATTCGGCTTTACCCACGCCACGGTCGGACCGATGGTGCGCTCCTCCTACCACGCCGACCGGCAAGCCCACGCGGCCGGCGTAGCGTAGCGCAAGCGGGCTGCCGCCTGCCTACGCCGCTTTCTTTTCTTCCGGCCGGGGCAGCTCGCCCGCCTCGATTCCCACGGCGAAGCGCACCGCGTCCTCGACGCGCTCGAGCCACACGAACTCGAGCTTGTCCCGCGCGCTGGCAGGCACGTCCTCGAGATCCTTCCGGTTGCGCGCGGGCAGCATCACTGTCCTGATCCCGGCGCGCAGCGCGGCGAGCGTCTTCTCCTTCACCCCGCCGATCGGCAGCACCAGGCCCCGCAGCGAAATTTCGCCCGTCATCGCCACATCGCTGCGCACCGGCTTGCCGGTGAGCAGCGACACCAGCGCGAGGAACATCGCCACGCCCGCGCTCGGGCCGTCCTTGGGCGTCGCCCCCGCCGGCACGTGCACGTGCACGTCCACTTTTTCCAGCGCATCGCCGGTGAAGGTCTTCGCAAGCGTGAGCGCGGCCTGCGCCGACTCCTTCATCACGTCGCCGAGCTGCCCGGTAAGGATGAGCTTGCCGGCCCCCGGAACTTTGGAAGCTTCGATGAAAAGGATGTCGCCGCCGACCGGCGTCCAGGCGAGTCCCGTCGCCACGCCGGGCACGGCTGTCCTGAGCGCCACTTCGTTCTCGAACTTGCGCGCGCCGAGTATCGCGTGCAGGTCGGCCGCGTCCACCGTCACGTGCGCCGCCTTGCCTTCGGCGATCCGCATCGCCGCGTGGCGCAGCACCGCGCCGAGCTCCCGCTCGAGGCTTCTCACGCCCGCCTCGCGCGTGTAATCGGCGACCAGCGCGGCGATCGCCGCATCGGTCACCGCCGCCTGCCCGGGCTCGAGACCGTTCGACTCGAGCTGGCGCCGCACCAGGTAGCGCTTCGCGATCTCGATTTTCTCTTCCTCGGTATAGCCGGGGAGCGCGATGATCTCCATGCGGTCGCGCAAGGGCCCGGGAATCGTGTCGAGCTGGTTCGCCGTCGCGATGAACATGACCCTCGACAGGTCGAAATCCACGCCGAGGTAGTTGTCGCGGAACTTCGCGTTCTGCTCCGGATCGAGCACTTCCAGCAACGCCGAGGACGGATCGCCGTGGAAGCCGCCCATGCCGAGCTTGTCGATCTCGTCCAGCATCAGAACGCCCGCGCGCGTTTCGGCGCGCCGGATCGCCTGGATGACGTTCCCCGGCAATGCGCCGATGTAGGTGCGCCTGTGGCCGCGGATTTCCGCCTCGTCGTGCAGCCCTCCGAGCGCGGCGCGCTGGAACTTGCGGCCCGTCGCGCGCGCGATCGACTGCCCGAGCGAGGTCTTGCCCACTCCCGGCGGACCCACGAAGCACAGTATCGGGCTCTTGCCCTCGGGGTTGAGCTTGCGCACCGCGAGGTATTCGAGGATGCGGCGTTTCACTTTTTCCAGGCCGTAGTGGTCCTCGTCCAGCACGCGCCGCGCCTCGGCGATGTCGATCACCTTCTGCGGCTCCGCCTTCCAGGGAAGCTCGGTCATCCACTCCAGCCAGGTGCGCAGCATCGAGTACTCGCCCGCGCCTTCGCTGGTCCGCTCGAGCCGTTTCAGCTCCTTGCGCACGTGCTTGAGCACGTCCTCGGGCATACCCGCGGCTTCGACCGATTTTTTCAGCTCTTCGATCTCGGCGGTCGTGTCCTCGCCCTCGCCCAGCTCCTTCTGGATCTGGCGCATTTGCTCGCGCAGCACGTGCTCGCGCTGGCGCTGGTCGAACTCCTTGCGCGTCTTGTCGCCGATTTCCTTCGACAGCCTCAGCACCTCTACGCGGCCGCCGAGCAGCGCAAGCACCTTGTCCAGGCGCCGGCGCAGGTCGAAGCACTCGAGGATCTCCTGCTTTTCCTCGTTCTTCACGTCGAGCAGATTCGCCACCATGTCGGCGAGCGCAGCCGGTGATGCGACGCCCTGCACCACCCCCTTGAGCTCGTCGGGCATATTCGGCAGCAATTGGATCGCCTCGGCTGCCTGCTCCTTCAATTGTATGAAGCGTGCCTCGATTTCCGGCCCGCTCTCCTCGACCGTCTCGACCCACTGGACACGCGCGACGAGGAACGGCCAGCCCTCGAGGAACTCGAGCACGCGAAAGCGCTGCTGGCCCTGCACCACGAGGTGGTGCGCGCCCTCGGCGGTGATGTAGCGCACGATCTGGCCGGCGGTGCCGACCCAGTAGAGGTCGTTGGGACCGACGTCGTTCTTGCCCGGGTCGCGCTGCAGCACGAAGCCGACGCGTCGCTCGCTTCTCGCCGCTTCCTGCGCGGCGGCGATCGACGAGGCCCGGCCGATCATGACAGGGGAGAGCACGCCCGGGAACAGGACAGCGTTGCGCATCGGAATGAGGATGAGCGCGTCTTCCGGCAGGGGCTTCAGCGGCGCGCCGTTCTTCTCCGGCCTCGGCGCGGCGGCCGAGACGGGTTCCTGGCTGCTCAGCATGGCGTAGCGATTCATGCGATCTCCTTTTTCTCGAATGTCAGCCTCAGGCAGCCGTCCGAAAGGGTTCTCTCGGCAAGCTCGAGCGCGTGCGTCGGCAGCGCGATGCGCCGCTCGAAATGCCCGTAGGGAATCTCGAGGCGGTGGATGCGAGCGCCGCGCTCGCGCGCAGGAAAGACGCGCTGCGCCGAAACCGTAAGCAGCCCGGGCTCGAGCCCGACCGTCACGTCCTCCGCCGCCACACCCGGCAGCGCAACGTGCACGATCACCTCGCGGGCGGTCTCTATCACGTCCGCGGGCGGCTCCCAGGCATGGGACTCCATGCGAAAGAACTGCCGGCGCAGGCGGTCGGCCTGCTCCAGCACTGACAGGGCTTCGCCCCACATCCAGGTGCGGAGATCGCGGGAAATCATTACCCCTAGATGCGCCTCAAAGCGCAGGAATCAAGGGGGAAAGAGCGTCAGGGAATCAGGGACCCCCGCCCGCCACCCCTATTGCGGCGTCGGCCAGAACAAGGCTAATCTGCCTGAACGAGACTTTCACAACGAGGACTCCGTGAACCCAGGCATTCCAAGCTTTACCGCCGTCCTTTTCATCTCCGCCCCGGCGCTTGCGGCGGGCCTCGCCGACATCTCCAATAGAGACGCCGTGGCCGGTTTGAAGGAGGCGCTCACCCGAGGTTCCCAGGTGGCGGTGTCGCGCCTCGGCGTCGAGAACGGCTTTTACGGCAACGACAGGGTCAGGATTCCGCTGCCCGAATCGTTGCGAAAGATGGAAGCGGTAATGCGCTCGCTCGGCATCGACAAGCAGGCCGACGACTTGGCGCTGCGCATGAACCGCGCGGCGGAAGCCGCGGTGCCCGAAGCGAAGCCGCTCCTCGTCGATGCCGTGAAGAGGATGAGCGTGCAGGACGCCAAGGGGATTCTTGCCGGCGGCGACAATGCCGCCACCCAGTATTTCAAACGCGCGACCTCGGAGCCGCTCGGAAAAAAATTCCTACCCATCGTAAAGAAAGCGATGGAGAAGGTGAGACTCGCCGAAAAGTACAATGAGCTCGCCGAGCGCGGCGCGAGATTCGGGCTGGTCAGGGAGGAAGACGCGAAGCTCGAGGACTACGTCACCCGCAAGACCCTGGACGGCCTGTTCGTCGTGATGGGCGAGGAAGAGAAGAAAATCCGCCAGGACCCGGTGGGAGCGGCGTCGAACATCATCAAGAAAGTGTTCGGGGCGATCCGGAACTAGCCCACGAAAGGCTAGAAGTACACGCGGCTGCGCCCGCCAAAGCGGGATATCTCGTAGAGCGCGGCGCGGATCACGTTCGCCGCCTTGCGCACGCCCGCGCGGGACAGCAGCGTCTCGCTTCCGTAATCCGCGTCCTCGTCGCATACCAAGCGCAGATCGACGATCGGCAGACGCGCGGCAAAGGCGCGCCGCATGACCCGGTCGTTGAAGATAGCGAGCGCCGTGGCGGCGACCCGCTGCTGAGAGGGCTCGACGAACCGCGAGGGCACCAGCGTGCAGACGACCGTAGGCAGGCCGGTCTCGAGCGCCGCGGCGATCAGGCCGGCGAAGGCGACTTCGAATTCGTCGGCGGCCGCGGCAAGCGTATCGAGCGCTTCGCGTATCGATTGCGCCCGGCCGCGGAGCAGACCGCTCGTCTCGATCGCCCAGCCGCCCTCGACGCCGATTGCGAGGTGCGTGGCGTCCTCGGGGAACGCCTGGACATGCCTCTTTTGCAGCACCTGCTCGGGGCGGAGCACGGTGAGTTTCCAGGGATTGCGCGGCTGCGGCACTAGTGCCCGCTCGGCCTCTCCCGGTCCGAGATCGATGTTCTGAAGCGCGTCGCCCAACAGAACAGCATGTCGGATGACGTCAGGCGAATTCTCGCCTTCGCCCTGGGTGGCGTTCCTTGTCATGTCTTCCTCCTCCGCTGCTTTCTTATGCGCGCATCGTCCGTGCGCGTTCTCTCCGACCGTGCGCTCAATGCGCCTTTTCCCAATTCGGGCCCGAGCCGACGTCCACGACCAGCGGCACCTTCAGCCTCGCCACGCCGCTCATCAGTCTCGGCAGCTCGGCTTTCAGGGGAGCGAGCTCCGCGTCCGGAGCTTCGAGCACGAGTTCGTCGTGCACCTGCATGATGAGCCGGGTCGCGAATTTCTTCTCGTCCAGCCAGTCCTGCACGGCAATCATAGCAAGCTTTATGAGGTCGGCGGCCGTACCCTGCATCGGCGCGTTGATCGCGGCGCGCTCGGCGCCGCCGCGGCGCGCGGGATTCGAGCTTTTGATCTCCGGCAGCCACAGGCGTCTGCCGAACACGGTCTCGACGTAGCCGCGGTCCTTGGCCTGGGCGCGGATCTCGTCCATGAATCGCTTCACCCCGGGGTAGCGCGTGAAATAGCTCGCGATGTAGGCTGAAGCGGTGGCGCGCTCGAGGCCCAGCTGCTGCGCGAGCCCGAACGCGGACATACCGTAGATCAACCCGAAGTTGATCACCTTGGCGTAGCGGCGTTCCTCCGGAGTCACCTCTTTCAACGTGCGCCCGAAGACCTCGGCGGCGGTGGCGCGATGGATGTCTTCGCCCGCCGCGAAGGCGCGCAGCAAATTCTCGTCGCCCGAGATGTGCGCCATGATCCGCAGCTCGATCTGCGAGTAGTCGGCGCTGACGATGGCGTGCCCCGTGGACGCCACGAAAGCCTCGCGGATGCGCCGGCCCTCGGGCGTTCTCACCGGGATGTTCTGCAGGTTGGGATCGTTCGAAGCCAGGCGCCCGGTGACCGCGGTCGCCTGCCCGTAGTTGGTGTGCACGCGGCCGGTGGCGGGATTCACCATCTTCGGCAGCTTGTCGGTGTAGGTGGACTTGAGCTTGGCGATTTCCCGGTAGTCGAGCAGGATCTTGGCGAGCGGGTGGTCGAGAGCCAGTCTTTCGAGCACTTCCTCGTCGGTCGAGGGAGCCCCCGAGGGGGTCTTCTTGACGACTGGCATCCCCTTCTTCTCGAAAAAGATCTCGGCGATCTGCTTCGGCGAGCCGAGGTTGAACGGCTGCCCCGCTTCCTGGTGAGCCTTGCCCTCGAGCTCGAGCATCTGCTGCCCGAATTCCCGGCTCATCGCCTCCAGCTGCTCCGCGTCGATCGGTACGCCGTTTCTCTCCATCCTGAAAAGCACTTCGCGCACCGGGACTTCGATGGAGCCGTATACAAAGGCGAGTTTTTCGTCGGCCTCGACCTTGGGATAGAGTACCCGATGCAGCTGCAGCGTGATATCGGCGTCCTCCGCGGCGTACTCGGTGGCGCGAGCCACATCGACCTGCTCGAATGGAATGCGCGCGCTGCCTGAGCCGGTCACCGCGTCGTAGGTGAGGGTCTTCACGCCCAGGTGCCGCTCGGCGAGCGCGTCCATGTCGTGGCGCGCATGGCTCTCCAGCACATAGGATTCGAGCAGCGTATCGTGGGCGATGCCGCGCAACGCGATGCCGTGATTGGCGAGCACGTGCTCGTCGTACTTGAGGTTCTGCCCGAGCTTTCTGCGTCGCGCGCTCTCGATCCAGGCCTTGAGAATCCCGAGCGCCGCCTCGACCCCGATCTGTTTCGGGGCGCCGGCGTAGTCGTGCGCAAGCGGCAGGTAGGCGGCGTGGCCCGCGACGGTCGCGAAGGACATGCCGACGAGCCGCGCCTGCATCGGGTCGAGGCTTGTCGTCTCGGTGTCGAACGAGACGAGCTCGGCCGCCTCGAGCGCCGCGAGCCAGCGCTTCAGCTCGGCCTCGGCGAGAATGGTCTCGTAACGCCGCTCCACTTTCGCGTTGGCGGGCGGCGCGCTTGGCGCGGGCGGGGGAGCTGGATCGGCGCCGCCGCTTTCCTTCAGCCAGCTCTTGAAGCCAAAGCGCGAAAAAAGCGCGGCGAGGCGTTGCTCGTCGCGCGGGGCGAGCTTGAGGTCCTCGAGCTTGAACGGCAGCTCCACATCGCGCTTGATCTGGAGGAGCTCGCGCGCCTTCGGGAGCCAGTCGCGCGATTTGCGCAGGTTCTCGCCCACCACGCCGTCGATCTCGCCCGCGTGCGCGACCACGTCCTCGAGCGAGCCATACTGCGAGAGCCACTTCGCCGCGGTCTTGGGACCGACCTTGTCCACGCCCGGCACGTTGTCCACCGAGTCGCCGACCAAGGTCAGATAATCGAGGATGCCTTCGGGCGGCACGCCGAATTTCGTTTTCACGCCGTCGCGATCGAGGCGCTCGTTACTCATCGTGTTCACCAGCGTGACGCGGTCGGTGACAAGCTGCGCGAGGTCCTTGTCCCCGGTGGAAATCACGCAGTGCATTCCCCGCTTTTCGGCCGCGCGCGCGAGCGTGCCGATGACATCGTCGGCCTCGACGCCTTCGACCTGAACGAGCGGCCAGCCGAGCGCGCGAATCGCCTCGAACAGCGGCCCGATCTGCGCGCCCAGTTCGTCGGGCATCGGCGGACGATTCGCCTTGTACTGCGGATACAGCTCGTCGCGGAAGGTTTTGCCCCTGGCGTCGAACACGCAGGCGACGTATTCGGCCCTGTGGTCGGCGAGCAGCCGTCGTAGCATGTTGAGCACGCCGTAGATCGCGCCGGTCGGCTCGCCCGCCGCGTTGCGCAGGTCGGGCAGCGCATGAAAGGCGCGGTACAGGTACGACGACCCGTCGACGAGCAGCAGCGTTTTTTCCAAGGGATACTATGAGCGACAAGATTCCGAAGCCGTTCGACGCCGCTTCGCGGTCCAACCACGCCGCAGCCGAGGCCTGGCAGCTGTTCCGCATTATGTCAGAATTCGTAGAGGCCTCGAACGGCTGAACGAGATCCTTCCTGGAGTCGAGCGCGAAACGCTGCTCAATCTCTAGCAAGGCGGACACGCTGCGCGTGCGGCCTCACTTCCGCGCACTCGGGCCGACGCAACATTCGGAACGGAATCTTTCGCCCCATCCCGGCGCGGCTCATCGCGCGGTAAATTCCGAACAGCCGCTGGAGCTCGGCAATTCTGCTACACTCGCAACGTAAAGAGTTGATCCGCTTCATGTTGCGCCGGATTTTTGCCGCGATGCTGCTCGGTGCTGCGCTGCCGCTTTCGGCACAGCAGCCGCCCAAGCTCGAGCCGCTTCCCGAGCCGCCGCCCCCGCCGCCGGGGGTTGCAGTCGAACAACCCGGGGAGCCATCGGTGCGCATCGAACCCGGCGCGGCCGAACAGATCGAGGAACAGGTGATCGACGGCCGTCGCGTGGCGCGCGTCACTACGCCATCCGGGGCCGTGTACTACCTGATCGAGGATCAGGGCGACGGTCCGAGCCTCGGCAACGAAGGTATCGGCCCGCGCGTGCGGGTCCCTCTCTGGGTGATTCGCCAGTTCTGAGCCCGGCGGCCGCGCGAGCGGGTGCGCCTGTGATCGCTGCCCCATCATGTCCGTTTTTACGCGCGTCACCTCTGACGAGCTGTCGGCCTGGCTGAAGCGCTACGCCATCGGCACGCTCGTCGACGTGCAAGGCATTGCCGCAGGCGTCGAGAACACGAATTACTTCGTCACGACCTCGCTTGGACGCTTCGTTCTGACGCTGTTCGAAAAGCTGACTGAGGCCGAGCTGCCTTTCTATCTCAATCTCATGGCGCACCTCGCGCGCCACGGCATACCCTGCCCGGCGCCCGTTGCCGATCAGAGCAACAAGTACCTCGGCACCCTGAGCGGAAAACCGGCGACCTTGGTCACCTGCCTGCCCGGCTCGCCGGTGGCGGCGCCTTCCGCGCGTCACTGCGAGCAGGTCGGCGCCGTCCTGGCCGACATGCACCTCGCGAGCAGAAGCTACAGCGGAAAGCTGGAGAATCCGCGCGGGCCGCGGTGGTGGCGGGAAGCGGCGCGGGACGTCACGCCGTTCCTGGATGAAGGGCGCAGGGCGTTGCTGCAATCGGAGCTCGAGTTCCAGCTGCGGCACCGCTCGGCCGAGCTGCCGCGGGGTCCGATCCACGCCGACCTGTTCCGCGACAACGTGCTGTTCGAGGCGGAGAGCATCGGTGGAGTGATCGATTTCTACTTCGCCGGCATCGATGCGCTGCTCTTTGACGTCGCGGTGACGGTGAACGACTGGTGCGTCGATTCCGCGGGCGAGATCGACGGCGCCCGCGCGGCCCCGCTGCTCACGGCATACCGCGCCACGCGTGAATTCACGCGCGCCGAACGCGACGCTTGGCCCGTCATGCTGCGCGCCGCGGCACTTCGGTTCTGGCTTTCGCGGCTGCACGACTTCTATCTGCCGCGCGCGGGCGAGCTGACCCACGCGCACGATCCGGAGCATTTCCGCCGCGTTCTCGAGGCGCGCCGCGCGCGGGCTTCTTCCCTTGCCTAAGGCCGGGCGGCCGCGCCACACTTCCGCATGCGTGGACACTGCGGCGTATAAGTGATGCGGATCGTTCCGGCTCGAAACGGCTGGCTGTGGCTCGTGAAGGGCTTTGCGCTTTTCCGCAGGAGCCCCGCGATGTGGCTTGCGCTCGTGCTCGCCTATTGGATCATCGTGGGGCTGCTCGCTCAGATCCAGTACATCGGGCTGGCCCTGTCCACCGTGCTGCTGCCCGCGTTCTCGGTGAGCTTCATGATCATGTGCGCGGTGCTCGACCGGGGCGGTGCGCTCAATCCCGCGCTGCTGTTCTCAGGTTTTCGCAACGGCCTGTTGACGCTGATCGCGCTGGGCGGCCTGTACCTGGTCTCGCTCGCGCTCGTGCTCGCGATCGCGTCGCTTGCCGACGGCGGCGCGCTTCTGCAATGGGTGGTCTCGGGCGAGGAGCCCCCGATCGAGACCGTGCGCGACGGCAGCGTTTCGCGTGCGATGCTGCTCGCGTCCGTAGCCGGCGCGCCGGTCCTGATCGCCTTCTGGTTTGCCCCGCTGCTCGCGGCCTGGGACCGAATGGGTGCGCTTCAGTCGCTTTTCTACAGCTTCTTCGCCGGCTGGCGGAATTGGCGCGCGTTCCTTTTCTACGGGGCGGCGCTCGCGCTTGCCGGCGCGGCTTTGCTCGCGCTCGTGGCCGCAGCGATGATCGCAACGCGCGGACGGATCGAGGTGCTGCGCCACCTAGCGCCGCTCGTCACCCTGTTGACGCTGCCGATCGTGCTCGGCAGCTCCTACGCGAGCTACCGGGACGTTTTTCCTGAGGGCAGGATTCCGGCGGAGCGCGCCGATTGATCCGGAACGCGCTCCTGGCGCCCCGGGTGCACGATTCTGGTATGCTTCGGCGCGCGGCGCTGCGAGCTTGATCCGCCGGGGTCCCGATGGATCGTGAACACCCTTGCGAACTGTGCCATTCCCAGGGTGGTATCCTGCTCTGGCGGAGCGATCTTTTCCGCATCGTGCTGGTGGATGATCCCGACTATTCGGGGTTCTGCCGCGTGATCCTCGAAAAGCACGTAAAGGAGATGACCGACCTCGCGCCGGTCGAGCGCACGCGGCTGATGGAGGCGGTCTTCGCCACCGAGGCGGCGCTGAGGGCGCTGCTTCGACCCGACAAGATTAATCTCGCAAGCCTAGGCAACGTGACTTCGCATCTGCATTGGCATGTGATCCCGCGCTACCGCGACGATCGCCATTTTCCCGGGCCGATTTGGGCCGAACCTTCGCGAGATCCTGTTCCCGCGCGCACGCCCCCCGACCGCAGCGGGCTCGAGCGGCTGCTGAAAGAGCACTTGGGGTAGTCCGCATGCCGAGCTTCGAGCTGCCAGCCATCCGTCCCGACGCCCAACCGGAATTCAAAGACTCGAGCGCCTGTGCCGCGTGGCTGCAGTCGCTGCCGCTCATCAACACCGGCCCCTCCCACGCGCGGCTCCTCGGCCAACTCGGGGAGGTGAACGGCTGCGAAATGGCGCCGGCGGAGCGACTGAAGATCCTCGAGTTGCTGCGAGAGCCGGTGGCATTCGTGCAAGCGGAGCAGGCGAAGAAATTTGTCGGCCGCCCCGTGCCGCTTTCGAAGCAGGAGCGGGAAGTCTTCCATGCCGTCAACGCGCTCTGGGACGCGCTGTCCCAGGGCTACCAGCGCTGCCTCCAGACGCTTGCGGACGGTGTTTCGGGCCCGAGCGGATTGCTTGCGCTCGCCTGCCAGCGCGTGCTCTGGTGCACCGAGCAGAAGATGGTGGACTACTACGAGGCCTACCACGAGCTCGACGATGCGATCTGGCGGCTTTTGCACCGGGCCTACGCCCTCGCCGAGGAGCGGGCGGTCGCCGATGGCAAGGTCGCCCATCCGGTCCACAAGGGCAAGGTCGAGACAAGCTGCATCGAGACCTATGCCCACGCCTTGCTGTTGAACCTCGCCAATCCGAACGAGCAGACGCCGCGCCAGATCGCGCTGGTGTCGCGCTGGCTCGATCTCTGGGCGGGGAAGGCGTCGATCATGCGCACGCCGCCCGAGGAGGACGCGCCGGTCTTCGTCGACCTCGCGAGCGGAACGGGCGCCTCGCGCAGCGCAGCGAGCGGCGATGCGATCCGTTTTCTCGAAATCGGCGGCATCGGGAAGAGCGTGCGCAAGCGCGTTTCCCTGTTGCGCCAAGGCGAGTCGCCCGCCGCGCTCGGCCTGGGTGAGGACGTCGCCGCCTCCGCCGCGGAAAGCCTGCTGGTATTGCTCTACCGGCAATGGTGCGAGGACAAGCACTCGCGCGCCCACGCGCGCCGCAGCTCAAGCGGCACGGCGCAGGTCTGCGTCGGCATGGGGGCCATCCATTACTACGTGACCGGAAAGCCCTTTAAGCAGCAAGGCGAAAGCACGGGGCTATCCCAGATCCAGCACGAAGAGCTCGCGACCTTCGGGCGCGTTACCAGCCGCCGGGAGGAGGAGCCCGGCGGCGGGTCAATCTTCCCGCTCGAAACCTGGCAGATCAAGGACGAGAGCCTGTCCGGGCTGCGTCTCGAGCGCTCGGATCCGGCTGCGGTGTCGCGCCTGGTGCTCGACCAGCTGCTCGCCTTCCGGCCTGCCGATGCAAAGGGTTTTCTCCTGAGCACCGTTCGATGGCTCTCGGCGTCGGCGGAGCTGGAGCTGCGGGCGGGCGTGCATGCGTTTCCCGGGATGCCGGCGGGAATCGCATTCCGCGCCGCGGGCGCCAGTGGGCCGAAGGACCCGTTTCTGCCCGCTCTGATGTTGCCCGCGGTGGCCGCGCTTCACTCCCCGGACACGCTGGTCCTGCCCCTCGGCTGGTTCAAGCCCAAGCGCGTCATCGAGCTTCGCATCGACCGGTCGCAGGAAGTGCGATTGTCCGCCGTGGTCGAGCGCGGCGCCGACTTCGAGCGCGTCAGCTTCGAGCGCGCCTAGACGATCCGCTATTTTCGGCGCACGATGACAACGGTGGACAAACCCGTTCCCACCGAAATCAAGTTGCACCAGAAGTCCCGGGTGCTCGAGATTCTCTTTTCCGACGGCAAGCGCTTCGAGCTGTCCTACGAACTCCTGCGCGTGTACTCCCCCTCGGCCGAGGTGCGCGGACACGGACCGGGGCAGGAAATGCTGCAGACCGGCAAGAAGGACGTCGACATCCTGAGCCTCGAGCCGGTCGGCAGTTACGCGGTGCAGCCGCGTTTTTCCGACGGACACAACACGGGCATCTATTCCTGGGATTATCTCTACGAGCTCGGCGCAGATCGCGACGCGCTGTGGCGGCGATATCTCGAGCGGCTGAAGGCCGCCCGGGCAAGCCGCGAAGCGGGCGCCTCTCCGGCGCCGGGTGGCCACGCATGAGCGGCAAGACGCATTTCGGATTCCAGCCGGTCGGCGAGGCCGAAAAGGCGCGGCGCGTCGCCGGCGTGTTCTCCTCGGTCGCGGCCCGGTACGACCTGATGAACGATCTCATGTCCGCCGGGCTGCACCGTCTGTGGAAGGCCTTTGCCGTGGCGAGCAGCGGCGTGCGGGAAGGGCAGCGCGTGCTCGACGTCGCAGGCGGCTCGGGGGACCTCGCGCGGGAATTTTCCGCGCGGGCCGGCGAGAGCGGCGAGGTATGGCTCACCGACATCCACCGCGATATGTTGCGCTTGGGGCGCGACCGCTTGCTTGACCGCGGCCGGATTCTGCCGACCGCGCAATGTGACGCCGAGCGGCTGCCGTTCCCGGCGAACTATTTCGATTGCGTGAGCGTCGCCTTCGGGCTGCGCAACATGACGCACAAGGAGGCGGCGCTCGCCGAGTTCAACCGCGTGCTCAAGCCGGGGGGCCGGTTGCTCGTGCTCGAGTTTTCGCGCGTCTGGCGGCCGCTCGCGAAAGCCTACGATTGGTACTCGTTCAACGTCCTGCCCTGGCTGGGGAAGACTGTCGCGGGCGACGCGGCGCCGTATCGCTACCTCGCCGAATCGATCCGCACGCACCCCGACCAGGAAGCTCTCAAGCGGATGCTGGAGGAGGCCGGGTTCGAGGATGTCGAGTATTTCAACCTGACGGCCGGCGTGGTGGCCCTGCACCGCGGCTATAAATTCTGAGCAGAGGGCGGAGCGTATGATCGAACGCGGCGCCGTTGCCGGGCTGAACCATCTGCTCCTCCAGCAGCCCTGGGCGGCCGAGCGCCTGGCGGGGTTCGCGGGCCAGTGTGTCGAGTTCCGCTGCCTGCCCTTTCCCGATTTGCGTCTGAAGATTCTCGAAACAGGGCGGCTCGAGCGGGCGCCCGAGGGCGCAACCAGCGCGCTCAAGGTCAAGCTCAAGCCCGGCACGCTGCCTCTGTTGCTCGCGCGTGACGAGAGCGCGCTGAAACAAGTCGAGATCGAAGGATCGGCCGAGCTTGCGGGCACGGTCCAGGTCCTGTTCCGCGATCTCGCCTGGGACGTCGAGGAAGATCTCTCCCGATTGATCGGCGACGTGCTCGCGCATCGCCTGGTTTCCGAAGGCAGGGCTTTCGCCGCCTGGCAGCGCGAAGCGGCGCTGCGCCTCGCGGAAAACCTCGCGGAATACTGGACCGAGGAGCAGCCGCTGCTCGCGCGCCCGGCCGATGTCCAGAATTTCTGCCGCGAAGTGGAAACTCTGCGCGACGATGCGGCGAGGCTGGAGAAGCGCATCGAGCGCCATCGGGCCGACGGAAAACGTTGAGCGGCGCGCGTTCCGGTCGCTCAGGGCAATTCTGGTAAATTGGCCGCTTCGCCCGGCATCCTTCCCCTCTGCCTTGTTCCGCCTCGCCAAGATCTTCTGGGTAGCCCTGCGTTTCGGGCTGGACGAGTTCGCGCTGGCCGCGGGGAGTCGGCTCGCGCGCGCGACGAACGCGCTCTTCTTCTTTCGCTCGCTCGCCGAACCCCGCGGCGTGCGCCTGCGCCTAGCGCTCGAAGCGCTCGGCCCCATCTTCGTCAAGTTCGGCCAAGTGCTCTCGACGCGCCGCGACCTGCTGCCCGCCGATCTCGCCGACGAGCTGGCGAAGCTGCAAGACCAGGTGCCGCCGTTTCCGGCCGAGCTCGCCGTCGCGGAGGTCGAGCACGCCTTCGGCAAGCCCATCGGCGAGGTGTTCGAGAAGTTCGAGCCGCGGCCCACGGCGAGCGCGTCGGTCGCCCAGGTGCACTTTGCCGTTCTTCCCGGCGGGACCGAGGCCGCGGTCAAGATCCTGCGGCCGGGAATGCTTCAGGTGATCGTCAAGGACCTCGCGCTGATGGACGCCGCGGCGGGGCTGGTGGAGCGCTTCTGGGCGGACGGCAAGCGCCTCAGGCCCCGCGAAGTGGTCGCCGAATTTTCCAAACACCTGTTCGACGAGCTCGACCTCATGCGCGAGGCGGCCAGCGCCAGCCAGCTGCGCCGCAATTTTCCCGACTCGCCCCTGCTTGCGGTACCCGAGGTGTACTGGGACTGGTGCTCGAGCACCGTCATGACCATGCAGAAGATGAGCGGCACACCGATCAGCCAGGTCGATGCGCTGCGCCGCCAGGGCGTAGACATTCCCAAGCTAGCCAGAACCGGCGTCGAAATCTTTTTCACCCAGGTGTTTCGCGACGGGTTTTTCCACGCCGATATGCATCCGGGCAACATCCTCGTGACCCCGGAGGGCCGCTACGTCGCGCTCGACTTCGGGATCATGGGCACGCTCACCGAGGTGGACAAGCAATATCTCGCGCAGAACTTCCTCGCGTTCTTCCGGCGCGACTACAAGCGCGTCGCGCAGGCACACCTGGAGGCCGGCTGGGTGCCCGCCGGCACGCGCGTCGACGAATTCGAGGCCGAGATCCGCGCCGTGTGCGAGCCGATCTTCGACCGGCCGCTGAAGGAAATCTCGTTCGGGCGCGTGTTGCTGCAGCTGTTCCAGGCCTCGCGCCGTTTCAGCGTCGAGATCCAGCCGCAGCTCGTCATGCTGCAGAAGACGCTGCTCAACATCGAGGGCCTCGGCCGCCAGCTCGACCCCGACCTCGACCTGTGGAAGACCGCCAAGCCCTACCTCGAGAGCTGGATGCGGGAGCAGATCGGCCTGCGCGGTCTGCTGCGCAGCCTGCACAACGAGGCGCCGCGCTGGGCCACGGTGCTGCCGCAGTTGCCGCGCCTGCTGCACCGCGTGCTCGCCGATGACCGCGTCGGGCGCATCGAGCACGCGCTCGAGGAGCTGCTCGCGCTCGAGCGGCGGCGCAACCGGCTGCTCGGCCTCGCGGTCGGGCTGCTGGCGCTGGCGCTCGCCTGGGCGGTGATCTTGAGCCTCGCCCAGCACGGGGGATGACGCTCGCGGCGTCGGCCGGGACACCGATGGCTGCTTGTTATAATCGGCGCCGGTAATCCCGCCACGCAAACCCATGGCACTTCTCGAGATCAGGAACGTCACGCGTCGTTTCGGGGCGCTTACCGCCGTCGACAATGTCAGCATCGCGATCGAAGCAGGCGAATTCTTCACCCTGCTCGGGCCTTCGGGTTGCGGAAAAACCACGCTGCTGCGCATGATCGCCGGGTTCGACCTGCCGGATGCGGGTGAAATTCTGCTCGACGGCCGCGACATGGCCGGCACGCCGCCGGAGCGGCGTCCCATCCACACCGTGTTTCAGAGCTACGCGCTGTTTCCGCACATGACGGTGTCGCAGAACATTGCCTTTCCTTTGAAGATGGCGGGAAAGACTCCGGACGAAATCCGGACGAAGGTGAAAGAGTCGCTCGGCCTGGTGCACCTCGAGGACAAGGGCGCGCACCTGCCGCACGAGCTGTCCGGCGGGCAGAAGCAGCGCGTCGCGCTCGCGCGGTCGCTTGTGAACCGGCCGCGGGTGCTGCTGCTCGACGAGCCGCTCGGCGCGCTCGACGCGAAGCTCCGCGAGGAGATGCAGATCGAGCTGATCGCGCTGCAGCGCGACGTCGGCGTCACCTTCGTCTTCGTCACGCACGCGCAGAGCGAGGCGCTTGCCCTTTCGCACCGGATCGCGGTGATGAGCGCTGGCCGCATCGAGCAGCTGGACGAGCCTTCCAAGATCTACGGCTTCCCCGTCAACCGCTTCGTCGCCGATTTCATCGGCAACTGCAACATGCTCGAGGCCGAAGTCATCGAGGCGTCTCCCGCCGGACTGAAGCTGGAAGTAAAGGGGCTGGGCGAGGTCAGCGCGCCCGCGCGCGAAGGAGCGCAGCGCGGCCAGAAAGGCGTGCTCGCGCTCAGGCCCGAGCAGGTGCGCATCGGCGCGCCGGCCTCGCATCAGGACCTGAAGAACCATTTCGGCGGGAGGGTGCACGATTTCCTCTATGTCGGCGACGTCACCACTTACATCGTCGAGCTTCCAAACGGCACCCGCGTGGAGGCGCTGCTGCCGAATTCCGCGCCGGGACGCGCCACATTCTTCGAGGTCGGCGACGCGGTGAAAGTGGCGTGGCGCCACGACGCAGGAAATTTCCTCGGTGGCTAAAGGAGCCGACCGGCTGACCCGGTGGCTGGTGAGCGGGCCGCCGTTCGTCTTCCTGCTCGTCTTTTTCGCCCTGCCTTCGCTCATCATGGTGATGGCTTCTTTCCGCTATCCGGGTGAGTTCGGCGGCCTGGCGCCGCTCCTCGCCTCGAAGCCGGGCGAGGAGGCCGGGCTGACCACGGAGAACTACCGCGTCTTCTTCAGCGACTGGATCTATTTCCAGATCCTCGCCAAGTCGTTCGGCGTCGCGCTGCTGACGACGCTCGCCTGTCTGGTGATGGCGTATCCGCTCGCCCTTCTGATCGCCCGCAGCCCCAGGCGGCACCGGGATTTCATGGTGCTGCTCGTCGTGCTTCCGTTCGCCAGCAATTTCCTCGTGCGCGTCTACGCCTGGATGATCATCCTCGGCGACCAGTCGGTGTTCCTGCGGCCGGTCAACTACATGCTCGCCGGGCTCGGCATGGAACCGCTGTCGCTGCTCTTCTCCGGGTTCGCGGTCGTCGTCGGCATGGTCTACGTGCATCTGCCGTTCATGATCCTGCCGCTCTACACCAACCTCGAAAAGCACGACCCGGTGCTGCTCGACGCGGCGCAGGACCTCGGGGCGAGCACCTGGAACCGGTTCTGGCGCGTCACCTTCCCGCTGTCGCTGCCCGGGATTTTCTCCGGCGCGGCACTGGTGTTCATCCCGGTGCTCGGCATGTTCGCCATTCCGGAGATCCTCGGCGGCAAGGACGACTGGATGGTCGGGAACATGATCAAGGAGGCGTTCCTCGGCACGCGCGACTGGCCGTTCGGCTCGATGCTCTCCATCATGCTGACCCTCGCGGTGCTCCTCGTCGCCGCGGTCGCCGCCTGGCTGGCGAAAAAAGGAACGGCGCGTGCGTAAATCCTGGTGGCTGTGGGGGACGTCGCTTGCGGCCTACGCTTTCCTCTACGTTCCGCTTGCCATCGTTGTGCTGTTCTCCTTCAACGACTCGAAGCTGAACGCCGAGTGGGTCGGCTTCACGTTCTCCTGGTACCGGACGCTCGCCGCCGACGATGCCATGCTCGGCGCGGCGCGCAACTCCCTTTTCATCGCGTTCACGGCCGCGGCCGCCGCCACGGTCCTCGGCACCATGGCCGGAATCGCCATGCACCGCTACCGGCCGAAGCTGCTGCCCTTCATGGTGCTCACGCCGGTGGCGATGCCGGAGATCCTCCTCGGCGTATCGCTGCTCGTCTTTTTCATCTCGGTGTTCGGCGAGGAGTCGCTGTCCCTCGGCACGGTGATCATCGCGCACACCACGTTCTGCATCGGCTTCGTCGCCATCATCGTGCGCGCGCGGCTCGCCGGAATGGACGAGTCCGTTTTCGAGGCCGCGCGCGACCTCGGCGCGACGCCATGGGAGACGTTCAAGCTGGTGACCCTGCCCCTCATCATGCCGGGCGTGATCGCCGGGGCGCTGATGAGCTTCACGCTGTCAATCGACGATTTCGTCATCACCTTCTTCACCACCGGCGTGGGCGTATCCACGCTGCCGCTGCAGATCTACACCATGATCAAGGTGGCGGTGACCCCGGAAGTGAATGCGGTCTCGACGCTCCTCATGGCACTGACCCTGACCATGATCGTGATCGCCTCGCGCCTCGCGCCCGACGCGCTGCGCGGCCAGGGCTGAGAGCGTGCGGCCGATTCTCTGGGCGCTGGCGCTGCTGTCTCTGCCCGCGGCGGCGGCGGACGTGCTGCACCTGTACAACTGGAACAACTACATTACGCCGGAGACGGTCGCGCTTTTCGAGAAATCCTGCGGCTGCAAGCTCGTGCAGGATTACTACGCAGACAACGAAGAAATGCTCGCCAAGCTCGCGGCCGGCGCCACCGGTTACGACATCCTGGTCCCGACCGGCAACGCGGTCGAAAACCTCATCAGGCAGGAAGCGCTGCGACCGATAGACAAAAGCCTGCTGCCTAACCTCAGGAACATCAAGCCCGAATTCATGGGCGAGTTCTTCGATCCGGGAAACAAGTACTCGGTGCCCTATGCTTATTCGGTGACGCTGGTCGGCTACAACGTCGAGAAGATGAAGGAACACGGCATCCCGACCGATACCTGGGCGGCGATCTTCGAACCGAAATACCTGGAGCGCATCAAAGGCAGGGTCACGGTGCTCGACAGCCAGAGGGAGCTCATGTCGGCGGCGCTGAAATACCTCGGCTACTCGGTGAACGATACCGACGAATCGCACTGGAAGGGCGCGCGCGATCTCATCCTGCGGGCCAAGCCCTATTGGGCCGCGTTCAACGCTTCTTCCTACATCAAGGAACTCACCATCGGCAACATCTGGCTCGCGCATGGCTATTCGAACGATATGTTCACCGCGGCGCAGGACGCCAAGGCGGCCGGCCGCAAATTCACCATCGGCTACTCGACGCCCAAGGAAGGCGCGGTGCTCGCGCTCGACAACATGGTGCTGCACAAAAGCGGGCCGCGCCCGGACATTGCCCATCGGTTCATCAATTTCATGCTCGAAGGCCGCAATTCCGCCGAGCTGACCAATGCCATCGGCGCGGGCAACCCCAACGCCGACGCGATGCAGTACATCCGTCCCGACATCGCCGCGAACCGGGCGGTGTTCCCCGACAGGGCGGCGCTCGCGCGCATGGAGATGCTGCGCGATCTCGACCGCAGGCAGCGGCGTCTGCTGAACCGCATGTGGATCGAAATCAAGGTCCGGTGACCGCGCGGTTGCCGGCGCCGAATCCGGCTACAATGCGCGCGGTCGCGCCCCTCTCACTTCCATCGAGGTCGCCATGTTCGCACGTCTGATGCCGCACGAAGGCCGGTTCTTCACCTATTTCTCCGAACACGCCGCGCTCATCCTGCAGGGTGCGGTGGAGCTGCGGGCGATGCTCGACAACATGGGTGAACTCGAGGTTCGCGCCCACAACATCAAGGCTGTCGAAGCCAAAGCCGACCACGTCACCTACCAAACCATTCAGCTTCTGCACCAGACCTTCATCACGCCGCTCGATCGGGAAGACATCCACCAGCTCATCACCTGCATGGATGACATACTCGACCTGATGGAGGACGTATCGCACTGCGTGTTCCTGTACGACCTGCGCGTCGTCACCGACGAGGCGAAGCAGCTGGCGGATATCTGCGTCGCTTGCGCCGAGAAAGTCAAGGCTGCGGTATCGATGCTCGACAACATGGCGAATTCCGAACCGATCATGAAGGTCTGCGGCGAGATCGACCGGCTCGAGACCGACGCCGACCAGGTGCTGCGCTCAGGCCTGGCGAAACTGTTCCACCATGAACCCGACACGCGCGAGCTTATCAAGATGAAGGAAATCTACGAGCTGCTGGAGACCGTCACCGATCGCTGCGAGGACGTCGCCAACATCATCGAGGGCATCGTCATCGAGAATTCCTGACCGGGCGATCGAACCCCCCATGTCGATCAGCTTCGAAATCGTGGTGTTCCTGGTGCTGCTCGCGCTCGCCTTCGACTTCCTGAACGGCTTTCACGACGCGGCCAACTCGATCGCCACCATCGTCTCCACCGGCGCCATGAGCCCGCACTGGGCGGTCGCCTGGGCGGCGTTTTTCAACTTCATCGCGTTTCTCGTGTTCGGCTTCGCGGTCGCCACCACCATAGGCAAGGGCATCGTCGATCCGGCCATCGTCGATCATTACGTAGTATTCGGCGCGCTTTGCGGCGCCACTACCTGGAACCTGATCACGTGGTACTACGGCATTCCGTCCAGCTCCTCTCACGCACTGGTCGGAGGCATCATCGGCGCCGGTGTCGCGAAAGCCGGGGTCGGTAAGCTGGTAGCGGGTGGCGTTCTGAAGACCGCCGCCGCGATCGTGGTCTCGCCACTGTTCGGCTTCGTGCTCGCCATCACCCTGATGATTGCCGTGTCCTGGATCTTCGCGCGCTCGACGCCGCGGCGCGTGGACCGCTGGTTCCGGCGCCTGCAGTTCGTCTCGGCCGCGCTTTACAGTCTCGGCCACGGCGGTAACGACGCGCAGAAAACCATGGGCATCATCTGGATGCTGCTCATCGCATCAGGGCTTTCAGCCGCGAGCGAGCCGCTGCCTTTCTGGGTAGTGCTCGCCTGCCAGGCGGCGATGGGCTTGGGTACGCTCTTCGGTGGCTGGCGCATCGTCAAGACCATGGGCATGCGGATTACCAAGCTGAAGCCCGTCGGCGGGTTCTGCGCCTCGACGAGCGGCGCGATGACGCTGTTCCTCGCCACCGGCCTCGGCATCCCGGTGTCCACCACTCACACCATCACGGGCTCGATCATCGGCGTGGGCTCGGCGAGGAAGCTGTCGGCCGTGCGCTGGGGCGTAGCCGGCAACATCGTCTGGGCGTGGGTTTTTACCATCCCGGGTTCCGCGTTCATCGCCGGCGTCGCGTGGTTGCTGGGAACAGAATATTTCTAGATGTCCATGCGCCTGCGCGCCATCGAGACCGACATCACGCGTCTCGCGGTGGACGCCGTCGTCAACGCGGCGAACACCAGTTTGCTCGGCGGCGGCGGGGTCGACGGCGCAATCCACCGCGCCGCGGGGCCGGAATTGCTGCGCGAGTGCAG
>WNGN01000848.1_pt1 | contig 24424 bp, 29 predicted proteins | sample 5400561 | NCBI WGS metagenome assembly WNGN01 (sample SAMN13153379, study PRJNA577476) | soil metagenome | isolation source: 115 cm soil or saprolite under Garry oak tree replicate 2 | place: USA:California | collected 2016-06-15 | reverse complement strand
GTCGTCTTGCCGCAGCCGGACTCGCCCACGAGGCCGAGCGTCCTGCCCGGCTCGATGGTGAACGAGATGTCGTCGACCGCCCTCACGACGGCCGTCGCCCGCGCGAAGAGCCCGCGGCGCACGGGGAAGTGCTTGGTGAGGTTCTTCGCCTCGAGGACGGGTCCGGCCATGCTAGCCGGAAAGCCAGCAGCGGCTGGTATGAGCGTTGGCCACGCTGAACTCGGGCGGTGCCTCCGCGCGGCACCGGTCCATGACTTTCGGGCAGCGCGGGTGGAACGCGCAGCCGCCCGGGAGCGCGGCGGGGTCTGGCGGCTGGCCGTCGATCGCGGTGAGCCGCGTGCGGCTGTCGCCGAGGCGCGGGATGGACTCGAGGAGCGCCCGGGTGTACGGATGCGCCGGCGCGTTGTAGATCCGCGCCACGGGGCCGGACTCGACGAGGCGGCCCCCGTACATCACCGCGACCTGGTCGCACATCTTGGCCACGATGCCGAGGTTGTGGGTGATGAAGATGAGCGCGAGGTGGTGCGCGCGCTGGAGGTCGCGCAGGAGGTTCAGGTACTGCGCCTGGATCGTGAGATCGAGGCTGGTCGTCGGCTCGTCGGCGATGAGCAGGCGCGGCTCGCACGAGATCGCGATCGCCCCGACGATGCGCTGGCGCATCCCGCCAGAGAGCTGATGGGGATACTCGCGCACGCGCGTCTCGGGCGCCGCGATGCGGACCGCCTTCAACAGCTCCTGCGCCCGGCTCCAGGCGCTGCGCCGGCTCGCGCCATCGTGGACCCGGATCGGCTCGGCGACCTGGTCGCCCACCGTGAAGAGCGGGTTCAGCGACGCCATCGGGTCCTGCAGGATCATGGCGATGCGCTTGCCGCGGATCCGGCGCATCTCGGCGTTGGATTTCCGGAGCAGGTCCTCGCCCTCGAAGCTGATCTCGCCCGAGACGATCCGGCCCGCCGGCGGGAGCACCCGCAGCAGCGAGAGCGCCAGGGTCGTCTTGCCCGAGCCAGACTCGCCGACGATGCCGAGCGTCGCGCCCGCTTCGAGTGTCAGGGTGACGTCGTCCACCGCGCGGGTCACGCGTGTGCCGCGCGCGCTGACGTAGTGCGTCGACAGGTTCCGGACCTCGAGGAGCGGACCGCTCACAGCTGGCGGAGCTGGGGATCGAACTTGACCCGAAGCCAGTCGCCCAGGAGGTTCGCGGAGAGGACCATCAGCATGATGCAGGAGCCCGGCAGCACCGTCAGCCACCAGTAGCCCGCCATGAGGCCTTTCTTGCCGTCGGCCAGCATCAACCCCCACGCCGGCTGGGGCGGAGGCACGCCGACGCCGAGGAAGGAGAGCGCGGCCTCGGTGATGATCACCACGCCGAGCTGCAGCGTCCCCAGCACGATGGCGGAGTTGACGACGTTGGGCAGGATGTGGCGACGCATGATCGTCCACTTCGAGCAGCCGGCCACGACGGCCAGGCGCACGAAATCCCGCTCCTTCACGGAGAGCACCTCCCCGCGAATGACGCGCGCGTAGCGTGTCCAGTAGACGGCGGCCAGAATGATGATGATGTTGTTGACGCTCGGCCCCACGATGGCGGCCAGGAAGATCGCGAAGGTGAGCGCGGGCAGGGCGAGCCAGGTATCGGTGAGCCGCATGATGACCTGATCGACCCAGCGGCCGAGATAGCCGGAGATGATGCCGAGAACGGTGCCGATGAACCCCGCGACGATCACGGCGGTGAAGCCCACGATCATCGAGACTCGGGCGCCGAAGATGAGCCGCGAGAGCACGTCGCGCCCGAGGTGATCGGTGCCGAGCAGGTACTTCTCGCTTCCGCCCGCCTGCCACGCCGGCGGCCGGAAGCGGTCGCCGAGCGTCCCCAGCTCGGGATTGTAGGGGGCGAGGGCGTCCGCGAAGATCGCGACCAGCGCCACCGTGACGATGATCGCCGTCGGGATGACCGGAAACCCTTCCGTGCGGAAGGCCGCGAGGCGCCAGGCGAGGGTCAGGGTCGCGGAGCGGCTGCCGTTCATCGCGGACCTACCGTTCAATATCGAATCCTCGGGTCGATGACGGCGTACAGGATGTCCACGAGGAGGTTGACGATCACGATCATCGCGCCGCCGAGCAGGACCGTCGCCTGCACCACCGGGAAGTCGCGGAAGGCGATGCCCTCGTAGAGCAGGCGCCCGACACCCGGCCAGGCGAAGACCGTCTCCACGACGACCGCCACGTTGACCATGATGACGAGGTTGATCCCGGCCAGCGTGAGCACCGGGATCAGCGCGTTCTTGAAGGCGTGCTTGGAAATGACGAGCGCCTCCGGCAGCCCTTTGAGCCGCGCCAGCTTGACGTACTCCGAGCCGAGGACCTCCAGCATCGACGAGCGCGTCAGCCGCATATGGGCGGCCGCGAAGACCCAGCCCAGCGCGATGGCCGGCATCACGAGGTGGAGCAGGGTGCCCGACCCGGACGAGGGGAGCCAGCCGAGGTAGACGGAGAAGAAGAGGATCATGAGCAGCCCGACCCAGAACGACGGCATCGACAGCCCGAGCAGCGCGAAGATCTTCCCCACGCTGTCCCACCATCGGTTGACCCGCACCGCCGCGATGATCCCCGTCGGAATGCCGACGACGAGCGAGAACACCATCGCTGCCCCGGCCAGGAGGAGCGAGTGCGGCAGGCGGCTCAGGTACAGCTCTAACACCGGCGTCCGGTAGTAGAACGACTGGCCGAAGTCGCCCCGGAGGAGGCTGGTGATGAAGCTCCCGTACTGGACCGGGAGCGGCTGGTCGAGGCCGAACTGCTGGCGGATCATCTCGAGGTCGTCTTTGGAGGCACCGGGCTCGACGAGCAGGACGGCGGGGTCGCCGGTGACCCTCACGAAGAGGAAGATGGTCACCGACAGCAGGAACAAGGAGACGAGCGAGTAGCCGAGACGCCGGAGGATGTATCCCTTCATTGCTTCCTCAAGCGAAGGTCTTCGTAGGGCGCCGAGTAGGCGTGCCCCCTGATCAGGTTTGCCCCCGACTCCTCGACGCGCGGCCCCACGCCCCAGATGAACGCCAGCTCGTAGATCGGGGCGTGCATCACGCGCTCATGAAGGATCTTCTGGATCTGGTGCAGGAGCGCCTCGCGCCTGGCGCGGTCGTGCTCCCTGCCCTGACGCTGGAAGAGGTCCTCCACCTCGGGGACGACTCCGTACGCGTAGATCCCGCCGTTGGTGACATAGGCCTCGAGGCGCGTGGCCGCGTTGCCCGCCGCTCCGGTGATGCCCATCACGAGCCCTCTGAGCTTCTTCTCTCGCCACGCGGTGAGGAACGTCGCGCGCTCCATCGTCTGGATCCTCGTCCGGATCCCGAGGGCCTGGAGATACCCGGCCACCGCCTCGCCCATCGAGGTGTAGGGAGGGAACGGGTAGAAGTCGCCGGCGTCGAAGCCGTTGGGGTAGCCGGCCTCGACGAGGAGCTGCTTGGCTCGCCTGGGATCGTAGGGCGGCGGGTCGAAGGGCAGCGCGTACTCGAAGGCTCTTGGAATTATGCTCCCGGTGGGTCGGGAGAAGCCCAGCGTCTCGGCCTGATTGACGGCCTGCCGATCGATGGCGAGGCTCGCGGCGAGCCGCACGCGCCGGTCGTGCCAGGGCGACTTCGGGTCCCACTGATCGAGGAACTCCAGCCAGAAGACAGCCGGAGGCTGCGAGGGCACGAGCTGGAGGCTCGGGGTTCGCCTGACATCCTCGGCGCTTCTTCAGGAATGGAGCGGAAGACGAGCCGCTTGACGCTGGGCGTCTTGCGCCAGTAGCCGTCGAAGGCCTCCATCACCAGCTCCACGCCCGGCGTGAAGCTCACCACCCTGTACGGCCCCGCGCCGACCGGCGCCTTCTTGAAGCCGTCGTCGCCGACCTTCTCGACGTACTTCCGGGGGACGATCCAGGCGGCGCCGGATGCCGAGGTGCCGTAGAAGGTCATGAAGTCGGGCCAGGGTTCCTTGAGGTGGAAGCGCACGCGCCGGGCGTCGACGACCTGAACCTCCCGGACCTTGTCCTTCAGCAGCTTGGCCGCCGCGCCTTTGTAGCGGTCGAACGAGAACTTGACGTCGTCGGCGCTCACGGGGTCGCCGTTGTGGAACGTCGCGAGCTTCCTCAGCACGAACTCGTAGGTAAGCCCGTCCTTCGAGACCGACCACGACTCGGCGAGGCTCGGGGTGTTGGGCCCCGCGGGCATGGGCTTCACCAGCGCGTCGTGGATCGCGTAGAGGACCATGAAGGGCGTGATGAGGGCTTCGGTCTCGGCGGGGTCGAGCCATCGCGACGCCAGCGTCACGTGGAGCCCCCAGGTCATCGTCCCCTCCGGCGCGGCGTTGAGTGGCGCCGTCCATCCGAGGAGGAGGAGGGCAAGAATGGCCAGTGCTCGGGCCATGGATGAGCTGCTGGCCCCGGTGGCGGATCGCCCTGGTCGGCTCATGGATGTCATCCTCCCGGAGAGCGAGGCTGCGTGATTATCCGCGAACCACGCTCCTTGTCAACGACTCAGGGCGTCAGAGGCTTCTACTTCTTCCCTTGGTGGGCGATGATGTCGTCCTTGATCTTGTCGTACGTGGCCTTCGGGACGATGTGCTTGCTGACCAGCTCGTCCTTCCGCTTGTACGGACGGTTCTCCACGATCTTCTTGACGTAGGCCTCGCCGATCCCGGGCAGCGTCTTGAGGTCGGCCTCCGAGGCGCTGTTGAGGTCGAGCTTCTCCTTCCTCTTGCTCTCCGCCTTCTTGGCGTCGTCAGCCTTCTTCGCGTCGGTCTTGGCAGGCGCGTCCTTCTTCGTCGGGGTCTGGGCGAGGAGCGGCGAGGGGCCGAGCGAGAGGAGGGCGAACGCCAGGGCGACCAACAGCGCGATCAATCGGGCCATTTCTGTCCTCCCGGGGATGGGCTTGACGTCGCCGATTAGATACCACGCTTCGGCAGGCCGACGTCCTGGAAGACGATGTGGACCTGGTCGGGCGTGGTCTTGCCGATCTTCACCATCGCCTCCGTGATGGCGGCCGTGAGCTGCCGCTTCTGGTCCTGGGTGCGTCCCGCGTACCACTGGATCGTGATGTTGGGCATCGCCGTCGCCTCCTTACCTGAGCTTCTTCATGTCGTCGGGGAAGTTCGACGTCAACGAATAGGACTTGACCGTGCCGTTCGGATTGAAACGGACGGAGAAGTCCTTGCTAACCTCGCCGCCGGCGTCGTGCGCGGCGTAGAACCAGCGCCACGTCGGATCGCCGCTGTCGAGCCCGACCTGGTAGGGCTCGCCGAACATCCTCACGAGCGCCGCCTTGTCGGTCACGTTGACGATGATCTGCGCGGGATCGGGTGACGGGAACATACGCCCGGCCTTGAGCCCGGCGCATCCGCCGGCGACCACGAGGACCGCCAGCGCCAGGAGAACCGTGAGCCGTCTCATGTCCACCTCCGATCAGGCGAGCGCGACGATGCCGGCCGCCGCGAGCCGCTCGATCTCGACCCGCGAGAGGCCGAGCTCGCCGAGCACCTCGGCGGTGTGCTCCCCGAGCCGCGGGGCCGGGCGGCGGATCGTCGCGGGCGTCGCCGACGCGCGGACCGGGAAGGCGAGCATCTTCGCCTTCCCGTAGCCCGGTTGATCGATCTCCGTCACGAGGCCCAGGTGCCTGACCTGGGGGTCCTCGAACACCTCGTCGAATTCATAGATCGGTCCGGCCGCGACTTGGGCCGCCTCGAAGCGACTCACCCACTCGGCTGTCGTCGCGCCGCCAAGGGCGGCTTCGATCCGCGTCTTCAGCTCGTCATGATGGGCGAGGCGACTGTCGTTGGTCGCGAACTTCGGGTCGGTCGCGAGCTGCTCGTCGCCGAGGACGTTGCAGAAGCGCCCGTACTGGTCAGGGTTCATGATGACGACCTGGACCCAGCCGTCCTTGGTGCGGAAGGCCTCCGCCGGTGTGAGGTTGGGGTTCCGGTTGCCGAGGCGAGGCGGGCGCTTGCCAGAGTCGAAGTAGTGGGCGACAGGATCGGGGAGGAGCGCGAGCGTCGAGGCGAGCAAGCTCACGTCCAGGTGCTGGCCCTGGCCCGTCCGCAGCCGGTGGACGAGGGCGGCGTTCACCGCGCCGAAGGCGAGGAATCCGGCAGCGAGGTCGGCCACCGAGCCGCCGACCTTGGTGGGTGGGCTCCCCGGCGTGCCGGTGAGAGCCATGATGCCGCTCATCCCCTGGGCGATCGTGTTGTACCCCGCGCGCCGCGCGTGCGGCCCCGTCTGGCCGAAGCCGGTGACGGACGCGTAGACGACCGACGGGTTCGCGGCGCTCACCGCCTGGTAGCCGAGCCCGAGTCTGTCGGCGACGCCGGGCAGGAAGTTCTCGACGAGGACGTCCACGCGCCGGGCGAGCTCGAGCACGAGCCTGGCGCCCTCGGGGTGCTGCAGGTCGACCGCGATCCCCCGCTTGTTCCGGTTGATGGCGGCGAACGTGGCGCTCATGCCGTCGCCGCGCCAGGCGCGCAGGTCGTCGCCGCGGCCGGGCCGCTCGACCTTCACGACGTCGGCGCCGAGGTCGGCCATGAGCGTCGCGCAATACGGCCCGGCGATGACGCGCGAGAGATCGAGGATGCGGATACCGTCGAGCATCATCCGCGTCTCAGCCACGGTCGAGAAAGCCCTCCGTCATTGCGTTGACCTCGGGGATGCCCGTGCGCGCGACGGCGTTAAGCCGCGCCTTGGCCTCTGCGAGCGGCGCGAAGGGCTTGGCGGCCAGGAGCTCGGCGTAGGCCCGCACCTCTTTGAGGAGCGATGAGCCCGGCACGACGCGGTGGAGGAGGCCCATCGCGTGGGCCTCGGCGGCCGAGTAACGCCGGCACTCCATGATGATCTCTTTGGCGCGCGCGGGGCCGACGAGGCGGACGAAGCGCGTGGTGGAGGCGACGCCGAGCGGCACGCCGAGGTCCACCTCGGGGATCCAGAACTCCGCCTCCGTCGCGGCCCAGCGGAAGTCGCACGCGAGCGTGAGCCCCCAGCCGCCGCCGATCGCATGCCCGTTGATCATCGCGATCGTCGGCTGCTCGAGGTTCTCGAGCAGCGTGTTCGCCCGCTCGAAGAGGCGGCGGAACTGGCTCTTCCGCTGCGCGAACGCCCGCCGCCGCTCGTCCGGCGTCATCTTCGAGCTGAGCGGGGCGTCGGCGCCGGCGGAGAAGACGGGCGGCGCGCCCGTGACGATCACGACGCGCGTGGCGGCGTCGTCCCGCAGCTCGCCGAACGCCGCCCCGAGGTCGGTCAACATCGCGTCGCTCAGCGAGTTGCGCCGGTCGGGTCGGTTCAGCGTGACGGTCGCGAGTGCGCCGTCGCGCACGAGCGTGACGTTGTCGCCCATGACGCGCGGACGGTAACACACGGCCACCCGGCCGCGCAACGCACCCCGCCGTGTCCGCCCTCAAACCACCAGGGGCGAGGCAGCGCTACGCGAAGAGGCCGAGCGGCGGTTGGGAGGCCTTCCAGCCCGGAAAAAGCGGCGCCGACGGGATGCCGAGGTGGCGCGCGGCGACCTCGCTGAAGAGCGTGCGGAAGTCGGTCGTCACCGCGAGGTCGCGATCCTCGAAGCGCTGCTCCCGCACGAGCCCGGGCCAGCGACCGTAGACACGGCCCCCGCGGACGGCGCCGCCCAGGGCCAGCATCGCGGTCGCGTGGCCGTGGTCGGTGCCGCGGTTGCCGTTCTCTCCTACCGTGCGGCCGAACTCGGACATGGTCAGGACGACGACGTCCGCCATCCGGTCGCCGAGATCCTGCGCGAAGGCGGCGAGCGCCCCGGCGAACTCGCGCAGCCGGGCGGCGAGCTGGCCTTGCTCGGCACCCTGGCCGACGTGGGTGTCCCAGCCCTGAGTGTCGGCGAAGGCGACCTCGAGCCCGACATTCGCCTTGATGAGCTGGGCGACCTGGCGCATTGCCTCGCCGAACTGGCCGCGCGGGTACTCGGCGCCGTTCGCAGGCGGGATGCGCGAGGCGTTGGCGCTCTGGAGCATCTTCATCGCCTCGAAGGTCTGGTACCCCGTCCCCGAGAGCACGTCGCTCACGCTTCGGGCGTAGAGCGCCTCGAAGCCGCCGCGCGCGGTGGTGTCCGCTGCTCGCATGTCGAACCGGTCGATCGACTGCATCGCGATCGCTCCTGCGTCGCCCTGGAGCGCGCGGGGGAGGGCGCGGCCCAGCGCGACGGCGCGGAACGGCGCCGGCTTCGCGGGGAGCGTCTTCACGGCGCGCGCGAGCCAGCCGTCGGGCGTGGCCTTCACTCCGGGCGTCCCCGACTCCATGTAGTCCTGGGCGTCGAAGTGCGAGCGGGTCGTGTCGGGCGAGCCGCAGGCGTGGACGACCGCGAGCGAGCGATTCTCCCAGAGCGGCACGAGCGGCGCCAGCGCAGGGTGCATCGCGAAGAAGCCGTCGAGATCGAGCGCCCGGTCGCCCTCGCCGCGTTTGGGTGGCTTGAGCGCGATCGTCGGGCGGGCGGTGGCGTACGCAGGGTCGCCGTGTGGCACGATCATGCTGAGCCCGTCCACCGCGCCGCGCTGGAAGACGGCGACGAGGACCTTGCCCCGGGCGTCCGCCGCCGCCGTCCTGACGAGGAACCGTGGCGGACCTGCCAGCGCCACGAGCGAGCACGCCCCGGATCTCAAAAAAATCCGTCGGTTCATCGCGTGTCTCCTATCGCCGTTGGAACTCTGGGGACCCCAGGACCAGCGCGGCGAGTTTGGCGACGTCGGTGTTCGCGGGGCCGCGGTCGTCAGGGCTCAGGCGCGTGATCTCCGGATTGGTGAGCTGCGCCGCAAGGACCGCGCGCGTCTCTGCGCTCGTCTGGCCGGCGACGAGCACGGCGAGCAGCCGGTCCAGCACCGCATCGGGCGATCGGGGGTCCGCGCCGGCGACGAGCGCGCCCGGGTCCACGGTGACGCGCGGGTATCGGCCGCTCGCGAGCGCGAGGGCGAAGTTCATCCGCGCCAGGAGCGCCCCCGAGGTCACCCACGCCTCGGCGCGGTCCGGGTAGCCTGTCGGGGGCTGCGCCTGGTAGAGCGGCTCACCGATCTCCGCGCTCGCGCGCGCGAGGCCGAACGCGGCTTGGGCGTCCACGGCGGCGCCGAGCGCACGGACCGCGCTCGCGACGAACTCGAACGGCTTTTTGACCTTGGCACGGTAGGCGTCTTCGCCGTAGAACTCTGGCGACGAGAAGATCGCCCGCAGCATCGCGCGGATGTCACCCTCGGTCTTGAGATAGGTCGCGGCGACACGCGCGACGAGCGCGGGCGGTGGTGTGTCCGCTACGAAGCGCCGTACGAGCTTGGTGGCGATGAAGCGGGCGGTCGCGGGGTGGTGGGTCAGGATCTCGAGCACCCGCTCGCCGTCGTCCTGGCCGCCGCCCGCCGGGATGCGGTGGCCGAGCACCACCTTCTCGCCCGTGTCGTGCATGCGCGGGCGGAAGACGAAGCGCCCCTCCACCTGCGGGCGGTCGATCGACCAGCCCGTGAACGCGCGCGCGACTTCTGTGACGTCTGTCTGCGTGTACCCGCCGTCCACGCCGAGCGTGTGGAGCTCCATCAGCTCGCGCGCGTAGTTCTCGTTCAGCCCCGCCTTCCGGCCCTTGTTCGGGCCCACCGGCACGGTGAACCCCGGTCGGGCGGAGAGCCAGTTGTCGAGGTAGAAGAGCATCGCCGGATGGCGCGCGCTGGCACGGACGAGGTCGGGGAAGCGCCCCAGCGCATTCGGGCGGATGACGTCGCGTTCGTAGGCCGCGACGTACCAGCGGACGTCACCCTTCTCCGCGAAGACGTTGAAGTGGTTGAACCAGAAGTCGACCATGACCTCCTGGAGCTGGCGCTCGCTCTCGACCGCGCGGAGCGTCTTCGCGGCCTGGAGCTCGGCCGCGATCCTGAACGGCCGCTTCTCGGGCGGGTACGTCTCCATCATTTCCGCGCGCGTCATCTCGCCGTTCTGGACCTTCTCTCTGAGCCCCGGATCGGGTCGCGGGTATTCGCGCAGCGCCTCGGGGATCGACAGGCGAATTGACGCCAGCTCGGCGAGCGCCCGCTCGGTCGCTCGGTCGTCGATGGTCTCGGGATGGAGCTGGCGGTCGATCCACGCCTCGAGGCCGACCGCCCGCACCCGCTCGACGTCGCCCGGACGCGGACCGAAGCCGACGCGGTTCAGCACGTGGAGGATCCGTCGCGCTTCGGCCAGAGGTGGGGCGACGCGCAGCGCGTCCGCCGGCGCCGCGCCCGTGGGCGGGGCCGCGCCGGCGCCGAACGCGGGCGCGCCGCATCCTGTCAGCGCGCCAAGGGTGAGCAGGACGAGGGCGAGCCACGTCACCTCGGCGGCTCCTGGCCTCGAGGCGGCCGCTGGCTGCGATACTGCTGCCGGAGCCGTTCCCGCTCCTCCGGCGTCGCGTTCTTCCACTGCTCGCGCAGGCGCTCCCGCTCCTCCGGGGGCATGCGGCGCCAGCGCTCGTGCGACTCATGCTCTTTGCGCTTGTGAGCACGCTCCTCGGGGCTCATGTTCTTCCAGCGCTCGTAGTTCTTCGTGACGCGCTCCCGCTCCTCGGGCGACATCGTTTCCCACTGGCGGTAGGTCTTCAAAATGCGCTCGCGCCGCTCCGGGGGGAGCTGCTGGAAGCGCTCGTAGGCCTTCTGTAGCTCTTGCCGCCGCGCGTCCGGCAGCTCGTTCCAGCGCTGGAAGTCCTGGAGGATCCGTGCTTTCTCGTCGCGCGGGAGCGCCTTGAAGCGCTTGAAGCTTTCCCGCGCGGCCCGCTGCTCCTCGGCCGACATGGACTTCCAGTGACGGTAGTTCTCGACCACGCGCGCCCGCTCCTCGGGCGAGAGGCTGCGCCACCGCTCGAGGTTTCGTTCGGCGATCGCACGCTCCTCGGGAGAGAGCTTCTCGAGCCCTTCCATCGGCGTGGTCTGGCCCCACGCAACCTCGGGGATCCCGGCCGCCAGGAGCACCAGCAGTGCGAGAAGTCCCGACAGCCAGCGGGCCCTCATGGTCACCGCACCTCCCTGGGAGGCGCCTCGGTCTGCGTCTGCGAGTCGAGGACGGGCAGCGTCTCCAGCATCCGGAGCCGCTCGATGAGCCGCATCCGCGTGAGGAAGCTCCGGTCCCGCGCGAGGTCGGCATCTCTCAGGAGATCGAGGTCGAGCAGCATCTGCGCGTCCGGCTTGGGGCTCGCTGGCTGCTGCGCATCTGCAGGAGCGACGGACGCCGAGATCACGCCGACGAGCAGCACCGCGAGCCCCCCCGACCGTCGGCGCATCACTAGCCGGTCTGCTCGCCGGCGATCCGGTCGAGATCGCGGATCACGTCGAACTCCTCCAGGAGGTCGAGCCGCTCGACGACCTGGTACTGCTCGAGGAGCCCGAGCCGGCCTCCAATGGCAGCCTCTTCGACTGTTGCGAAGTCCACGCCGGTCCCGTTCTGACGCCCGCTCTGGATCGCGAAGAACGCGAAGAAGAGGAGCAGACCCGCGAGGCCCGCCGAGAGGGCGAGCGGCACCGGACGCCACCACCGCGCGCGCCGCCTCACGCGGCGCGCCTCGAGCTTCTCGCGGAGCTCTGCGCGGTAACGGCCCCAGTGGACGTCCGGCGGTGTGGGCGCCGCACGCGCGAGCTCGTCGAGGATGTCGCGGAACTGCTCGAATTCTGGCTCGGGATGTGTCGCCATGTCAGGTCTTCCCCATCTTCTTCCTGAGTGTTGCGAGCGCGCGGTGGAGGTGCACCCGCACCGTCGCCTCGGAGCACTTGAGCACCGCCGCGATCTCCGGCGTCGGCAGCTCCTCCTGCACCTGTAAAATTACTGCCACGCGCTGCTGTGGCGCGAGCCGGCCCACGGCCTCCCAGACCTGCTTCAACGTCCGCTCCCGCCCGATCGTGTCCACGGGGTCCTGGTGCGACGCCGGCTGGCGGTCGAGGAGCGACTCGCTCGACTCGGGATCGCCCGCATCACGCGTCCAGAGCTTCCACCAGCGGTCCTTGCGCCGGTGGTCGAGGCACAGGTTGACGAGGATGCGGTAGAACCAGGTCGAGAATTTCGAGCGCCCATCGAAGCGCCCCGCCGCCTGGTAGAGCCGGATGAAGGCCTCCTGCGACAGGTCGCGCGCGTCCTCGGCATTCCGCACGATGGACCATGCGAGCCGGTACGCGCGCTCCTGATAGCGCGCCACGAGGACCTCAAACGCCGCCTCGTCGCGCTCGGCCGTGCGCCGGCACAGCACCTCATCGGAAAGCTCCACGCCGCGATCGTCCTCTCGTCCCCACCATCCCACTCCCGCCTCATAAACTGCAAGCGCGGGGAGCCGGGCTCCCCGCCCACCTGTTCCCCGAGCACTTACTTCCGGTCCTCCGCGCGCTTCGGATGCAGGTCGTGGCGCAGCTCGCGCCGGTCCTGGTGGAGGTCCCTCACGTCCTTCCGGATGTCCTGCCGGTCCTCTCGGACGTCCTTGATGTCCTTCTTGACCGCGTCCTTGTCCCCGGCCTTCCGGTCTCTGTAAAGCTGCCGGCGGTCGTGGCGCAGCTCGCGCCGGTCCTGCTGGACATCCCTCACGTCCTTCCGGATGTCTTGCCGGTCCTCTCGGATGTCCTGGACGTCCTTCTTGACCGCGTCCTTGTCGCCGGCCTTCCGGTCTCTATAAAGCTGCCGGCGGTCCTGGCGCAGGTCGCGCCGGTCCTGCTGGAGGTCTCTCACGTCCTTCCGGATGTCTTGCCGGTCCTCTCGGATGTCCTGGACGTCCTTCTTGACGTCCTGAGCCCATGCGCCGCCGAAGCTCAGCGCCGCCAGCGTCCCGCTCACCGCGACCACCTTGAGAGCCTTCATCGCCGTCCCCTCCCAGGTCGAAAATGTGTGCTGCTTGGTTGGTAGGACGGCGGGGTGTATCCGATCGTTTACTGCCGGAAACGTGTGAATTTCCGGATGCCTAGACTAGACGGCCAGCAGCGTGCCGGTGATGTGGGCCGACTGCTCGCGCGCGAGCATCGCGATCGCGTCGGCCACGGCCTCGACGGGCACCCAGCCCCGGCGGTCGCTGTCGGGCATCGCCGCCCGGTTCGCCGGCGTGTCCATCGTGCTCGGCAGCACCGCGTTCACCGTGACGCCGTGGGGGCCGAGCTCGCGGGCGAGAGCCTGGGCCAGGGCGATCACGCCCACCTTCGACACCGTGTAGGCGAGGACGCCGCCCGCCGGCACCACGACCGCGCGCGAGGCGACGAGGACGATGCGCCCGTAGCGCGCCCGGACCATGTGCGGCGCGACGGCTTTCGTCGCGGCGAAGGCGCTCGTGAGGTTGAGGTCGAGCATCCGCCGCCAGGTCGCCTCGTCCGTCTCGAGGAGCGAGCCCGCGGCGAAGCCGCCGACGGCTCCGACCAGGATGTCGACGCGACCGCGCGCCACCACGGTGCGCTCGACGAAGGCGGTCATCGCCGCCAGATCCGTGACGTCCACGGGCTCGGTCACGAGGCGGCCTCGGTCGGCGGGGGTGGCGCGCTCGCACAGCTGGTCGCGCTCCTTCGCGACCGCGTACGGGACGGCGACGACCGCGCCCTCGGTGAGGAACCGCAGCGTCACCGCCTGGCCGAGGGCGCCGGTGCCGCCGGTCACGATCGCGACGCGATGTTGTAGCGGGGCCCGCGCGCCCGGCGCGCTCGGTGGGTGGCCTGAGACCAGGTGCGGCCCGGCTCGGTTCGGCATGTCGCTATTCATTCCACCGGACGCTCACTCGGTCGGCGCGGGAACCGCCATGATCGCGGAGCGCTGGATCTCGTCGTAGCGCACCTTGGAGATGTCGAACGCCTCGAGGTTCTCGCGGAGCTTCTTGAAGGTCTGCTCGAACGGCGGCAGCGTCTTGCGCGCCCGGGTGAGGGGCGTGGTGCGGGCCAGCACGTAGTTCTTCACGTACGGGTGGTTGATGCCGCGCTTCTTGATCTTCGCCACGACCTCGCCCAGCGCCGCGTCCGTCTCGCGGACGAGTCCGGCGCGCTCCTGGCGCTCCTCGAGCCCCTTCGCCAGCGTGAGCTTCAGGAACTTGTCCACGCGTCGCAGGATCGGCGCGAACGCCCCGCCCGCGAACCGCTTGTTCTCCTCGTAGAGGAGGCCGAGCGTGATGAAGTGGGCGGACTCGAACTGGGGCTGCCAGCGCTCCTCGGTGCTCGAGGGCTCGTCCTTCGCGAGCGCCCGGTACATGCGGATGACCTCGAGCGATTTCTCCTTGAGGTTGTGCGCCTTCTCGACGTTGAGGGGGAGGACCTCGAAGACCATCTCGGGCTCGACGACGAGGATCGCCGGCACGGAGTCGGCCCGGAGCTTGTCGAGCACCGCGCGACGGTGGTTCCCGTTGGGCGTCCAGTACACGCCGGGCTTCGGCGAGATCACCACGATCGGGTCCACGAAGCGGTCGAGCCGCTTGATCGACTCGGTCAGACGCTTGACGTGGGTCGGCGAGAGGTCGCGCTGATAGGGGCTAGCCTCCACGCGCTCTCGGGGCAGGAGGCAGAAGATCTGCCAGTGATCGCCGACCGGCTCCTGGTAGATCGCGAGCGTCGTGCCGCCGTCGCGCTCGACCTGCGTCGCGAGCGCCCGAGCCTGGGCGGACGGCTCCCCGCGCATCTATCTGACCCCACTCGCGAGGCGCGCCGGCCTCACGAACCTCGCGACCACGTCTCGGAGCGAGCCGTAGATGCCCGAGGGCAGGAAGATGATGAACAGGATCAGGAGCAGTCCGTAGATCGTCTCGGCCATGCCGATGAACCTGAGCCCGAAGACGACGCGGAGGTACTCACCGAGCGCGATCGTCAGCGCCGTCCCCACGGTCGGGCCGAGCAGCGAGTACATCCCGCCGAGGACGACCGCGAACACGATGCGGAGCGAGACACCGATCCCGGCGAGCGTGTCCGGGTTCACATACGAGATGTACTGGGCGTATGCCACGCCGCCGACCGCCGTGAGGCCCGCCGAGAGCATCGTGATCCCCATCTTGAACCGTGTCACGTGGATGCCGACGGACGCTGCGGCGGTCTCGTCCTCGCCGATCGCCTCCATCGCCGCGCGCGCCATCGACCGGTCCACACGGTACCAGATCCAGAGCCCGGCGAGCCAGAGGACGAGCGAGGCGTAGTAGAAGACGCGCTTGTCGGCGAACTGCATGGCGAGGAGACTGTCGCCGGTCGCGGGCTTGAGCGAGAGGCCGAGGGACCCGCCGGTCCAGTTCCGCTCGGCGATGATCAGCAGCCGCACGACTTCGCCGACGGCGAGCGTGACGAGGGCGAAGTAGTGGCCGACGACCTGGAAGCGCGAGCAGGGATAGGCGACGACCAGCGCCACGACGACCGTGAGCGCCGCGGCGGCCACGCCGCCGATCCATGGCGTGAGGCTGTAGAAGTTCCAGAGGAGCGTCACGGTATACGCGCCGAGCCCGAGGAACGCGCCGTGGCCCAGGGAGACGAGGCCGAAACGGCCCATCACCGACCACGCCCCACCGATGAAGGACCAGATGAGGATCTGGATCAGGACGTGGAGGATGTACTGCCGCATGCCGCCCATCGGCAGGAACGGCCCGAGCGCCAGGAGGGCGAGGAGCGCCGCGCCGGCGACCCGCCCGGGCCTCATCCGCGCCTCGCCAGGATGCCGCCCGGCCGGGCGAACATCATCACGATGAAGACGACGAAGGCGATCACGTAGCCCATCTCGGTCGAGATCACGACGCCGCCGATCGAGATGATCTCGCTCATGACGAACGAAGCGACGAAGGCGCCGACCATGTTCCCGAGGCCGCCGAGCACACAGATCATGAAGGTGAGCGGCCCGAACGCGGCGCCGAAGAACGGATGCACCGAGTACTGGATGATGAGCAGCGCCCCGGCGAGCCCCGCCATCGCGCCGCCGACGGCCGAGGTGACGAAGTAGACACGCTGCGGGTCGGCACCCATCAGCGCCATCGCCTCGCGATCCTGGGAGACGGCGCGGATCGCAGTGCCGATGTAGGTCCGGCGCAGGAAGACCCAGAGGCCGAGCATCGCGACGAGCGAGATCGCGAACGCGATCAGGCGCGTGAAGGAGAGGAACATGCCGCCGACCTCGAGGATCGGGAGTGCCAGGCGGACGGTCTTGTGGTCTGTCGTCCAGAGGAACGTCGCGAACGACTGGAGGAAGAAGAGGAGCCCGCCCGTCGCCAGGAGCTGGTTGACCGGTGCCTTCCCGAGGATCGGCGTGATGATGAGGAGGTGCACGCCGAGTCCGAGCAACGCCCCCAGCGCCACCGACAGCGCGCCGGCGAGCCAGAGGGGCCAGCCGTAGACCATCACGAGGAAGTAGACGAGGTACATGCAGACCATGACGAGGTCGACGTAGGCGATCCAGACGATGTCGACGACGCCGAAGATGAGGTTCAGGCCGAGCGCCAGGAGCGCGAGGACGCCGCCCAGGAGGACGCCGTTCACCGCCGCTTCGAGGAGGAAGATCGGGTCGATCACAGCCCCACGTATGCCTTCCGCACGAAGTCCTGCTCGGACAGCTCGGCGGCGCGCCCTTCCATCCTGATCCGCCCGACCTCGAGCAGGTACGCGCGGTCGACGAGCTTCAGCACCTGGCGGACGTTCTGCTCGACCACGAGGATCGTGTAGCCCTCCTCGCGCACGCGGCGGATGAGGTCGAAGAGGCGGAGCACCATCACGGGTGCCAACCCCATCGAGGGCTCGTCGAGCAGGATCAGCTTGGGCCGCGACATCAGCGCGCGGCCGATCGCGAGCATCTGCTGCTCGCCGCCGGAGAGGCTGCCGGCGCGCTGCTTCTGGCGCTCCCGGAGGACGGGGAACAGGTCGTACACGCGCACGAGCGACTCGGCGAACCCCTTGCGTGCACTCGGCTGAAAGGCGCCCATCTTGAGGTTGTCCGCCACGGTGAGCAGCGGGAAGATGCGGCGGCCCTCCGGAACGTGGGCGATGCCGTGGCTCACGATCTCGTGCGCCTTCCGTCCGGCCAGCGAGTCGCTCTCGAAGACGAGCTCGCCCGTGCGCGCGGCGACGAGCCCCGAGATCACGCGCATGAGCGTGGTCTTGCCGCTTCCGTTCGGCCCCACCACGGCGACGGCCTCGCCCGCCTCGACCCGGAGCGTGATGTCCCAGAGAGCGGTGAAGTGACCGTAGCCCGCCGTGACCCGCCGGAGCTCGAGCATGCTCACGCGACGACTCTCATGCGAGCACGATCTTCTCGCCGAGGTAGGCCTCGACCACGCGCGGATCTTCCGCGATCTCGCGCGGTGTCCCCTCGGCAATCTTCTCGCCGTGGTCGAGCACCACGACGCGGTCCACGACGCGCATGAGCGTCGCCATGATGTGCTCGACCCAGACGATCGTGATGCCGAGCTCGCCCCTGATCCGCTTGAGCATCTCGGCGGCGGTGGCCATCTCCGCGGAGTCGAGGCCGCCGAGGCTCTCGTCGGCCAGTAAGAGCCTCGGGCCCGTGGCGAGCGCCCGCGCCAGCTCGAGCTTCTTGAGCCCGCCCGCGCCCAGCAGCGCCGTGGAGGCCAGGCCGTCGGCGGGCAAGCCGACCAGCGCCAGGATCTCGTGCGCTCGCCGGCGCGCCGCTGCCTCGTCGTCCCGGCGCGCCGAGCCGAAGTGGGCGGCGACGGCGACGTTCTCGAGGATCGTGAGCTTGCGGAACGGCCGTGGGATCTGGAACGTCCGCGCGATCCCACGGTGGCAGATCGCGTCGGGCGTGAGGCCGGCGATCTCCTCGCCGCGGAGCCTGATGGAACCCGCCGTGAGCGGGAGCGCCCCCGAGATGCAGTTGAAGGCGGTGGTCTTTCCCGAGCCGTTCGGCCCGATGAGCCCGAGGATCTCGCCCGCTCTGACCTCGAAGGAGACCGCGTTCAGCGCGGTGAATCCGCCGAAGCGCTTCGTCAGCCCGTTAACCGAGAGAATTATCGGGCAGCAAACGGCGAGGACGCCGGGAGCGGCAGGACCGGCTGGGCGGTCGCCACGGTCTGCGGATAGACCAGCTCGAACTTTCCCTCGATGATCTGGAAGACGGCGGGGAACGCCCGCTGGTTCTGGCCCGCGAACCGGTGTCCGGGCGGGTAGAACTTCACGCCGTAGCCCTGCATCGTGCCGCCATCGGGGATGTCGGTCTCGCGCGCCGCCGCGGCCAGCGCGTCGGGGCCGAAGCCGCCGTGCTTCTGGATGGCGCGTGGCAGTACGTCATTGAACAGGATCCACAGGTTGTTGAAGCCCATCGAGACGTGTGGCGCGATCGCGGCTGTCGCGACGTTGGGATCGTACTGGGTCTTGTAGCGCTTCACCATCTCGGCGGTGAGCTCGCCGATGCCGGGCTTGAGCTTCTTCGGATCGAGGAGCTGGGAGGCGATGGGATCGAGCGTGTGGAAGAACTCGACGTCCTTACCGAAGGCCTCCTTCAGCTTGTCGAGCTGGCTGTGGCCGGCGCCGTGGCCGATGTAGGCCCTGAGGCGGAGCCCCTGCTCCTTGGCTTGGCGCAGAAAGAGCGAGATGTCGGGGTTGTACCCGGTGTGGTAGAGGACGTCGGGACGGACTGAGCGGAGCTTCGTGACGAGCGACGAGAGGTCGGGCGCGTTGATCGAGTATCCTTCCTTCAGCACCACGTTCAACCCCAGGTCCTTCGCCTTCAGCTCGTTGCCGAGCGCGACGTCAGTGCCGTACGCGCCGTCCTCGTAGATGATCGCCAACCGGAGGTCCTTGGGCGCCTTCTTGAGCTTCTGCTGGGCATAGTCGGCGATGTACTGCACCGACAGCTCGCCGAACTGCAAGCCGGTCGGCTGCGCGCGGAACGTGTACTGGAGGTTGCGCCCATCGAAGACCTTCGACGAGATCGCCGTGGTGATCCACAGGAACTTCTTCTGCTTGTCGACCTTCTCGGCGAGCGGCACCGCGTGGGCGCTCGAGTAGACGCCCGCGAGGATGTCGACCTGCTCGACGTTGAGCAGGCGTTCGGCCTCGTTGATCGCGACCTCGGCCTTCGACTGGCTGTCACCGTCGACCTGGACGATCCTGTACTTGCCGAGGACGCCGCCGCGCTCGTTGACGTAGTCGATGATCATCTTGGCGCCGCGCCAGCAGTTGAGGGACCCGGCGGCCGAGAACGGGCCCGTGTGATCGTAGAGGACGCCGATCTTGATCGTCTGCGCCTGGGCGTCGACGCGTGACGCCGCCACCGCCACGACGGCCACGGCGCCGACGAGCCCCAGCGCCAGCACGATCCGGAGCGTTCTCATGTCGCGGTACCTCCTCGGGGCGAAAAGTGGCCGTAACGTTAACACGTCTTGCGGAAGAGGACCATCCATTCCTGGCCCTGACGCCGCTCCACCGAGGAGAACGGCACCCCGGCGCGCTCGATCCTGAACGGCCCCGCGAAGAGGCGCCGCACCTCGCTCCGGGCCATCGGGAACGGTGGGCCGCCGCCGCCCCGCCGAATCGGATAGAAGCACGCGAGGAGCCAGCCGCCGGGTCTGACGATCACGGCCATCGTTCGGACGTACTCGGCGCGGCGCGCGGGGTCGATCGCACAGAAGCACGTGTACTCCCACACGCCGTCGAACGCGTTGGCGTAGTCGCGGCCGAGAGTGAAGATGTCACGCTGCTCGAACTCCGCCGCGACGCGGTCCGCCTTCGCCCGGGCCTGCGCCGCGGCGATCGCCGCCGGCGAGAAGTCGAAGCCCACGGCCCGATAGCCGCGACGAGCCAGGTACCGTACGTCGTGGCCGCGCCCGCACCCGGGGACCGCGACGCGGCCCGGCGGCAGCGGCGTGGACTCCATGAACTCCACGAGCGTCGGCGCGGGCTGGCCGAGCTCCCAGCCATCGCCGCCGCGGGCGTAGAGATCGGTCCAGAACTCGGCGGTGCTCACGCCGGCCAATGCAGCCCCTCGAAGTCGTCGATGACTGAGGCGGCACCGGCGGCGCGCAGCTCGTCCTCGGGGTGCGCCGTGGCGACGCCGATCACGCGCATGCCCGCGCGCCGCGCAGCCTGGACGCCGACGACCGCGTCCTCGAACACGAGGCACTGCACGCTCGGCACGCCGATGGAGTCGGCGGCGAGCAGGTACACCTCGGGGTCGGGCTTGCCGAAACGCACGTCCTCTGCGGTCACGACCGCGTCGAACCGATCGCGGAGCCCCAGGCGGCCGAGGAGCCGGTGGACGTCGACGCGCGAGGCGGAGGTGGCCACCGCGCGCGGGATGCCCGCCGCGGCGACCTCGTCGACGAACGCGATGACGCCGGGGACGGCGGGCAGCCCGTGGCGCGCGAGCTGCTGGTAGAGGTCGTGCTTCCGGTCGGCGAGCCGCATGGCCTCGGACGACGACAGCGGATGCCCGAGAAGGAGCGGCACCGCCTCGTTCCCGGGACGGCCGATCGTGAGCCGCCAGTAGTCGGGCTGCGCGGGGGCGACGCCGAGCTCGTCGAGCAGCGCGCGCCACGCCTCGCGGTGGTGGGCGCCCGAGTCGATCAGCACGCCGTCCATGTCGAAGATCACCCCGCGCGTCGTGTGCACGGCCAGTCAGCTCGCGAGACCCCCGGACGGCCTCCTAGCGCAGACGGTAGAGCGGCGCGAGGGCCCGGAAGGTCTCGAGCGCAGCGGCGCGATATGCCGCCTCGGTCCACCGCGCGGCCTCGTCGGCAGGGGTCGCGCGCCCGATGACGAGCTGCCCGTCGCGCGTCCGTGTGAGCTCGTCGGCGAGCTCGCTGATCCCCTCCGGCGTGAGGTCGGCGAGCGGCGCCGCCAGCTCCTCGTCGTGCTCGTTCTTGAACCACGCGAGGCTCTTCACGCGGCGCAGGACCGGGGCGATTTTCGGCGCATTCTTCTTCCAGGCAGCTGCCCAGCGCTTCTTGTCGGCGTGCTCGGGACCGACTTCGAAGAGGAACCGGACGCAGTGGCGCGAGACCGCGACCTTGAAGTGGCAGTGCTTCTTGTAGCCGCGCGCGTCCGGGCTGAACGCGACCCACGTGTCGTCGGGCGGGTTCACGGTGCGACGCGCGTGCCTGGCGACGTGCGCGAACACCTCGCCCCCGAGCGAGCGGCTCAGCGCCGGCGCGAGGCTCTTGCCGAGCGCCTCGAGCTTGGGGCGGACGCGGCTCCGGATCTCGGCCATGCGGGGCTGGAAACCCTTCGCGTCGAAAACCTTGAAATCGCCCGTGACGAAGGCTGAAGACGGCATCGGCGTTCTCCTCGGTCAGGTTAGAAATCGTCGAGCGGGAAGATCGGGCGGCGCTTCACCACCAGCACCACGGCAAACATCGCGACAAAGAACCGCACAGAGCCTCCTTGCGAGCGGGAGTTACTATAAGGGTTCAGGTCGCGCCTGTAAACGGACACGAAAGGAGATCGTATGTTCCATAACCTCCGCGAGGGCGGCATCGTCCGACAGCTCGCGCCCGGCATCACGGCACGGATCTTCCCCGGCGTCAACGCCATGCTGTCGGTCGTGACGCTCGAGCCGCACTCGGTGTCGCCGGTGCACTCGCATCCGAACGAGCAGTGGGGCGTGTGCCTCGAGGGCGAGTGGATCCGGATCCAGGACGGCGTCGAGCATCACGTGAAGGCGGGCGACTTCTGGCAGACGCCGCCCCACGTGCCCCACGGCGGCCGGACGCTCGACCGCCGCTGCATCGTCCTCGACATCTTCGCCCCGCCGCGCGAGGAGTACCGTCAGCCGGGCCAAGGGCTCGGCGCCGCGTCCGCCTCCCAGGCAGGCGCGTGATCCGTGTTCTCGAGCTGCTCACCACGACCGCGCCCGGCGGTGGGCCGCGTCAGGTGTATGACCTCGCGCGCTGCCTCCCACGGAGCGAGTTCGAAGTCGCCGTGGCGGGGCCGCGCGACGGCCCCTTCTTCGACCGGTTTCGCGCCCTCGGCCTCACCGTCGCGGAGGTCCCGACGGGCCGGCTCGGTCCGCGCCCGCTGCTCGCGACCGTCCGCCTGATCCGGCGCCTCGGAATCGAGGTCGTCCACACTCACGGCAAAGGCGCGGGGCTCCACGGGCGCCTGGCCGCGCGCTGGACCGGCGCGGCCGCCGTCCACACGTTCCACGGCATCCACTACGAGAGTTACCGGCGCCCGCTCCAGCCACTCTACCTCGGCCTCGAGCGGCGCCTCGCGTGCTGGACCCACACGGTGATCCACGTTTCTCCGACGCAGGAGGCGGAGGCGCGGCGGCTCGGACTCGCCGCGCCGGACCGGCTCGCGACCGTGCTCAACGGCGTGGACCTCGACGAGCAGGACCGGCGCGTGGCGGCCTCGCCGCTCGCGCGCGCGCGTCTGGGCCTGGGGCCCGACGTCGCCGTTCTGGGCTCGGTCGCGCGGTTCGATCCCGTCAAGCGACTCGACGCGCTCGTGGGCGCTCTCCAGTTCCTCAACCGCCCCGGCGTCGCGCTCCTCCTGGTGGGCGACGGGCCCGAGGCGGAGCGCCTCCGTCGGCAGGTCGCGGCGGCGGGGCTCGGCGCGCGCGTGGTCTTTGCCGGCTGGCTCGACGATCCGGCGCGTGTCCACCCGGCCCTCGACCTCTACGTGGCCGCGTCGCTCAAGGAAGGGCTGCCTCTCGCAGTCCTCGAGGCGATGGGCGCCGGGCTCGCCGTCGTCGCGACCGACGTGCCGGGCCACCGCGACGTCGTCAAGGACGGCGAGACGGGCCTCCTCGTGGCGCCCGGCGACGAGCGGGCGCTCGCCGCCGCGATCGGAGCCCTGCTCGACGATCCGGAGCGACGCCGCCGCATGGGACGGGCCGGGCGTGCGCGGGTCGGGCGCGATTTCGCCATCCGGCCGATGGTCGAGAAGACGGCGGAGATCTATCGGGCGGCCGCGGCGTCGCACCGCTAGAGAGTTGCGACGGGCTGATCGGCTCCGAGCGCCGGCGGCCCACGACCCTTCATACCCGATGAGGACGAGGAGCGAAAGCGCGACGGCTGGCAAATGCTACAATCGCCGCGTGGCGGACCTGTTTCTCGTGACGGGCGGCGCGGGCTTCATCGGCTCGCACCTCGTCGAGCGGCTCCTCGCGCACGACGCGCGCGTCCGGGTGCTCGACAACTTCTCGACGGGCACGCGGGCGAACCTGCCCTTCGCGCGCGCGGCGGGTCGCCGGCTCGAGGTGATCCGCGGCGACATCAGGAACCGCGCCGTGGTGGCGCGCGCGGCGCGCGGCGTCCGCGTCATCTTCCACCAGGCGGCGATGCGGTCGGTGCCGCGCTCCGTGAAGGATCCGCTCGGCGCCAACGAGAACAACGTGACCGGGACGCTCAATGTGCTCGAGGCGGCGCGACGCGGGCGCGTCGCCCGTGTCGTGTACGCGTCGTCGTCGTCGGTGTACGGCGACCGCCCCGACCTCCCCAAGCACGAGGAGCAGCCGCCGGCGCCGATCTCGCCGTACGCGGTGTCGAAGGCGGCGGGCGAGCAGTACGCGGTCGTGTGGACGCGCCTCTACGGCGTCGAGACGATCGGGCTCCGCTACTTCAACGTCTTCGGCCCGCGTCAGGATCCGAAGTCCGAGTACGCCGCGGTGATCCCGCGGTTCATCCTCTGGGGCCTCCGCGGCCAGCCCCTCGAGGTCCACGGCGACGGCGCCCAGTCGCGGGACTTCACGTACATCGACAACGTCGTCGAGGCCAACCTGCTCGCCGCGCGCGCCGCGGGCGTCGGCGGCGAGGTCTTCAACGTCGGCTGCGGGAACCGGGTGAGCCTGCTCGAGATCATCGCGAAGCTCGAGACGATCCTCGGACGGCGCCTCCCGCGCCGGCACGAGCCGCCGCGCCCTGGCGACGTGGCTCACACGCTCGCGGACGTGTCGAAGGGCAAGCGGCTGCTCGGCTACTCGCCGCTCGTCCCGTTCGACGAGGGACTCCGGCGCACGGTCGAGTATTTCAGGACGCTCACGGAATAGCGGGGGGAGGGGTCCGGGATGCGCCACGCGATGATGCCGCTCCTGGTCGCGGCGCTCGTGGCGGGGCTCGCGACGAGCCCGGCCGCGGCCGAGGCGCCGACGAGCCTCGTCGTGCAGACCGTCGCCGAGCCGCCCGGGCTCGACCTGACGGCCACGCCCGCCTCGGCGACCGCGGCGGTCGTCTTCTACAACGTCCAGGAAGCCCTCGTGAAGGTGGACCGTCACGGCAAGCTCGTCCCGTGGCTCGCCGAGCGGTGGCACACGACGGACAACCGGAACTACACGTTCTTCCTCAAGCGCGGCGTCCACTTCCACAACGGGCGCGCGCTCCTGGCGGCCGACGTCAAGTACGTCTTCGAGCGCGCGATGAACCCCGAGACCAAGCACCCGTACCCCGGCTACTACGCGGCGATCGGCGACATCATCGTCAGGGACGACCACACGATCACGTTCTCGCTCAAGAGCCTCAACGCGAACTTCCTCCTCAACCTGGCGCGCCAGGGCTCGGTGATCTAC
>WNGN01004916.1_pt1 | contig 24463 bp, 19 predicted proteins | sample 5400561 | NCBI WGS metagenome assembly WNGN01 (sample SAMN13153379, study PRJNA577476) | soil metagenome | isolation source: 115 cm soil or saprolite under Garry oak tree replicate 2 | place: USA:California | collected 2016-06-15 | reverse complement strand
AAGCGCTATCCGTCGATTTTGGCTTTGTTCATTGCCTGTTCCCAAACAGGTTTTTCCGCGGGGAGGCATAAGGGGCCTGGCTCGTATCCCTTTTCGATGATTTCCCACATCGGACGCCCGCGTTTGAAGGAGGCAATTTGTTGAACGTTTGTGGTAGAGACATCAGGATTCATGGACGGCTCGTCCGAATCGCCGCGCTGGACGCGGATAAATACCAATACCTGGATAACCCAGAGCCATTTCTTGAAGGCTTGAGGAAGTGTGGGAGGCGCATCGACCTTTTCACATTTCTGCAAGGACTGCCGGCGGCCGCGCCCAAGTATCCGTATCCCATGGAGTTGGATAACTTGGCAGCCATACCCATCTCCACCTTTGAGCATTGGTGGACGCAACAAATTGCCTCCTTCAAACGCGGGCGTCCGATGTGGGAAATCATCGAAAAGGGATACGAGCCAGGCCCCTTATGCCTCCCCGCGGAAAAACCTGTTTGGGAACAGGCAACGAACAAAGCCAAAATCGACGGATAGCGCTTCCGAGAATGTGGCGGAGAGGGAAGGGATTCGAACCCCCGGGTGGTTTTACCCACCACAGCCAGCAAGCCGGCTGCTGCCTTAGCCAACGGCGACCTCTCCACACAATTAATGCTGTAAGTAACACAGCTTCCGCTTCGAACTTTCCGCGGCAATAGTGAATCTTCGAGCAGCGCTTCTATAATATCTATGATATTGGAAGATCAACAGGCGTCAAGCAAAACGACCGCATCTGCTGCGAGAAGTGAGCGGTCCAAAAAGATCGTTCAGCCGTTGCCCGGTGAGCCTCCCCTCTTCGCTACTCCGTCACGTATTGCTCCTTGATTGGGTTAATACCCAGGATTGCCAGGAGCTTGCCTAAATGGTCAAAAAGGCTAACAAGAAGAGGCATGAATCTGTGCTGCCCCAACAGAAACGCGAATGGCAGAGCGGCCGTATAGAGTGGTACGGCGATGATCGATTTTGTGATCCCCGTCCTGCGACAGGTAGGATGCAGCGCCGCGGTTGCGCCGCGGAGCAACGCTCTTTTCAACAGGACCGTACGATTCCAGCGGATGGGAGGAACAGTTTCAAACACCACTGCCTCATTACACCAGATAAATACATGCCCCTTTCCGGTCATCCTCCGAAAAAAATCCTGGTCCTCTCCGGCCCGAAACTCCGGCCGGAATGGGGGCTCACCGTCCGCAAAAAGTTGCGAATTCAGCAACAAGTTGCCCGTCCGCGACTCGCCCCACTGCATCACGAAACCCGTCTCATGCGCCGGCCGCTCGTAGAAGTTGCCCTTGATGACCCAATCTGGCGGCTTATTGTCGAAATGACGTTTCACGGGTCCGAGCACACCGGCCACGCCATATTGGGTACAGGTCTTGAACATATTCAGCAGCCAATTCTGTTGCGGAAATTCATCATCATCGATGCAGGCGATGAAATCTCCGCGGGCGTTCTCAATCGCTTTGTTCCGCGCCAACGCTATATTTTGCCGCGGCTCCGCGCAGTACTTGATCTGAATGGGCGACGAAGGCGCAAAGCCGGACACGACGGCCCGGGCGGATTCTGACTGATCGTTGTCGGCAACCACGATCGAGTAGGTGAAGAGACCGCCGGTCTCCTGGCCTGCCAGTTCTCTCAACAATCGCTTCAGGTAATCGGGCCGCTTATACGTGCAGACGCACACGGCAATGTGTTTCATGTGATTGCTCATTGTTCAGGAACGGCCGCTCTTTCCCGGATGTAAAGACGAATGTATCGCGTAGCGGGGCGCCACCTTGACGTTTTCGGCTAGTCTGAGAATTTCATTCCCCATAAGGAAAGCATATTCTTCGGAGCGCGCTGGATGTGTCTCTACTTCCACCGTGTAGGCGTTTGCCAGTGAAAAAATTCGTTCCAGACGGCTCCGTGGAGTAAGCGGCGGCAGCGAGAAAAAATAGTCGGCTATACCGTGGCGCTTCGCCAGCACCGAATCCACAAAATTGCGATAGAACCGGTTCCAAAGGCTCTTCTCGCCCCGCAGAAACGAGAAGTTCCGCCGGACAAGAATTCCTGGCGGCAGTAGTCCGCCGAATATCACGTTCGAGCAGAGGTGCATATGATGGTGGCCGTCGATTCTCTCCGGGGCCGCCGCATAGAGACGGCGAAACTCTTCGAGCTGAGCCTCCACGACGTATTGGAAGGAGCGCGCCAGCCTCGGATGAAAAACTACTCGACTGAACGAATGACGCCGCAAGAATGCGGTAATTTCCCGTTGGCGTTCCGCCAGGCGGGCGGGGCAATTCGACGCGGAGAACGGTGTCGTAAGATTGAGGTGAAGACCAGCGTCGATTTCCGATTCCCGCGCCATTGCGGCGGCTCGTTCCGAATCCTCCATGAAAACCATGGCACTGACCGAGGACACCGTCTTCCGAAGGGCGGGTTGAAAAATCCGGTCGGTCGTCCCGCGGTCCAGACCCCAATCGTCGGCGTTTATGATGAGGAGACCTGCGTGTGACTCTTGGTCATTCGCCGGAACCCACCCAGCATCCGCGCCTGAAGATTTCTCTTCCAAAGCCGCATCGCTGCTCTCTGGCAGCACGACGGGATTTGCCTCCCGATTCATCGGCTTTTCCGATACGGCAAAAGGCCACGGAAGAAATCGGGCGGAGCAAAAGCAATCGTCTCCCTTACCATCCGTGGCGTTTGACCCGATAACAATAATTTGTGTTCCATCTGGCTCAAGTCTCGAATTCAATTCTTGCGTCTTGCGGATGTCCAGCGTTCTCGCGGTTAGGCACTCTCTGAATGCCGCTGCGGAGCAGGGTCGCGAGGAGATTTGTTGCCGGCGAAAAACTCTCGCAATCGCTGCATCTGCTCACGCCTGCGGAACGCAATCATTTCCGGGGAAATGGGCCTCTCTTTGCGGCGGATCATCGACCAGAAATAGCCGGCGCCCAGGACCAGCCCGCCCACGACGAAAGGTCTCTTCGTCATTTGATAAAGTGTTCTGCAAATTTCCCAGAGCGGATGGCCCCCGAGAGCGTAGTCTTGAGCGCCGGTCCTGAATCCCGCCTTGAATCGACTGTGCTGGGCGGTCCCTATTTTCCGATGGTGCTGAACTACCTTCTCCGTGAACGTCCTGGTTTTCCAACCCTTCATCCTCGCGGTGAGTACAGCAATATGATCGATGCCGCCGTTCTTTACGGGCACGTACCCGCCAATGTCTTCAAAGCACTCCCGCCGGAATAGCTGACAGCAGCCCGACACATGCTCAATACTGACGAAGCGATAGTCGTAGGCGGGCCTTGAGGATTCCTGAAAAGGCGTTCCAACCAGTCCGAGCTTGGGATCGCCAACCAGCTTTCCGAGCAAGAATAAAAAGTACTCTTCGTCAAATGAGATGTCGGCATCGACGAGGCCGATCACTTCGTAGCCCAAATCTTTCATCCTGGCGTAGCCGGCGTTGAAGGCAAAAACTTTTCCGGCGAAATGGCGTTCACGACGCTCCCGCATTCGGAGCAGTTCAATCCAATCGTGGACAGCGGCATATTTCATTACGATGTCGTCGGTGCCATCGGTTGAGCCGTCGCTGACGATCACCCATTTTGCCGGGCGGACTGTCTGCGCCACCATGGACTTGATGGTCAATTCAATGAACGCCGCCTCATTGCGTGCCGGGGTAACCAGGACGTACGCGGGGAGTTTCATCGGGCCTCGGCTAGAGCGCGGGACGTTTGGACCTGTTGATGTTTCATCATTTCATCCGATTCACTGAGCATCGTGGAGAGCGCCAGAAGCATCCACGCCTGGGACCACCTCATGTAGGAAGTCCGGATCGTGCACAGTCGAAGAACCCGGTAGTAGAAGAATCCCCGCTCGTCCCGCATGTGATCCATGGCCCATCGGAATGCCGTGCGCGAGAGTTGGATATTGGCTGGGTCGAGACGATTGAGCGCGAGAGGCGTGATAATGCTTTGCGCCACGGCGTGAATGTCGATGGGGTAAGTGGAGTTGTGAAAGTATCGCGCGGCGCCGTCTTTACGGAAAAAGTGAGCCCGGTAGAACTCAAAACCGCGGTGGATCGACGAATCGAATTCCGATGTTTCAGCATACCGGCCAATCGATTGCAAGGCGCACAGGTTGAATCCGGTATGGAAGTTGTCAATCCATCCTTGCGCCCGCGCGTCCCCGTAGAACCACGAGCCATCCGCATTCTGTTTTGCAGCCGAGCAGCGAGCAGCGCGAAGGGCGGCGCCAAGGAATTTCTTTTCGCCCGTGTGCTTGTACACGCGGCACAGCAGGGCGGACGCAAGAAAATTCGCGTTGTACACAAGCACACGAATGGAGCGGAGAGGATAGCTGAAGCCGGCGGAAGATTCGCTCTCGGTCCAGTAGAGGTCGTTCAGGATGTACTCAGCCGCGCTCGCCGCGATCTCCAAACACCGCGGGTCTCGCCGCTGCTCATAGGCGTCGAGCAAGCCTGTGGCGGCAAATGTCGTGCACACCAAATTGGGCGCTCTGCTGGGCACAATTTTCTGGCGCATTTGCCAGGGAAAGCTGTATCCCCAGCACCAGTAAGGAACATCTTGCGATCGAAGGGCCACCAGCCGTTCGATCATTGATTCGACAAGACCATCCTGATCGGCAATCCCCACCTTCGAGAGATTCACAAACGCCGAGAGAAACAGCCCGATGGCTTTGGGATTCTGCGTCTTCGGAACAAGCGCGAGGGGACGGATGTTGATGGGGCTCCGCTTCAAAGCTTGCGTAAGAACGAGACGCGGAAGTCTGAAGTTCAAAAATGGCAGCGCCTTGAAGATTCCGCTGTTCAGAGCATCGTAAGGGTCATACCCGGCCCAATCGTTCGCTCGACAATAATCCAGCAGCTTCAGGGCCGCGATCCTGATTTCATTATCCGTGACTGCTGGGTGGGAGGTCGCCATCGCCGTTGGTCTCAGACACAAGATTGCGGGATAAGAGCTTGATCAGATGTGTTTCTTGAGGAGTGGGTTTGGATCAAAATGTCCACGATGCGCGCGGCGGCTTTGCCGTCCCAGTTCTTTGGCATGGCGGCACTGCTTTTTCTCCGCAACTGGCGCCGGATGGCTTCCCGGACCTTCTCTTTTTTTGTCCCCGCTACGACATTCGTTCCGCTCTCCACCGTAACGGGTCTCTCCGTATTTTCTCTTACCGTGACGCAGGGAATGCCCAAACACGTTGTTTCTTCTTGGATGCCGCCTGAATCGGTTACGACGATCGCAGCGTGCTTCATCAAACAGAGAAAGTCCAGATATCCCAGGGGATCGGTCAGCATGATTCCCGCGCCGTGGTTTCCGGGAATTTCCGGATCTCCTTTCGATTTGGCTGCATGCGGCCCAGCGTGAAAATCCAATCCGAATTCCTTAATTCGCTGCCGCGTTCGGGGATGAACGGGAAAAACAACTGGAAAATCCTTCGCCAATTCCTCCAAACCCGCAAGGATGCTCAGAAAACCATCTCGAGTGTCCACATTCGAGGGACGATGCAGAGTCAGCAGTGCGTAAGGTCGAATGGAGTTGCTGTCCCCGTTCTTCCCGGCCCCTGTCCTCAGCCCCAATTTTTCGCATACCGTCGATTCCTCAGCCTTGTCCTTGAAAGTGAGGAGAGAGTCGATCATCGTGTTGCCGACCAGGTGCACCCGGTCGAGCGAAACTCCTTCTTTACTCAAATTCCGAATCCCACTCTCTTCCGTCACGAAGAGCAGGTCGGAAACGTGGTCGGTAACAATGCGATTGATCTCTTCGGGCATGGATCGATCGAAAGAGCGCAATCCTGATTCCACGTGCGCGATCAGTGGCCGGGAACCGGACGAATCGAATGAGATCTTGGAGGTAACCAAGGCGCAGCCGATCGTCGAATTCACATCGCCAACTACCACGACCACGTCCGGTTTTTCAGCCAGGATGACCCCTTCGAATTTCTTCATGATCTCCGCGGTCTGCGCCGCGTGCGAACCGGAGCCCACACCCAGGTGAACATCCGGCTTCGGGAGATTCAAATCGTTGAAGAAGGAGCCCGACATAAGCTCATCGTAATGCTGGCCGGTATGAACCAGAATGTGCTGGATCATTTCCGTTGAGGACTCGCTTTGCCCGGCAGCGCCAGCCGCAATCCGGTCATTGTGCTTGTTGATAGCCGCAATAATGGGCGCGACCTTCATGAAATTCGGGCGGGCGCCTACAATCGTCAGAATCTTCATATGGTGATCTTGGGACCCTTGACCTTTCCTGCCTGTGCTCTCTGTTTCCTGCTGCATTTAAGGATACACTCAGAAGGTTCAACCATTTACTGGAAGCGTAATTCCCTGACTCGCACTCGATACGATCGCCCGAAATTCTGGCCGGGAACCTGGTGTTCCTGGTTCAGGACACCAACAATCAAGTTCACTATGGTTTGCAGAGCCGAGTGATTGTCATTTCCATGTCTGACGACGCCGTTTCTGCGAGCCAGGTTGATCTTCGTTCGAATCTCTTCAGCATTTTCGATGAGAATCATGCGGCCTTGGCCGGCCAGGTAGCGATCCACGGCTCCTATCTTGCCGCGGAAGATGCTATAGACGGGAACCCCGAGCGCCGCTGCTTCACGATTCATCGTGCCGCCACCGCTGATCACAAGATCGGAATACCAGATAATGTTCAGGCCATCGACGACTCGTTCCGGGATGAGTATTCTTCCGTTGGAAATGAGTTCGGGCCAGAGCTCGCGTATCTGACCGGCCTGCCGTCCATTTCGCGGCAGCACGATCATCTTCACGTCTGGTTGTTTTGCAAGGTGTTCTATCACCGCATGAAACAGCTCGTCGCTCTTTGGATTATGATAGTGCGCTTCACTCGCGGGAGGCCGGATGGTCACAACCAGGTCCGATTCGAGGAGCCCGAGTTGGGCCTTGATCGCCGGATCGGGCTTGAAACCAGGGGCATACACGTCCTCTTTGATTCCCTGGTATCGCAGAACGCGCTTCGGGTCGAGATGAATAGCATCGGCGGGAATCACATCCGGAACGATCTCCCAATCGGCTGCAAGCCTCAGGAAGCCGCGGCTGGAATGTTCGTAGTCACCGATTTGCAGCACGGTGATGCCAAGGAGAAATGACGCAAGGAGTTGGGTGCGCGATCCGTGCGCAACCGCGAGGTCCGGCTTCTCCCGGACTATGAACGGAATGAGCCGAAGCGCGCGAACCATGACGCCCCATACCTTTAAGAGTTTGTTCTTACCGTAATGACGGCCGATGATTTTGCAGTCCAGATCGAACAACTCAACCAATTCTGAAACCTGGTAAGCGTCCCGTCCGGTCATGACCACTGAGTAGCCAAGTGCTTCAAGTTTCGGGATAATCGGCGCAAAAAATGGGATATGCGGCGAATTGTCAAGGTCAATCCAGATCTTCTTGCGGAGGACTCCGGATTTTTCATTCGCCTGGGACGGCATATTTTCAACGCTGATTGTCTGAGAGCTCGCCATGTTCAGGAACCTCTAAGCCGCGATTACAATCGTCTAGTAAATACGATGTCTGGTTACGATGAGCGAGATGGCAACATCGCGTTGGACTCGCGCAGGTTCGCGCTTTGCGCTAGGAACTCCAAAATGGCCTGAACGACCCTGGTTTGATCTCTCGGTTCGAGCTGGGGATACATGGGAAGCGAAAGAATTTCAGAAGCGACTTTTTCGGCAACCGGGAAATCCCCCTGCTTGTATCCGAGTTGTTTGTAGGCGTGCTGGAGATGAAGCGCTACGGGATAGTGAATCCCGGTGGAGATTTTGGCCTCGGCAAGATGCTTCTGAAGACCTTCGCGGTCCTGCACGCGGATAACATATAAGTGATATACGGAACGGGACCACTCGGGCTGACAAGGAGCTACGACCTCTTCGAACGAAGTGAGCATTCCGTCATATATTCGCGCGACTTCCTGCCGGCGCCGATTCCACTCAGTCAGGTGCCGGAGCTTCACGCTCAAGATGCCTGCCTGGATAGCATCGAGCCGCCCATTGTAGCCTTCAATGTCATGGTAGTACTTTTGGGACTGTCCATGGTCGCGTAGCATTTTGGAGTGCCGCGCAACAATCTCGTCATTGGTCGTGATCGCGCCGCCTTCACCGCAGGCGCCCAGATTCTTGCCGGGGTAAAAGCTGAATGCCGCCGCGCGTCCCATCGAACCAGCCTTGCGCCAGCGATTCTCTTTCTTCGAGAAATACTCGGCTCCGTGCGCCTGGCATGCGTCTTCAATAACGACAAGCTTAAAGCGGTCAGCCAGATCCAGGATGGGATCCATGTCCGCGGTCTGTCCGTACAGATGAACAGGGATCACCGCGGTCACAGGCTTGCCGAGCCTACGGTGGATGTAGCGGCCCGTGCTGGCGTCGAGTTCACACTTCGTTTCCAAGTACAGGCGCAATACCGTGAGGACGATGTCGCCCGGCTGGACGCCGGCGCCCGTGAGGGCAAATCGCAATGCGTCTGTGCAGCTACTGACGCCGATGCAATGCTTGGTATCACAATACTCGGCAAATTCCCGCTCGAATCCCTCCACAGCGGGACCACCGATGAACGCAGCGGTTCGGATGGCTGTCTTGAAGACGGCTACGAGCTCATCCTCAAGTTCAATATGAGGTGTTACGAGATCAACAAATGGAATATTCCCATTCTGAATCATTCTTTGGTCCTCGCTTTTGATGTACTTGAGCGCAGTATTTTTGCGGGATTCCCGGCTACGATGACGTTGGGCGGCACGTCACGAGTCACAACGCTGCCGGCTCCAACGACGGAGTTTTCCCCAACGACTACTTTGGAAAGGACGGTAGCTCCGGACCCGATGGATGCTCCCCGCTTGATGACTGTCGTCTCGACGCGCCAATCGCTTTCGGTTTGCAATTCGCCTTCGGGCGTGGTCGCGCGCGGGTATGAATCGTTGATAAAAGTCACGCCATGACCGATGAAAACATTGTCCTCAATCGCCACGCCTTCGCAGATAAATGTATGGCTTGAGATCTTGCAGCGCCGCCCCACTTTGGCGTTTTTCTGGATTTCGACAAAGGCTCCAATCTTCGTTTCATCGCCGATCTCGCATCCATATAAGTTGATGAACTTGGAAAGCCGGACGCCCTTCCCCAGTTTCACATCGGATGCAATCGAGCAGAATTCGTTCACAGGCGCACCAACTCTCCCCTCTTCTGAATGGAACAGTCAGCCGCTTCCAGCATCCGCACGATGCGTAAGCCGGCTTCTCCGTCATTGAAGGGCGTCTTGTCGTTCATGATGCAATCGGCGAAATACTCGCTTTCGACGCGCAGGGCTTCCAATTGCTCGATCCGCGGAGCCCACATATCGCCTGACCGGTAATTGACCAGCAGTTCGTGAACCTTATCATCCGAAGTGAATTCAACTCCCTTGTCGTACACGCGCACCTTTTCATCGGCGACCAAGTCATTCCAAACCAGCATTTTCTTTTCACCGCCAATGAGCGTCGTGCGGATCTTGACGGGAGAGAGCCAATTGACGTTGATGTGCGCGATTACGTTGTTCGGGAAATAAATCGTCATGAATGCGATGTCTTCGACGCCATTCAGGTGCTTTTCTCCTGTCGCGACGATGGCTTCGGGCTCGCCTTTGATCAAATGGTCCATGATGGAAAGGTCGTGAGGAGCCAGGTCCCAGATGACGCTAACGTCGTGCTGAAAAAGGCCCAGGTTCACACGCCACGAATCGTAGTAGTACAAGTCACCCAGTGCCCCGCTATCATTCAACTCGCGGATTTTTCGAACCGCACCGGTGAACAAGAACGTATGATCCACCATGATTTTCAAGTTCTTGCGCGCAGCCAGGTCGATGAGCTCCGCTGCCTGGTCGGAGGTTGAAGTGAACGGTTTTTCGACGAACACGTGTTTCCCATGTTCGAGCGCGGCCTTGGCGATCTCGTAGTGAGTCCATACGGGAGTAATCACCGCCACGGCGTCAACGTTGGGCGATTTTAGAACCGCGTAAGGATCGGTCGTTACTTCGATCGAAGGGTAGCTGCGGTTGGCCCGCGCGAGGGCATGCAGGTTCTTGTCACACAGCATCTCGACGCGAGTGTTATCTTGTCCGTGAAAATTCCGCACGATGTTGGGACCCCAATATCCGTATCCAATCACTCCGACTCTGATCATGGCTCTCCCGCAAGGAACCTAAGGATTTTGACTAAAAACGCGAACAGACTGCACATCACTTCTGTCTATCATGCGAACCACCGCTTCTGACCATTCCGGGTCAAGGGAACCGTCCTGTCTGCGGGAAAATCTTCAGGAAGATTCAAGACCCAATCCACGATTGGCTCGCCGTTCACCTATGCATTTGCTAATTTCGCGCAAAGTCTTGAGATTGAGACGATCTCTGGCTAGGCTACCGCCATTAATGCGCTCAAACTCACGCTGGCAAGGGTGCAATCAGCCTGCCAAAGGGGTCCTAGTACTTGGAAAGAGGACGGAAGTGGTACACACGTAACTTGCTCAATGAAAGCAGGTTATTGACCCTTGTGGGTAGTTCGGGAGGCAAAAAGTGGCATTCAGATTGAAACTCTCGGAATACGGAGAAAACTACTTCCACGATGTGCCATAACGTTTCCAAGAGGTCCCATCGCCGGGGTTGCGCAAGCATCCGAATCGCTCCCGGTCTTCCCAATCTCTGTATTGATACCAAACCACTTAGAACAGTCTGAAAGACAGTTCATTGAAGCGGATCAGCAAGATGTCGCAAAAGTGAACGCCCTAATGCCAGGACACATCAGCACAAACGCCGTTATTCGGCGAAGGAGGTGTTCCAAATTTTGTTAGTGAACGTCAGATTTTGTCAGTTTCCGTTCGCGACTCGCAGAATTTCCCGGTGATGAGGGTTACCTATGGGACGATGAGGATTGACCCAGACCGTACCCAGTGTACTGGTAATAAGAACCAGACCCGGCAGATCTCTCCACACTATTCAACACCACCCCAACGATGTTTGCATCTTGCAATTCCCGGCAGGCCTTTTGAGAGACTGCCGCGGGTGTACTTCCCGCGCGGACCACGAAGAGTACGCCATGACACATCGTGGCCAGGACCGCCGCATCCGAAACAGGAAGGATTGGCGGGGAGTCCACAATGATCCAATCGAAAAGGCCCGAGACACGGGCTAGAAGTTGTTTGAATCGTCCGTTCGAAATCAATTCTGACGGATGGGTGAGATGTTGTCCTGCCTGCACAAAATAAAACTCGTCCTCTCGGCCTTTTTGTATGACTTCTAATTCACTGCTTCCACCCTGCAGGTACTCCGCAAGGCCTGGTCCCAGAGGAACCCCCAAAAGCTTATGGAGCCTTGGCGCGCGCATATCGGCGTCAATCAATAAAACCCGGCAGCCACGTTGGCGAACCAAAACTTGAGCCAGATTCGCTGATACGAAGGTCTTGCCTTCCGCCGGCGTCGCGCTGGAGATCAAGAGAGTGCTCAAGGGCTTACTCTCGCGAATGCGGTAAAGCCGGGAGCGCAGGGTGCGGAACTGTTCGGCTCCCACGGGAAAGGCCTGTGAGCTGGAGAACAACATGAAATTTGGGTCGGGATTCCAAACGGTTTTGTGACATTTCGCCCGCAACTCATCTAGTTGAAGATCCTTGGAATCTGCTGGGGTCTTGGAATCCGGCAGGACCGAAGGAGCCGGAACTTTCTCTTCCTGGATGGCGATCTTGACCGCCTGACCCGAACCGAGTGGCTTGACCGGTTCCTCAAACTTCCGGTCCGACTGGCTCGCCGCTCTCTCTTGCTCTGCCTTCTTTAGTGCTTCGTGAATCCGACTCATGAAATTCCTTTTGTCAGGGAACGATTTGCTTCGTCTCGGGTCTTAAGCTCTTGCTCCGGTGCTCGCGGTTGGTCTTCCCGGTTCCAAAGTGGCGGTAGGTGTCTTCCCGGCTTTCGCGTCGTGTTCAATCACTGGAATGGAGACGAGAACCGGTAAACGGAGAGCTAGTTCGACGTCACGTTCGGACCGCATCGACGTGTCCTGCATTTCCAATAGCAGCGTGAGACCAAGCCCCAGACCCAGTCCGCCGGCGAACCCTCCGCCCAAGAAGTACGGCACCTTCGGGAAAGAAGGCTTGTCGGAAAAATTCGCCGGATCCAGAACTCTGAACTTCTCGGCCTGTTCACTTTCCTCGAGTCCCTGCGACATGGACGATTGATCGTGTTTTTTCAGCAAATCATTGTAAAAATCGAGCGCTGTCTGGTGATCGCGGGTTATCAGCTTGTATTCCTGCTCCACGGTGGGGCTGGATTGCACCCGGCTTTGATACAGAGCAATTTGTTTTTGAATATCTTCCTGCTGCTGCGTCCGTTCCTTGATCACCTGATCGTATTGGTGAATTTGTCCTCGCAACTGCTGGATCTGGGCCGGCTCAGCCAATGCTCTTACGGTCTTTTCAGGCGGCGCATTTTTTTGCTGTTGCTCGCTATCGGCAATCTTCTGCTTCAGCGCGGCGATATCGTTCTTTGCCTTGATGACATCGGGATGATCGGCCGTGTATTTGGATTGCAGCGCGAGCAGCTGGGCTTGCAGAGCCGCAAGCTGCTGGTCAAACGTTTCGGGATTTGCTCCCGTCTGAGTTGCCTGCCACGCGGACATTTGCTGCGCCAAGACGGATTCGGCGAAGCTCTTATCCTGTTGTGCGCGGCTCAACGCTTGAGTGGAGGCTTCGAGCTGCGACGTCAGGCCCGTCAGAAGATTTAAATTCGTTTGATTTTGGTCTGGAAGCGATCCGAGATACCGGCGCTGGAACGCCGCAAGTTTGGCATCCTGCTCGTCGAGCTTGGCTTTGGCGTCCTCGACCTGCTTGCCCAGAAATTCAGTCGTGTTATCAACATACTTACGGCGGCTTTGAAGATTTTCGTCCAAAAACATGGAAGTAATCTTGGCGCAAATTTGCTGCGCGGAATGGGGGTCGTCAAATACGACACTAATGGTAAATCCCGGAAGATTCTGCGCTCGGGTCTCCGCCATGGCCTGGATCGGCGTAATCGTGATCGCGCGGCGAAGACGGTCTACCAAGTCTTCCATCGATACACGGCCGATATCCTCGGGATAGAGACCGAGCTCCTGAATTACCGGCTCGAGACGGGACCTGCTCAGAATTTGCTGCTGCATCGCTGCCATTCGTTGGTTGATGTCGTCTGAAACCAGGGCAGGTACAAGACCCGGCGAGACAGCCGGCTGTTGCACTAGAACTAGAGTCTGCGATAGGAAGCGCTTCGGAAGAATCCGCGATACGATATATCCTGATGCACCGCCGAACACAGTAATCAGGGTGATCAGTAACCACCGCCGCCTAAGGATGGCAATTACATCGCTGGCACTGATGTCTTGGCGCAACATTTCTTGCTCACCTTCTATCCGCAGACTAAGCCCATGTAATCGGACGCGCTACAAAAATCATTCACAGCTGGAGCCAAGTCACAACGTGTGACGTCTGCGAACAGCCACGAGCGACCAACCATGATACACCCCAACCAGACCGATAAGGACTTCGCAATTCGGACACCGAAGAACTTTTCTATATTAAACCTTTTGTTATGTGTCGAATGCAAGAACTCCTGGAAATTCTGGTCACCAATCAGTCCTAGGGGCTTCTAATCAGGTCCCACCTGTTGGAACAAATTTACCTGCTCCCTCGACCACCAATCGGTTGATCTTAAAAGTATTAGATCATCGTGTGCAGTTGATCCCAGGTGCGCGAAAATCGCGCAGGCTGGCGACAAACCGAATCAACTTCAGTACGCACCATCGCCGGTAAAGACGGCGCGGGGAGTCGAGATGAGAATTTTCAGATCGAGCCACAACGACCAGGTCCGGCAATAGCGGAGGTCCAAGCGCACCATTTCATCGAATCGCGTTCGGCTCCGGCCGCTCACCTGCCACAATCCGGTAACGCCCGGCTTGACGTCCAATACTCTCCGGCGATGCCAGATGTCGTAAATTTCAAACTCGTAAGGAACCGGAGGCCGCGGCCCGACAAGGGACATCTCCCCGCGCAGAACGTTCCAAAACTGAGGAAGCTCATCCAGACTGGTTTTCCTGAGGAATCCGCCGATGGGGGTCACTCGGGGGTCGTTCATGATCTTGTATACTGGCTGTTGGGATCCGGTATTATTCCCGCATTCTTCCTTACCGGCAATAAATTGCTGGATGTATTCCTGATGAATCTTCGGATCATTATTCGTAAACATGGTGCGGAATTTCAGACACTTAAAGCGGTTGCCAAACTGACCCAGACGTTCCTGTTCGAATATGACCGGACCTTTTGACGTCAGCTTAATAATCGCAGCGATCGCCGCCAGCAGAGGGGACAGAGCCAACAAAAGGGCCCCGCTACCGAGAACGTCCATCACTCGCTTGATCACCAGAGACAGCCGCTTTCGGCCTGTTCTTCGATCAATGTCTGGATAAAGCTTGGTGTCTGCCACCCAGCCGGATTGATTTCTGTCCCAACTTTCAGGAAAAACATGAAGCGAAATCGCGATTTTGGCTGCTTTTCCCCTGCCGAGATGCTTGGCAAGCAATGTTTCGATCTTGGTTCGCAGAGTTTCAGTGACGAGGCATTCTCCCTCGATGTTGACTTCCGCGAAGATGACTCCCAGGAGGGCGCTCTCTTTGTACCAGCCGATTATGTCAGTCTCCCGCTTAGAGGTCAGAATGACGTCGACGGCCTGTCTCAGAATCTCCGCAGCCGAGCCATTTTCCAGATTCGCATCGAGTAGCATTAGAACGAACGGCTTGCGGGAACGCTCCGCCCGTCTACGCTCCAGTGTCAACATCGAGTGAAAGAGGTTCTCCGGGAGTGCGGCATCGCTTCGCGCCGACGCCAGGTCGAGATCATGAGAGTATTTCGAATCCCCAGCACGGGTCGACTCAAGTTCATCCGGGGGCGCTATTCTTGAAAGGTTATGTATCATCAGGCACTCCTGCCAGATTCGTGTGTTTAGGTTATGCGTCTCGAAGAGCTGCCTTCCTAGGCATCTCGGGCGCAAGCATGCTGCGGGCATGACAACGGGCGGACTAGGACTAGGAAGCAACCTTCATTCAGCAATCATGGGGCCAGAAGCTCGTCCGCTCGAGCAAGCCAAATGGTGGTTCAATTACTTACATCTCGTTGAAAGATAGTGGGTTACTGGATAAGTCGTGTATAGCCGGGGAAGTTCAGAGAGAGGATTTGAAGAATTTTGAGCGTATTTGGGAAAACTATTACCCCATTGTTCTTGCATTGTTCTTTGTTTATTAGGGTTTCCAAGTCCAGGGGACATTGCTCGGGAGATTCTAAACCATTTAGACAGGCTTTACTGGTTGCGATACAGAGGGCGCTAGTTTGCGCACCGCCCGCAAGGCGGCCCAGAATCACACGGTGAGCGCGGTGGGATGGTCCGGAACTTTGCGGGGTTCACCATTCAACTTCGGAAATCCCTCGGAATTGCTATTCAGGCAAAACGACAGGCGCAGCAGGTTTGCTGAAGTATCGTAATGCTTTATTCCATAGAGCGGCAAATACCATTGGGGCAGTCTTCAGAAGCAGTCGAAGCGCCAGTTTTTTCTGCCCTCCCCGCCAACAGTATCTGAGAGCCCAGGTTGAGGCACGTCCGCCGATGATGGCGTACCTTTCGGAGCGGCGCTCTCTCCCTCCAGGGTAGTGGCCTTGACGTTCCAAACGAGCTAGCTCAATCAATCCGTCGGCGATTGCTTTCACATTCTTGACGCTGTTTTCCGAGTGCAAGCGGTACGCGAAGCTGGAGGGTTTTCGGATGACAATACACGGGCTTTCAGTTCCAAGCCTCAGCAGAAGATTCATGTCGTCATTATGCCAATTTTGGGGGGTGCTGTTTCGCATACCGCCGACCTTGTCGAAAGCGGACTTCCGGATTACAAGTTGGCTGCATTGCGAAGTGAGGGAAACCCTCTTGGACAAATAATCCTTTAATTTGATCACCTCCACGGGAGACCCCACGATTGCTTTCGGCGGAACGATTTGTCCGTCCCGATAATAGATCTCGGCGCCGAGGACCAACGGTGGTGAATCAAACGCCCGAATGACCCGATCATATGTTGCGAAAGCATGAGGAAAAAAGAAGTCGTCACTGTCCAGCAGCAAGAGGTATTCCCCCTGCGCCGACGCCGCCGCTTTATTGCGAGCGACTTCCGGACCTTGGTTGCGTTGTTGGATAAATTTGATGCGAGATCCGTAAGGTTTCAGCAATTCAGCCGATCCATCGGTGGATCCGTCGTCAATCGCGAACATCTCATAATCAGTAAAAGTTTGGGCCAGGACGGAGTCTACCGCCTGCCGGACATACTTCTCCCTGTTGTAAACCGGCATCAAAATACTGAATCGCACCATCACCTGGTCCCCCTGCCAGAATTGATTTCTGCTATACGCGCTGAAAATCGCAGTGAGAGTACCCTGATCTGCCGTTACGAACTGGACGATTGTATCTGGAATCGCAAAACGTTGATACACAGCGGTGCCATCGCCTCTGGCTTGTTGCGATTCTCCTTCTAGTTCAACGCACTGCTCAAGTTCCGGTACGTGGACTGGGAACGATGGAATCCAACTCGTGTTTGGTGGCATTCCGTAACCACTCTTTCCGGATTACTCTTGGTTCGCATACCTCAAACTCTCTGCCAAACAACATATACAAATGGATTTAGACTAGAACTTTCCTTTGGCAGCCGAACTGCCATCGTTCCGGCGGAGCCGGCCCAAAAAGCGCACTCTTGTCCATGGGTCATGTAAGAAAAGAGTGACTGGAACCAACAACTTCGACAGCTTTGGCCGGATTCTCGAGGCCAAAATGTACAGAGACACCTGTCGTGTCTAGCGCCCAGAGTTTGGACTGACTATCGGCGCGGTAGCTAGAAGAGTGGGGTATCAAGAAGCGGTGGATTTGCTCTCGGTAGAACATTTCGACTCAATGATTGCGGACCGAACCTGCCGGTTGCTTTAAAATGTCGACTGTGACTTACCAATCGTCCTGGATGAATGACGAATTGCGGATATTCCGCAAATCTGTCCGCCAATTTATATTAGAGGAATTCGCTCCGCACCACGACCGCTGGTGCCAGCAGCATCGGCCCGATGCCGAAGCATGGACGGCGGCTGGCCGGGTGGGTGTCCTGCTGGCGGACGTACCCGAAGAATACGGCGGAGCAGGAGGGACTTTCGCCCACGAGGCCATCGTGATCGAGGAGCTGGCTCAGGCAGGGATCAACTTCGGTTCCGGTGTCCACAGCATAGTGGCGCACTACGTCCAGGCCTACGGCAACCAGGAGCAAAAGTGTAAGTGGCTCCCCCGATTGGCGCGCGGCGAGCTGGTAGGTGCAATCGCCATGACCGAACCCGCCGCAGGTTCAGACTTGGCGGGCATCAAGACCACCGCTCGACGAGAAGGCGACCACTACGTCATAAATGGCTCGAAGACGTTCGTCACCAACGGATCGCTCGGCAGCATCATCTGTGTCGCCGTGAAGACCGACCCCAAAGCTGCCGGGCTCAAGGGCATGTCGCTCATCATCGTCGAAGCGAAGAATCTTCCGGGTTACCGCGTTGGCCGGTCGCTCGAAAAAGTTGGCAGGCACGCGCAGGATACCTGCGAGATTTTCTTCGACGATGTGCATGTTCCGGCTTCGAATCTCCTCGGTTCCGCTGAAGGTAAAGGGTTCTCGCAGATGATGGAACAATTGCCCTACGAGCGGCTCCAGATTGGCGTGGGCGCAATCGCAACGGCCGAACAAGCTGTTACCATCACCATTAAATATGTGAAAGAGCGCATGGCGTTCGGCAAGCCGCTGATCGATTTCCAGAATACGCGCTTCAAGCTGGCCGAATGCAAGACCGAAGCGCGTATCGGGCGCGTCTTTCTCGATAATTGTATCGAACGATTCCTCGCCGGCCAGCTCGACCCTGTCACCGCCGCCATGGCAAAATATTGGCTCACTGACGGCGAGTGCCGCATCGTCGATGAATGCCTTCAGTTGCACGGTGGTTACGGCTATATGACGGAGTATCCGATCGCCCGCATGTGGGCCGACAGCCGCGTGGAACGCATCTACGCCGGCACGAATGAAATCATGAAGGAAGTAATCGGTTGGTCGCTATGAATATGCAAGGGGAAATGCTCGAAAGGCAGATTTCCTACTGGAAGGAAGAATTGGCGGGGGCGCCAACCAGGTTGGAACTCCCGGCCGACAAGCCCCGCCCTGCCTTGCAGAGCTTTCGCAGCTCCACGGAGAATTTTGCGTTGCCCAAGGAACTGCTGGAACAACTAAAGTCCATCGGGGCTCCCGAGCAAGTCACCCTATTCATGACTCTGGTGTCCGGTTTCATCGCCTTGCTGCATCGCTATACGGGCCAGGACGATATCCTCGTTGGGACCCCCATCGAAATCGAGAGCGTAATCGGTTGCGTGGTCAACACCGTCGTTTTGCGCTCGCGTTTCACTGACGATCTAAGTTTTCGCTCCCTGCTGCAACAAGTGCGGGAACGTGCCGGTGACGCTTACGCCCATTCGGACCTTTCCCTGGAGCAGCTCGTGGCTGAATTGGCGCCGGAGCCGGACCCAAGTCACGCGCCGCTGTTCCAGGTGATGTTCGTCTTCAACGACGCAGAGAGAGTTTCGCGGGTATCCAAGTCACCCGGCAGACGGTCACCGGAAACCGGGACATCCAAGTATGATCTCACGGTTTCTATTTCCGAGACCGAAGATGGCCTCGAAGGACTAATTGAGTACAGCACCGATTTATTCGAGACGCATACCATCAAGCGCTTGTGCGGACATTACGGAACGATCCTGGAGGGGGTCGCCCGCGATCCGGATCAGAAAATTTCAAAGTTGCCGATGCTCTCCGAGGGCGAACGGGCGCGGATCCTGTACGAATGGAATGAGACTCGCGCGGAATACCCCACGGCTTGCGTACACGAATTGTTCGAGAAACAGGTGGCCCGCGATCCTGACGCAATCGCTCTTGGTTTTGAACAGCAGCAACTGAGCTATCGAGAAGTGAATGAGCGTGCCAACCAGGTAGCGCACTTTCTCCGGAAACGAGGGGTTAAGCCCGAGGTGCTAGTAGGCGTGTGTTTGGAACGCTGTCCGGAAATGTTGATCGCGTTTCTGGGCATTTGGAAAGCCGGCGGCGCCTACGTGCCATTAGATCCCGCATACCCGAAGGAGCGGCTGTCGTTCATGCTACGAGACGCGGCTGCGAAGTTTCTGCTGACGGACAGCAAGCACACTTCCTTATTCCCTTCCGCGAAAGCCAAGACAATATGCATGGACTCCGATTGGCCGGCGATCGCTAAGGAACGCACCAACAATCCCGACCCGGCAGCGAGCCCTTCGAATCTGGCCTATGTCTTGTATACGTCTGGATCAACGGGGGAACCCAAGGGAGTGATGGTTCTTCACGGCGGCTTGTCGAACTATCTCTGTTGGGCCGTCAAAGCGTATGCAGTGAAAGCCGGAGACCCAGTCCCCATACATACTTCGATTTCTTTTGATCTGACGGTCACCGCGTTATACACACCCCTGGTGGATGGGGGACGAGTAGAGATTCTGCCAGAGGATGTGGGCGGGCAAAACCTGGTGGCAGCGCTGCGGCAAGGTAAAGACCGCAGCTTGGTCAAGATCACTCCGGCTCATTTGGCGCTATTGAGCCAGCAACTCACTCCCGAAGAGGCGGCATGCAGGACGAAGCTATTCGTCATCGGCGGCGAGAACCTGCTGGCCGAGAGCCTGCTCTTTTGGCGAGACTCTGCTCCCGCGACACGCCTGATCAACGAGTACGGGCCTACGGAAACGGTAGTGGGCTGCTGCGTATACGAGGTTCGGCCTGACGATCCTCGAAGCGGCTCCGTTCCCATCGGCCGGCCCATTGCCAACACGCAGCTTTACATCCTAGACCGCTACGGGAATCCGGTACCGCCCGGCGTAACAGGTGAGTTGTACATTGGCGGGGCCGGCGTGGCGCGTGGATATTTGAACAGGCCGGAACTGACGCGTGAAAAGTTCATCGCTGATCCGTTTTCCGGCGTCACTGGAGCGCGTCTGTACAAGACCGGAGATCTTGCCCGCTACCACAGGGATGGGACTCTGGAATACCTGGCTCGTGTGGATAACCAGGTGAAGGTGCGCGGGTACCGCATCGAGTTGGGAGAAATCGAGGCGACGCTGGCCGATCATCCGGGAGTGACGTCCTGCGCGGTCCTGGCGCGGGAGGATGAGCCAGGAAACAAGCAATTGGTCGGCTATGTGGTCACTCCGGGAAACAAACCTACGACGATCGAAGAGTTGCGGCTGTATCTGAGAGAAAAGTTGCCCGAATACATGGTGCCGGCTCAGTTTGTCATTCTCGATTCCCTGCCTCTCACCCTGAACGGCAAGATCGACCAAAAGGCTCTGCCTGCTCCGTCTCACACAAATATTTCGGATGCGCGGAAATTTGCCGCCCCCGGCACCGATACTGAGAAGGCGCTCGCGGCCATTTATACCGAACTGCTAAAAGTGGAGCGTATCGGGATCCATGACGACTTTTTCGATTTAGGCGGCCACTCGCTGATGGCGGTCAAAATGATTTCGAAGATCCGGGAAGTATTCGGAGTGGATCTGCCACTCGCAACATTGTTAGAGGCCCCGACGATTGCCGGTCTTTCAAAGATAGTACGCAAGGAAGATTGGGTGCCCTCGTGGTCTTCCCTGGTTCGGATACGGCAGGGGGGATCTAAACCATCTCTGTTTCTCATGCATTCCCACGGCGGCAATGTTCTGGAGTACCACGCCCTGGTGAACGGGCTTGAACCCGATCAGCCCTTGTACGCCTTTCAAGCCAAAGGGCTAGATGGCAATATCACCAAGGACCCCACGTTTGAAGAGATGGCTTCGAATTACATCGACGAATTGAGAAGTTTCCAACCGCAAGGCCCCTATTACCTTGGGGGCTTTTGCCTGGGTGGATTGCTCGCTTTGGAGGCTGCACAGCAACTCACGGCGGCAGGACAGGAAGTTGCGCTAGTCGTCATGATCCAGTCGATGCACCCTGAGGCAAACCGTTTCAAACGGAATACTACGGTATTCCAACGGTGGTGGTATCGAGCGATATGGCGAATCAAGCTGGAAATGGAGAATCTATCCCAAAGAGGGAATGGTTACATTGCAGAGAGGAGTCGCCGTGCCTGGGAGGTCGGCCGGGCCAGATTTGCAATCGCACTCGATAATCGGAACGGTAAAAAACCCTCGAATCCATCACAGCTACCCTTGCTGTATATCTTTGAGGCCCTGGGGATTGAACTCAGGAAGGCGATGGAGAAGTACGTGCCGCGTCCATATGGGGGTGACGTTCTTCTATTTCGTGCCAGCAGGCAACTACCTGGATTAGACTCTGATGAATTCCTGGGTTGGAAACGCGTTCTCCATGGGAAATTGGAGGTTTGTGAGATTCCCGGACGTCAGCAAAATCTTATGCTTGAGCCGAATGTTTCGCGGCTCTCCAAGGAACTCTCCAGCCGGTTGAAAGCTGCTCAGCAGCGAAATCCCGTTGAAGACCGCATGCGCACAGCCTCCCCGAACGTCCAGGGAGTCATGTTCTCCGCATAGGTCAGGAGAATTGACGCTTACTGGCTGCCGGAATCGAAGTGAATCGATAGACCCGGAGCGACTTTATATTTTACGGTTTTCATTATTAAGTTAGATAACTACATCTATATAATTAAGCCAGTCTGCAATAAAGTAACGAACACAAGCGCTGGTAACCTGCGGAAGGAGGGGCCTCCTAATGTGCGGCATTCTCGCTATTCTCGGTCTTGACCCCACACGCACCAATTATACGGCACTCCGAAACCAGGGCCTGGCCATGGCCAAGAAGATCCGTCACCGGGGACCCGACTGGAGCGGCATTTATAGTGATGAAGGGGCGATCCTCTTGCACGAGCGGCTCTGCATCGTGGATGTGGAGCACGGTGCGCAGCCTCTTCTCGATCGTCTCAACGGCAACGCCCTCGCCGTGAACGGTGAGATCTATAACCATAAAGAACTGCGCAGTGAACTGAAGGAACCCCACGAATTCCAAACATCATCGGACTGCGAGGTGCTTCTCTATCTCTACGCCGAAAGCCATCCCAAGGAGTTCCTCAACCGGGTGAACGGCATATTTGCGTTCGTTCTTTACGACCCAAAACGCAAAACATTCCTCATCACCCGAGATCCCATCGGTGTCAATCCACTCTACGTGGGCTGGGACCGTCAGGAGAACCTCTACGTTGCTTCCGAGATGAAAGCCCTTGTAGGATTTTGCGAGCGCATTCGTGAGTTCCCACCCGGCCACTATTTCCTCGGCCATGAGGCGGAGAAAGGATTTCAGAAGTATTACGAGCCCACTTGGGCCGAACCCGGATTCACTCCCTCCGAGCCGTATGACCCATCTCGTCTTCGGTCGGCCCTGGAAGCCGCCATTCACCGTCAGCTGATGTGTGATGTTCCCTATGGCGTTCTCATTTCTGGCGGCATCGATTCTTCGATTGTGGCGGCGGTGGCGTCAAAATACAGCGCCAAGCGCGTGGATGAGAACGATCAGGCTCCGGCCTGGTGGCCGCGCTTGCACTCTTTTGCGATCGGTCTCGAAGGCGCGCCGGATCTCACTCCAGCCCGGAAAGTGGCCGAACACATTGGCTCCGCTCATCACGAAATACACTTCACGGTGCAAGAGGGGCTTGACGCCCTCTCGGACGTCATTTATCACATCGAATCTTTTGACATCACGACCATCCGTGCCTCCACGCCCATGTACCTGCTCATGCGGAAGATCCGCGCCATGGGCATCAAAATGGTTCTCTCGGGAGAAGGCGCCGACGAGATATTCGGAGGCTATCTCTACTTCCACAAGGCTCCCAACGGGCATGAACTGCATGAAGAAACCGTTCGCAAGATCCACAAGCTCCATCTCTACGACTGCGCCCGTGCGAATAAATCTTGTGCCGCGTGGGGCGTAGAAGCTCGTGTGCCGTTTCTGGACCGGGAATTCCTGGATGTGGCCATGGCCTTAAATCCCGACGTCAAGCTGCCTAGAAACGCCGTTCACGCGCAGCCCATCGAGAAGTGGCCGCTGCGCAAAGCCTTTGAGGGTTATATTCCCGAAGATGTGCTGTGGCGGCAGAAAGAGCAGTTTTCAGACGGCGTAGGATATAGCTGGATTAACAGCCTGAAAGCAACTGCCGAGCGGGAGATTACTGACGGAATGATGCGCGGCGCAGGGGAGCGTTTTCCGGTGAAGACGCCGGAGACGAAGGAAGCCTATCTGTATCGCCAGATTTTCGAAAGCCACTTCCCCTTCGCCACCGCCATCAATTGCGTGCCTTGGGAACGCAGTGTCGCCTGCAGCACGGAAATAGCGCTCAAGTGGGACGCGGCGTTTCAAAAAATGGTGGACCCTTCGGGACGCGCCGTGGATGTGCACGTAGCGAAAGAAGAAACGCGGCCAGTTCAGACGCCTGTCTAGTAACTGGGAGCTCGCCTTCCCGGTCGCTATTTTTCAGCCGACGAGAGTCGCACCCGCCACACCCACGCGGAACGCACGATGGAGCGCAGGTCGGACACGACCGGCTCCCAGCCGAGCACGGCCTTCGCTTTGGCCGGATCAGCAATCAATCTGGAAGGATCACCGGGCCGCGGCGATTCGATCCGCACGGGAATCTCCCGGCCCGTAACTTCGCGAACGCAATCGATCACTTCGAGAACGGAAAAACCACGCCCCGTTCCCAGATTCAGAAAATCAGATTTGCCATCCTGATGAAGGTGCTCAAGCGCGCGGATATGCGCGTCAGCCAAATCGATCACATGAATATAGTCGCGGATCGGCGTTCCGTCAGGCGTCGGATAGTTGTTGCCGAAGACCCGGACTACCGGCAGTTCGCCCAGGGCTGCTGAGATCACGTTTGGGATCAAGTGCGTTTCCGGTTCGTGCCGTTCTCCGCACTTCTCGGTTGCCCCAGCGGCATTGAAATAGCGCAATGCCATGAACTTCACTCCATAGGCCGCGTCGTAACAATCAAGCAAACGCTCCATGAAGAACTTTGACCAGCCGTACGGATTCTTGGGCCATTTCCGGCTTTGCTCGGCGATGGGAATTTGTTCCGGTTCACCGTAGACGGCGGCAGTCGAGGAAAATACCACGCGACGCACGCCCGCCTCCACGAGCGCGCCCATAAGCGAGATCCCTTGCGCGACATTGTTCTCAAAATACTTGGCTGGATCGGCGACCGATTCTCCCACTTCGATCAAGCCGGCAAAATGGATGCAGGACTCCAGGTTGTGCTCGCGGGCGATGCGTGCCAAGAGGGCGCGGTCACCAATTTTCCCGTGATAGAGCGGCGTATCATCGTCCAACAAGGGGCGG
>WNGN01000505.1_pt1 | contig 24464 bp, 21 predicted proteins | sample 5400561 | NCBI WGS metagenome assembly WNGN01 (sample SAMN13153379, study PRJNA577476) | soil metagenome | isolation source: 115 cm soil or saprolite under Garry oak tree replicate 2 | place: USA:California | collected 2016-06-15 | reverse complement strand
CCGCGGTGCTCCTCGCCGGCGGCATAGGCATCACCCCGTTCGTGAGCATGCTCAGGCAGGCGGCGCGCGATCGGCTGCCGCACAAGCTCTTTCTGTTCTATTCGAACCGCAGGCCCGAGGACGCGGCGTTTCTCGACGAGCTGATCGAACTGCAGCGCCGCAACCCGAATTACCGCTTCGTCGGCACGATGACCGAGATGGAAAAGTCCCGCCGCCCCTGGCAGGGCGAGAGGGAATTCATCAGCCAAGGGATGCTCGCCCGCTATATCGACGATATTCCGGCGGCCGTCCACTACATGGCCGGGCCGCCGGCGATGATCGAGGCGATGCAGAAGATACTCGTCGAGGCCGGGGTCAGGAGCGAAAACATCCTCAGCGACGAGTTCTACGGCTACTAGAAGGGGCTCTCGGCCGATCTCCGTATATCATGGCAGCAGCCTGAAATCTCCGGGAGCTGACCATGGCTGACCACCGCATCGAACGCGACACCTTCGGCGAAGTCCGCGTCCCGGCCGACAGGCTCTGGGGCGCGCAGACGCAGCGCTCGCTGGAGAACTTTCGCATTTCCGGGGAGCGCATGCCATCGGAGCTGATCCACGCGCTGGCCAAGGTCAAGCGCGCCTGCGCCCTCGTCAATCGCGAGCTGGGCGAGCTGCCCGCCGACAAGGCGAATGCCATCGCCGCGGCCGCGGAGGAGGTGCTCGCGGGCCGGCGCGACGGCGAGTTTCCGCTCGTGATCTGGCAGACGGGCTCGGGCACGCAGACCAACATGAACATGAACGAGGTCCTCGCCAACCGCGCGAGCGAGCTCCTCGGCGGAGAGCGGGGCGAGCAGCGCCGGGTGCATCCCAACGACGACGTCAACCGCGGGCAGTCGTCGAACGACGTTTTCCCCACCGCGATGAATGTCGCCGCGGTGCAGGCGCTGCACGACCGCCTCGTGCCCGCGGTCCGCCGGTTGCGCGACACCCTCGCGGCGAAGTCCGCGGCTTTCATGGACGTTGTCAAGATCGGCCGCACCCATCTGCAGGATGCGACCCCGCTCACCTTGGGTCAGGAGATCTCGGGCTGGGTGTCGCAGCTCGACCACGGCATCGCCCACGTGCAGGCCTCGCTCACGCACCTGTGCGAGCTCGCGCTCGGCGGCACGGCGGTGGGCACGGGTCTCAACGCCCATCCCGAATTCGGCGCGCGCGTGGCGAAGGAGCTGGGGAAGTCGACCGGGCTGCCCTTCGTCCCGGCGCGCAACAAGTTCGAGGCGCTCGCCGCGAACGACGCCTTGGTGCACGCCCACGGCGCGCTGAAGACGCTCGCCGCCTCGCTCACCAAGATCGCGAACGACGTCAGATGGCTCGCGAGCGGGCCGCGCTGCGGGATCGGCGAGATCTCGATCCCCGAGAACGAGCCGGGCAGCTCGATCATGCCCGGCAAGGTGAATCCGACGCAGTCGGAAGCCATGACCATGCTGTGCGCGCAGGTGCTGGGCAACGATGTCGCGATCAACATCGGCGGCGCCTCGGGCAACTTCGAGCTGAACGTGTTCAAGCCGCTCATCATCCACAATTTCCTACAGAGCGTGCGGCTGCTCGCCGACGGCGCGGCCGGCTTCAACGACCATTGCGCGGCGGGCATCGACCCGCGGCGCGATCGCATCGCCGAGCTGCTGCAGAACTCCTTGATGCTCGTGACGGCGCTCAATCCGCACATCGGCTACGACAAGGCGGCGCAGATCGCAAAGAAGGCCCACAAGGAAGGAACCACGCTCAAGGCCGCCGCGCTCGCCCTCGGCTACGTCACGGCCGAGCAGTTCGACCAGTGGGTCCGTCCGGAAGCGATGGTCGGCAAGGCCGGCTAGAATGACCGGCGGTCGATCGGGCAAGGAAGGATCGAGAGCGCCTTTCAACCGCAGACCGCGCGGACCTGGTTCATATCGGTAAGGCCCTGCAGGATCTTGTCGATCCCGTCCTGCTTGAGGGTCCGCATGCCGGCCGCCACCGCCGCGCTCTTTACATCCGCCACGGGTGCCCGCGACTGCACCGCCCGCTTCACCGCCGGATCGCCCACGAGCAGCTCGTAGAGCCCCAACCTGCCTTGGTATCCGGTGCGATTGCAGCGTTCGCAGCCGCGGGCGCGGTAAAGGGTGAATTTGCCGTCCCGGCTGCGCTCGCGCCAGCCATTCATGACTTTCGCCGCGTCGAGCGAGGCCTCGAGGCAGTATTCCCTGAGGAGCTCGTCGAGATTCGCCGAGGTCGGTGAATACGCTTCCTTGCACGCCGGGCAAAGGCGCCGCGCCAGGCGCTGCGCCAGGATGCCGAGCAGTGCATCGGCAAAATTGAACGGATCCATGCCGAGATCGAGCAGCCTCACGATGCACTCCGGCGCGCTGTTGGTGTGCAGGGTCGACAACACCAGGTGCCCCGTCAGCGACGCCTCGATGCCCATCTTCGTCGTTTCCGCGTCGCGCATCTCCCCGACCATGACGACGTCGGGATCGGCGCGCAGGAAGCTGCGCATCGCGGCGGCAAAAGTCCAGCCGATCTTGGAATTGACCTGGACCTGGCGCAGCCCGGCCTGCGTGATTTCGATCGGGTCCTCCGCCGTCCAGATCTTCGACTCGGACGTGTTGAGGAATCCGAGCAGGGAGTGGAGCGTCGTGGTCTTCCCCGACCCCGTCGGGCCGCACACGAGGATCAGCCCCTGCGGCTTGGAAATCAGCCGCTTCATGGTCGCCAGGGTTTGCGCGTCGAAGCCCACCTGCTCGATGGGGACCGGCGTGGCCGCCGCGAGCACGCGCATCACGACGTCTTCCAGGCCTTCTTTCGTGGGAACCGTGGTGACCCGCAGCTCCACCTTCAACGGACCGAACCGGCTGAAGTCGATCTTGCCGTCCTGGGGCTTGCGGCGTTCCGTGATGTCGAGCTGGCTCATGATCTTGACTCTGGAAATCACGGCCCTGCGGAACCTGGACGAAAGCTCAAGATAGTCGACCAGCGTTCCGTCCTTGCGGAAACGTATGCGCGTGCCCGTCTGGCCCGGGTTGGATTCGATGTGGATGTCCGACGCCTTTTGCTCCACTGCGTCGAGGATTATCTTGTTGACCAGCCGCACGAGCGCGCTGTCGCTCTCGACGGCCTGCTGTTCGCCCAGCTCGAGCTCGCCGGTTTCCGCGGCCAGGCGGGATGCGAGTTCCTCGATTCCGATATCACCCGCCGCAGCGTGGGAAACCGCGGGCTCGTCGGGACCGCGTCGGCCGGGCTTCGCGTGCGCCGTGCCCCCGGCGCGCCTGGCCGCGCCGTAATGGTTCTCGAGCGCGTACCGGATGTCCTCTTCGGAGGCCATCACCGGGACCATCTTCATGCCGGTCACGAAGCGGAGCTCGTCCAGGCTGGTCTTGCCCAGCGGATTCTCGGTCGCAACGACCAGGCCGCCCTCCGACTCGCACATCGGGACGATCCGGTAACGGTATGCGACGCGCGCCGGGACCTTGCCGAGGATTTCCGGCGCGACCCTGAACTTGCGCAGATTGACAAACGGAATTCCCAGCTTGTGCGCCATCACCGCCTTGATCACTTCGGAATTCACGATTCCCAGGCTCAACAGGATCTGCCCGAGCGGCATTTTGCGATTCTGGGAGTGGATCTTCTGCGCTTCCTCCAGCTCCGACTCCGTCAGGAAACCCAGCTCGATCAACGATTCGCCCAGCTTCAAGACCGGACGGGTATGCTGGCGCTTCAACGCCGCCGCGAGCTGATCGGGCGAGACGATCTGGTTCTCGGTCAGGTACTCTCCGAGCCTTTGCTCCCGCATTTCCCGCTGCTTCTTCAGCGCCGCGTCCACCGACTCGGGCGACGCGAGATTGTGATCGATCAGCAGCTGCCCGATGGGAGCACCGATGCTGCTGGCCTGTATCGCCGGTGCGGGCACGAACCACCGCGTCACGCCTGAATTTTCCTCCGGCAGATACAGGAACAGTCCGCAGAGCGCGTCGACGAAGCCCATTGTCTCGCCCTGGAGTTTCTTCCCGTTCACCAGGTCGACGTTGAATGGCTGGCGCTCGGATGGCGCGAACATTTCCCCTTCGGCGACTCCGAGGGCGTGCCCCTCGGGTTTGAGCTGGATCAGCCGCAGCAACCGCAGGCCGAGGAGACTGGAAAACGCGACGATGATGCCGACATTTGCGTCGGTCGGCTGAAACTTGAGAAGGGTTTCGTCCGGCCGAAACTCCATGAGCTGGCCGGCCGCTTTTGTGCCGTCCTTGAAGATCAGCAGGCACTCCTCAGGACCTTGGTGGTCTCCGCTCCGCACGAACTCGAAGTACGGCGGAGCGGGCCACTGGAATGCGTCCGCCTCGCCCGCTTTGCTCGTGGTCAGCGCCAGGTACGGGCTCATCTCCATCGTGGTGAAAAGCGGTGGCTTGCTCTTCCCGATTTCCCGTTCCTTCGCCAATCCGATCTCCTTTGCCTCACCGAACGAAGACCACGTCGCGGCATTGCTGCTTGGCGTGACGGAGGCCGCCGGCTGCCCCCAAGGTGCTGCCGCAGGAATCATAGAATACCACCCCGGGGTTCGGCTGCCTCGGGGCGCTCGGTCGGGTACTGCCGGGTCGGGGAACGCTGCCGCGGCATGGCGACGTAGTAACATCCACTTTTCGCCGATCTGAAGGAGGGGAATCAGTGAATTCGTCATTTCGACGTCTGGTCTGTCCGATCGGCCTCGCCGCGCTGTGCGTCGCGCAGGGCGCGCTCGCGCAAGGCGCGAAGAGCTACCCGGACAAGCTGGTGCGCGTCGTGATCGGTTATTCGCCGGGCGGGCTGCCGGACACTATTGCGCGCCTGGTCGGCCAGAAACTCGGCGAGCGCTGGGGTCAGCAGTTCGTTGTGGAAAACCGCCCGGGTGCGAACGGCATCGTCGCCGCGGAGCTGGTCGCCAAAGCGGCGCCAGACGGCTACACGCTGCTCATGACCGACAACTCGACGACGGCGATCAACCCGTTCCTGTATTCCAAGCTGCCCTACGACGCGGAAAAAGACCTCGTCCCCGCATCGTTCACGGCGCGCGCGCCGCTTTTTCTCGCCGTGCACCCGTCCGTGGCGGCCAATTCCTTCGACGAGCTTATCGCGCTCATTAAAGCGAATCCCGGAAAGCTTGCCTACGGCTCGTCGGGCATCGGCAGCACCCATCACCTGTGCATGGAATTTCTGAAGTCCACGCTCGGCCTGGACATGACGCACATCCCATACAAGGGCACGGGGCAGAGCGTGCCGGCGCTCGTGGCGGGACAGGTGCCGATGGTGCTTTCGGGGTATCCGTCTCTGGCGGCTTACGCGAAAGACGGCCGGGTGAAGCTGCTCGCGATCAACTCGCTCAAGCGCTCGGGACTCGCGCCCAACGTCCCCGCGATCGCCGAAACCGTGCCCGGCTTCGATTTCGCGCCTACCTTCGGATTCTTCGCTCCCGGCGGAACGCCGAAGGATATTCTTGCGAAGTTCGGCGCCGATGTCGCGGAAGTGGTCAAGCTGCCGGAGGTCGCCGAGCGCATGAAGAATCTCGGGATCGATCCGGTGGGCGTCTCCGGAGAGGAATGGGCGCCGATGCTGAAGGCCGACGCCGAGCGTTACGCCAAGGCCGTGAAGGTGTCGGGCGCGAAGGTGGATTGAGTTCTCCGGCGCAGAGAAACCAGATGAAGCTCGCAGCCCGGGCCGCGCTGCTGCTCGCGATCCTCCCGGCCGCGGCCGTCGCGGCCGACGACTATCCGGCGCAGCCCATACGGCTCATGATCCCCGGGCCGGCGGGCGTCGGCATCGATCTCGACGCGCGTCCCATCGCCCAGAAAATGTCGGAGCTGCTGCGCCAGCCGCTCGTGATCGAGAACCGCCCGGCGGCGGGCGGAATCGTCGCCATGGAGACGGTGGCGAAAGCGACTCCCGATGGTTATACCCTGATCGTCGCCGGGATCGGCCCGCTCGCGGCTTTTCCGTATCTGTACCGCAAGCTCTCCTACGATCCGGAGCGCGATTTCGTTCCGATCAGCCTGATGCAGGTGCTTCCTGCGGTGCTCACCGTGCACCCCTCGCTCGGGGTGAATTCGGTGCAGGAGCTGGTCGAATTGGCGAAGGCCCGCCCCGGCGAGATCACGTTTGCCTCGCAGGGCAACGGCACTTTCGTTCACCTCGCGGGCGAGCTCTTCAGGTCGGTGACCGGGACCGATCTCAAGCACATCCCCTACGGCTCGCAAAGCCCGTTCAACGACCTGGCCGGCGGGCACGTGATGGCGATGTTCAGCGGCATCGCGCCGGTCATCGGCAACGTGCGGGCCGGAAAGCTCAAGATCCTGGCCGTGTCGTCGAAGCAGCGCGTCGCCCTCATCGCCGGCGTGCCGACCTTCATCGAGGCGGGCTTCCCGGCGTACGACGCGAGCGCCTGGAACGGCTTGCTCGCCCCGCGCGGCACGCCCGCCGCCGTCGTCGCCCGCCTCAACGCCGAAGCTGCGAAGGCAGTCAACGCGCCCGAGGTCAGGGAAAGGATGTTGCGCTTCGGCGGCGTGCCGGTCGGCGGCAGCCCGGAGGAATTCGCCGAGTTCCTGCGCGCAGAGCGGGCGAAATGGGGCAAGCTGATCCGCGAGACGAAGCTGCAGCTCGACTGACTCCAAGGAGCGGAACATGTCCTCAGCGCCCATCGCGAAGCCCGAGCGGGCCGGGTTTTCCCGGGAGATCTCGGCGCTCAACATGAGGCCGCTCTGGGAGCGGGTCATGCGCCTCGAGCCGGGAACGGCCGCCGTGCCCGCGATCTGGCACTGGAAGGAGGTGCGGCCGCTGCTGATGCGCGCCTGCGAGGTCATCAGCGCGAAGGAGGCCGAGCGCCGGGTGCTGATGCTGGAGAACCCGGCGCTGCCCGAGACGACTTTCATCACCACCACGCTGTATGCCGGGCTGCAGGCGATCCTGCCGAACGAGATCGCGCCCGCGCACCGGCATACGCCGAACGCGCTTCGCTTCATCGTCGCGGGCGAGGGCGCCTACACCGCGGTCGAGGGCGAGCGCGCCGCGATGCGGCCCGGCGATTTCGTCGTGACTCCCGGCTGGGCCTGGCACGAGCACGGCAACGTCGGAACCGAGCCCGTCGTGTGGCTGGACGGGCTCGATATCGCTTTCGCGAACATCCTGGGCGCGCACTTCCGCGAGGAGCAGCCCGGGGACGCGCCGGCACGCTCCGAAGGCGCCGCCGCGCGCGCGGGCGCGCATCTTCTCCCGGCCGATCCCCGGCCGCAGGGGCGCGCTTCGCCGGTCGTCTGCTATCCCTACGAACGCACCCGCGATGCCCTCGAAAAAATCGCGAAGAACGGGCCGCCGCACCCGGCGCACGGCTACAAGCTGCGCTACGCGAACCCCGAGACCGGCGGCCATGCGTTCCCGACCATGGCGGTATTCATGCAGCGGCTGCCCCGGGGATTTGCCGGCCGCGGATACCGGAGCACCGACGGGACGGTGTTCTGCGTGGTCGAAGGGCGGGGCAGAGCCGAGATCGGCAAGACGCGCTTTGCATTCGCTCCGCACGACGTATTCGTCGTTCCCTCGTGGGAACCGCACCGCCTCAGCGCCGAGACCGAGTGCGTCCTCTTCAGCTATTCCGACCGCGCCGCGCAGGAGGCGCTCGGCTTCTGGCGCGAGAAAATCTAATCGACGCCGGGGCTACATTCTCCACTCGATGTAGCTGTAGATGTAGTTCGAGCCGCCGTTCACGTTTCCGAGCAATTGCGACGTGCCGAAGATGCCGGAGCGGTGGGAGACGCCGAAACCGAAATAGGTCTCGCGCAGCGAGCGCACCCCGAACACATCGCCGACGCTCACGTCGATGCTCGGGTCCAGATACTGCAGCAGCTTCGAGGTATTGCGGCCGCGCAGCGCCTGGTCCCGCGCCTCGACGAACGGCACCTGCTGGGCGTAGGAGATCCCGGCGCCGAAGCCGATCCGCGTGCGCACCTTCTCGCTCCACGGAAAACCGTAGTAGTACGCCTTCATGTAGGCGCTGAACTGCCAGAAATCCCGCTGCAAATCGTGCTCGTCGTGGCGCAGGAAGCTTATATAGCCGACGAAATCGAGTGGCCAATCGTTGGCGCGCTCGATGAACGGCCGACCGATCTCGATCGCATCGACGCCGGTCCGGTCGACCGTGCCGGTGGAGGTGCAGCCGAGCCGCATGATCGGCAGGAGGTTGCAGTCGGTCGATTTTCCGTGCAGAAGCTTGACGATCAGCGGCTCGCGCTCCGGAGGCGGCGCCGGCTTCTCGGGGGTGAAATCGTAGGCAAACGCCGCGAAGCCGGCGAACTGGATGCGGTCGTCCACGATGGGGCTGTGGCGCACGCCGCTTCCCCAGCGCGTGGCCGAAAGGCCTGCGAGCAGCTTCCAGCGCTCGGTCAGGTCGTAGCGCACGTTGATGCCGACGGTGGAATTGAATCCGCTGCCCGGCTGGTAAGCGGGGCGCTCGGGCGGCATTGCCTCGGAGGGCCGCACTCCGTAGTAGTAATTATTCAAGCGCGCGTCGCGCGCGGCAAGCGTCAGGACCGGAGTCAGCCACAGGCTGCCCGTGCGCCAGGTGTAGCTGTAGCCGAGCCGCCCCTCATCCCCGAGGGACACGCCGGAAATATCGTGCAGGACTTCGCCGAAGACATCGCCCCAGTCGTGCCGCTCCTCGTAGCGCAGCCCGAGATCGCCCTCGGGGTCCCGCCCGGTCATACCGGCGAGGCTGGAGGGCATCCGGTCATAGGGAAAGCCCTCGAAGCGGTGCGCGAGGAACACGTCGAAGCGCCGGGCGCGCCCGAGGTCGAACTTCAATCCCGCGCGATACGCATGCAAATAGACATGCTCGCCTTCGTAAAGATAAAGCGGAACCAGGTCGTATCGCGTTCCCCCGCCGCGGTACGGCGACTGCTCGAGCCGCGCCTCGAGGCCCAGGCCCGCGCCGCCGTTGGCCGACACCAGGCCGTCCAGCGGATCGCTCGCCCCGCGCGCCGGCGCGGGGCCGAAAGCCGCGCACAGCGCAACGAGTCCCGCGGCGACGGTACATGGCGTGTTCAACGGATTGAAAGGTATTTTTTTATCGGAGGCGTGCGCGAGGCGCGGCGCTATTCTAATATGAAAGCCATGCGCCGAAGCCCCGAATTTCCCGCCCGCCGCGCGTGCGCGACGCTCGCGGGGATCGCAGCGCTCGCGGCGGCGCACGGAGCGTTTGCGCAGGATTATCCGGTTCGCCCGGTGAGGATCGTCGCGCCCTCCGCGCCGGGCGGCGGCTTCGATCTGGTGGCGCGCGTGCTCGCGCGGAAGCTCGGCGAGCAGACGGGCCAGGCCTTCGTCGTAGAAAACCGCCCGGGCGCGGGCACGCTCGTCGGCACGCAGCTGATCGCGCGCTCGGCGCCCGACGGCTACAACCTCGTCGTCGGCGGGCTCTCCAACATCGCGCTCAACATGGGCCTGTACAAGGAGCCCGGCTACGATGCGCTCGCCGACCTCGCGCCGGTCGGCCTCGTGGTCAGCCATTCCTACACGCTGGTCGCGCGCAAGGACCTGCCGCTCTCGAGCCTGAGGGAAGTCATCGCCTTTGCGCGCGCGAACCCCGGCAAGCTCAACATCGGAACCGGCGGCCCCGGCAGCGGCCAGCACATCGGCGCGGCGATCATCGGCGCGCTCGCCGGCGCCGACATCGTGAAAGTCCCCTACAAGGGCGCGCAGCCCGTGTACCAGGACCTGCTCGCCGGGCGCGTGGACCTGTTCTACGACAACACCACCACCACGCGGCCCTACGTCGAATCCGGGCAGGTCAAGGCGCTCGCGGTCTCGAGCCGGGAACGCGCCCCCGACATGCCGCAGGTTCCCACCCTCATCGAGACCGGCGCGCTCGATCTGGAAATGGAAACCTGGTTCGGGCTGTTCGCGCCGGCGCGCACTCCGCGCGCGGTCATGGAGCGCCTGCGCTCGGAGCTGGACCGGGCGACCCGCTCGGCCGAGGTGCGCTCGCGCCTGGAGATGGGCAGCGGCCGCAGCCTGCGCATGACGCCGCCCGAGACCGAGGTCTTCGTGCGTGCCGAGGTCGCCAAATGGACCGGGCTCCTGCGCCGGGCGGGAATCACGCCCGAGTGAGCGCGATGCGCGATCTCGAGGATCAACTGGAGATCGGCGCGCTCCTCCAGAACTGGGCGCTGTGGCGCGACGCCGGGGAATGGGAGAAACTGCGCACGACCTTTCATCCGGACGCGACCATGACCGCGACCTGGTACGACGGACCTTTCGATCAGTTCATCGAAGCCTGCCAAGCTTCATGGCGCAAGGGATCGCGCTCGCAGCATTTCCTCGGCGGCACGAGCGCGGAGATCAACGGCGGGCGCGCGCTTGCGCAGACGCGCATGGCTATCATGGTGCGCGGCCTGCTCGACGGCGTCGAAGTGGACGTCGTCTGTCACGGTCGCTTTTACGACCGGCTGGAAAAACGCGGCGGCGCGTGGCGTCTTGCCAAGCGCAGCGTCATCTACGAGAAGGACCGGCTCGACCCGGTCGAGCCCGGCGCGAAGATCGTCCTCGATCGGGCGCTGCTCGGGCGGTTTCCGGAAAGCTACTGCCATCTGGCCTATCTGCAGACGCGAAACGGCGCCAAGGTCGATCCGAATTTGCCGACCGCCCGCGGCGAGGCGCTCGAACGACTGTTGTGGGAAGCGAAAGCCTGGCTGGCGGCGGCCTGAAATGCCGACAAGGAGACGCGACCATGAATGAACTGCAGCGCTATCTGGTGGAGGAAGCGGTTGAAGACTACCAAGAAGGGCGGCTCACGCGCCGGCAGGCTCTGAAGGCGATCGCCGGCCTCACCGGCGCGGCGCTCGCGACGCGGATTCTCGACGCGCGCGCTCAAGGCGCGCGCGCTCCGGGCGCGCCTTCCGGGTCGGCGCACCTGGTCGCGCCGAACGACCCCGCCATCGTGGCCGGAGTCGCCGAATTTCCCGGCGAGGGCGCCCGCCTCGCGGGCTATCTCGCGCGGCCGTCGCAATCGGGCAGCTTCCCGGTCGTGCTCGTCTGCCACGAGAACCGCGGCCTGACGCGCCACATCGAGGACGTGACGCGGCGCCTGGCGAAGGCCGGCTACGTCGGGCTCGCGGTCGATCTGCTCTCGCGCGAAGGCGGCACCGACAAGCACGACTTCGACGCGATCCCGGGCCTCCTCGGCAAAGTGGCGCCCGCGCGCCACGTGCGGGATTTCAGGAGCGGCCTTGCGTACGCGAGATCGCAGCCCTCCGCGCGCGGCGACCGCGCGGGAATGACGGGCTTCTGCTTCGGCGGCGGCGTGACCTGGCGCGTCGCGGCGGCAGTGCCGGACCTGCGCGCCGCGGTGCCGTTCTACGGAGTGCCGGTGCAGGCGAGCGAGGTGCCGGGAATCAACGCGGCCGTGCTCGCCATCTACGCCGGGCGCGACGAGCGCATCAACCAGAACATCCCCGCGATCGAGGCGGCGATGAAGCAGAACGGCAAGACCTTCCGCAAGATCGTGTACCCGAACGCGGACCACGCCTTTCACAACGATACCGGCGAGCGCTACAACGCCGAGGCGGCGAAGGCGGCGTGGGGCGAAGCCCTCGCCTGGTTCGGGAAGTACTTGTCGAATTTTTGAGATGAGTAGTGATAGGAGGAACGGAACATGGCACTGTGGAGCGGATGCGAAAGCGCCGCGTGCGATCACCTGTCCTGCGGTGAAAGCGCGACGCGGAACCTGATCGACCTCGGCCGGCGCGATTTTCTCCGGGATACGGTGATGGCGGCTGCGGGGCTCGGCAGCGTAAGCGTGCTGGGCGGTTGCGCGTCTTTGTTCGACAGAGGTCCCGCCGACGTGATCATCAGCAACGCGAAGATCGTTACGCTGAATCCGCGCCAGCCGGCGGCGAGTGCCATCGCCGTTCGGGGCAATCGCATCGCCGGAGTCGGTGCTATGCGCGATCTGGAGCACCTGCTCAGCGCCAAGACCGTGGTGATCGACGCGCGCGACCACACCGTCATTCCCGGCATCAACGACGCGCATACGCACTTCATCCGCGGCGGCCTCACCTACACGAACGAGGTGCGCTGGGACGGCGTGCCCTCGCTCGCCGAAGCCATGCGACGCGTGCGCGAGCAGGCGCGCCGCACGCCGCCGCCGCACTGGGTGCAGGTGATCGGCGGCTGGACCTGGGCGCAGTTCGGCGAAAAACGGTTTCCGACGCTGGACGAGATCAACGACGCGACCGGCGACACGCCCTGCATGATCATGCACCTGTACGACCGCGCCTGGCTCAACCGCGCCGCGGTGCGCGCGCTCGGCTGGACGAAGGACACGCCCAACCTGTTCGGCGGCGCGATCGAGCGCGACGCCTCGGGCAACCCGACCGGCCTCGTGACCTCGACGACGAGCCTCGCGAGCCTCGTGTCCGTGTGGCTGCGCATCCCGCGGCTCTCGCCCGAGGACCAGATCCTCTCGACGCGCCACTTCATGCGCGAGCACAACCGCCTCGGCGTGACGAGCGTGATCGACGCCGGGGGCGGGGGCCAGAACTACCCGGACAACTACGCCGCCATCGCCAAGCTCGCCGCCGACGGGCAGATGACGCTGCGTATCGGCTACACGCTCTTCGCGCAGGCGCCCGGCAAGGAGCTCGACAACTACACGGCGTGGTCGAAGCTGGTGAAATACGGCCAGGGCAACGACTGGTACCGCATGATCGGCGCGGGCGAGTACATCCTCTACGCGGCGGGCGACGTCGCCAATTTCGCCAAGGACTATCCGGTGCCGCCGCCGGGCGTGATGGAAAAAAACCTGACTGCGGTGGTGAAGTACATCGTCGAACAGGGCTGGCCTTTCCGGCAGCACACGACTTTCGACGCCTCGGCGAGCCGCGTGCTCGACGTGCTCGAGCAGGTGGATCGCGAGATGCCGCTGCGGAATCTTCGCTGGGGGCTCGACCACTGCGAGACGCTGCAGCCTCGGACCCTTGAGCGCATCGCCGCGCTCGGCGGCTCGATCGACATCCAGAACCGCATGTCGCTCGACGGCGAGGCGTTCCTGAAGAAATACGGTGAGCAAGCGGCGGCCGACGCGCCGCCCATCGCGCGCATCCGCGAGATGGGCATTCCGCTCGCCTGCGGCACCGACGCCAACCGCGCGACCAGCTACAACCCGTGGATCGGGCTGCACTGGCTGGTCACCGGGAAGACTTTAGGCGGCGCAAAGCTGCAGGGGGATAAGAATCTCCTCGATCGCACCGAAGCGCTGAAGCTGTATACAGGCGGCGGTGCCTGGATTTCCGGGGAAGAGGAGAAGAAGGGGACACTGGAACTCGGAAAATTTGCGGATTTGGCGATCCTTTCGTCCGATTACTTCAGCGTGCCCGTGGACCAGATCAAGAACATCGAGTCTGTCATGACCATGGTCGGTGGGAAGATTGTGTATGGCGCCGGGCCGTATTCGAAGTTTTCCCCGCCTCTGCCGCCCGTGTCGCAAGACTGGCTGCCGGTGAAAGAGTACGGCGAGTACTACAAGCGCGCGGAACTGCAGGCGCAGCGGATGGCGAAGGCGTTCGTGCAGCCGGGGGTTATTGCGGATGGAGACGTGTGGGGAGGGTGCGGGTGCGGGGTGTTTTGACTTGAACCTAACCGAATTTGGCGCGGCCTGCCGCGACAGGGTCCGGTGCCTCGAGAGACCGCTCTCCATAACTGTCTCACCGCGTCAAGCCTTAACTACTCGACTATTGTCATGAGGTCGGTGGTAACGTCATCACCGCTTAAACCGTATTTCTTGCTTCCTGCATCAAGCGTCGATGCTTTTGCGTCTTCAACTCTGAGTTGAATTCTTGTGGACGTAGTTATAAATCCCGGTGGAAATTCGACGACAAGTCTTCCTATGTAGATTGTTTTACCAGGTTGCGCTCTGAACTGAATATTGGTCTTCGCAGTAAGCGAAGAGAAGCCAGGTTGGTACAGCCTTCCAAAGCGGTAATCACCCGCAGGCATCCTTGTGACAAAAACTTCCTCCTCTTCACCGCGGGATGCTTGTACAACGTAATCACCCGGAGATACTAGAGATGACACTAAGCTCGCACTCTTAATGCTCTCAGCTGCCAATGCCCATTTTTTCCGGCCCAATATGTCGTCACCTCCCTTAATCTGAATCGATCCAACCACAATGCCTTCATTCGGAGCGGCTCGCTTCAATTCCTCCGACGACATCTGCATCGTTGCTGCGCAACCTGATAAGAAAAATGCAAAGACTAGAACAGCCTGTTTAAATTGGTGAAACAGATCACGTCGTTTCATGACCTTACTCTCCTCTTTAGCCTAAACGACCAAACTCACTCGACGCGATATGCGTTCGAGCGCACAAAGCAAAACCGTTTGCTCTCCTGGTCGCCCCATAGGAAATGTACCTGCACCAGCCATAGTTGAAGATGATCTACTAGTTAGAAAACCGCTTTAATATTTTTGTCGGATAGGTAGATTGCAATCGAGCATGGTCATTGTCCCCCGAAATCCTAGGGAAACAAGAGACTGGTCGTCGACGAGCATTGTATGTACAGCAGCGATAGGACTAAGTGCTTGAGGGTGAACGCCAAAGGCTCACCCTATGTGGGTAATGGCGACACCCGCCACTCCCGCTCTAAAAATTCGTAGCGTCGCTGCCCAACAACGCCTCGCGAAACCGCCGCCTGAGCACCACGCCATCGCGCGGCGGCAAGACGAGCGGCTCGGGCGCTGCGCCGACTTTGATCTGGTAGAACACCGGACCGCGGCCGCGGTAAACACGCGCGCGCACACCCGCGATCTCCGCACTCCGACGAACGATGTGCGCTTCGGCGAACCCGCACGCCCGCGCGACCGCAGCGAGATCGACGCCGTAGGCGGTGTGCGTTTTCTGCATGCCGGTCTCGCCGTAGCGCTCGTTGTCCAATACGACAATGCTGAGGTTTCCCGGCCGCCGAACACCAATGGTGGCAAGGCTCCCGAGACCCATCAGCATCTCCCCGTCGCCGGTGACGACGAGCACCCGCCGCTTCGGCTGCGCGAGCGCGAGCCCCAGCCCGATCGTCGCCGCCGAGCCCATCGCGCCCCACAGCGGAAAGGTGAGCGGATGATCGCCCGCCGCGGTGCAGTCCCAGGCAGGAGCCCCAAGCCCGGCGACGACCAGCAGCCCGCCGCGCCGCTCGAGGAGCGAAGCGACGACTTTGCGGCGATTGAGGGTCACTGCTTTTCCTCGAAGGATTTCACGCCGATCAGCTGCTGCGAGATGAGGAGAGCCACTGCGCTTTGTTCTTCGAAGGCGAGTTTGACTGCGGCATCTGCCGTTGCTTTCGTTTCCTCGGCGTGCTTCAGCCGCAGCGTGCGCACGCCGGCGAGGCGAAGCGCTTCCGGCGTAGCGCGCCCCATGGGAACCTGCCAGGGATTGCGCTCGCCCGCCTCGCCGCGCATGGTGACGAGCATCAGGAGCGGAAAGCCGCAGTTCGCGGCGAGAGTCAGCGCGTTCGCGCAATTGCCGACGCCGCTCGACTGCATGAGCAGCGCAGCGCGCTCGCCGCCCAGCCACGCGCCCGCGGCGAGGCCGATGCCTTCCTCTTCGCTGGTGAGAGGCAGCGCGATCATGCCGCGGTCCGCGTGGCAGAGCTCGATCAGGCGCGCGTGGCCCGCGTCCGGGACGTAGCCCACCTGCCGCACGCGGTGCGTATTCAGCGCGCGGTGCAACTCGGCCGGCCAGTCGGGCACAAGCTACTCGAGCTTCAGGTTCGTCTTCTTCACCACGTTCCGCCACTTCTCGATCTCGGAGTGGAAGTAGCGGCGGAAATTTTCCTGGTTGTCCTCGAAGAGCGAGACGCCGACTTTGTCGAGCTTCTCGCGCGTGTCGGGCTGCTTGAGCACGGTCTCGATGTCGCGGGCGATGCGCGCGGCGAGCGCCGGGTCGATCGAGGCGGGCGCGAAGAATCCCTGCCACAGCGTCGCTTCGTAATTCGGCAGTCCCTGCTCGGCGATGGTGGGGACGTCGGGCGCGCCGGCGAAGCGCTGCTTGCTCGTCACGCCGAGCGCGCGTGCCCGCCCGGATTTGGCGAGCGGGAGTCCGACGGGCATGCCGGCGAAGTAGTAGGCGACGCGCCCCGGAACGACGTCCTGGACGGCCGGAGCGCCGCCCTTGTAAGGCACGTGGATCGCCTGGATCCCCGCCTGAAGATTGAACAGCTCGCCGCACAGGTGATCGGAGTTGCCGACGCCCGAGGAGGCGAAGGTCAGCTTGCCCGGATCCTTCTTCGCGAGCGCGATCAGCTCCCGCACGTTCTTCGCCGGAAAGTCGGGACCCACGATCAGAATGTGCGGCGTCGCCGCCACCGGCGCGAGCGGAAGCAGTTCGGTTTCCGGCTTGTAGGGGAGATTGGGCAGGGCGGCCGCGCTGATCGCGAGTCCGTTCTGCGCGAAGAGCAGGGTGTAGCCGTCGCCAGGCGCTTTCGCCGCCGCCTCGGCGGCGAGGTTGCCCGCCGCGCCACCGCGGTTTTCGACGAACACGGTCTGCTTCCAGTACGCGCCGAGACGATCGGCCATGACGCGGCCGACGATGTCGGTCGAGCTGCCCGCCGCGTAGCCGATCAGCACGCGCACGGGCTTGGTCGGGTATTGCTGGGCGTGGGCGGCGAAGGCAATGAAGCAGAGAGTGAAAGCAAGGCGCGAAAATTTCATGGAGTCGGTTCCTTTGACAAGGTGTCATCCCGAGCGAAGCGAGGGATCTCTGCCGGTACTGCCGTTGGAGATCCTTCGCTACGCTCAGGATGACACCGTTAGCGATGCGCGAACATTTTCTTTCCCGCCACCGGCATCTCGGCGGTCGCGATCTCGCCGTTCAGCGAGTCGGTGATATAGAGCGTGCTGCGCTCGGCGCCGCCGTAGGCGATGTTGGTCATCAGGCGACGGTGCCTGCCCGCGTGCACGAGGTGAGTCGGCAGGCAGTTCGAGTCGAAGCGCCAGACGCCGACGCCGAGATGGCAGACGGCGATGCCGTCCTCCTCGTCCATCTCGATGCCGTCGGGGCCGGCGTGGCCGCCCGAGAGCTGGATCGCGACGCCGGTCTTGGAGAGCGTTCCGCCCGCCATGAGCGGCAGCCGCCAGATCTGCTGCGAGCGCGTGATCGCGACGTACACCTGCGTGTTCTTCGTGTTTAGGGTGATGCCGTTGGGCGAGGGCGCGTTATCGACCAGGCGCTGCAGTTCTCCGCTTTCGCGCAGGCGCCAGACGCGGCCGCTGGGGTCGGCGATGCCGCTCTGTCCCTGGTCGGTGAACCAGAGATCGCCGTTGTCGGCGAAGTGCAGGTCGTTCAGCCCCTTGAAGCCTTCGCTGAACGCGGTCTCGAGCAGCGGCCCGATCTTTCCCGATTTCGGGTCGAGCAGCATCAGTCCGCGCCTGTAGTCGGCGACGAAGATGCGGCCGTCCTTGTGGATCTTGAGGCCGTTCGGCCAGCCGTCGTACTGCACGATCAATTCCCACTCGCCCTTGGGGTCGATGCGGAAGATGCGGCCGAACGGAATGTCCACGCACCACAGGTTCCCCTTGCGGTCGAACGAGGGCCCTTCGAGAAAGCAGTCCACCTCCGCGCCGGCCCGGTTGGGATCGGACCACGCGGTGCGGCTTTTCCTGCGGAATTTCGCGGGCAGCGAAGTCAAGGTGCGCGCTGCGATGTGTTCGATCTTATGAAAGGGGTTGTACATCGCGGCTCCGGGGCGGCTGGCGAAGCATAGCGCGCATTGACATGAAGAGGGAAGAGCAGGGTAGACTAGGGATTCGCTCGGAGGACGGAAAAATGTCGGACCAGGACGAACGCCGCTGGCTGCGCTACAACACGCCGCACAAGGATTTGCGCGAGTTCATCGCGCGCGCCGAGGAGGCGGGCGAGCTGCTGCACGCGAAGGGCGTGCACTGGGACCTGGAGATGGGCGCGCTCGCGCAGGCGATCAGCCACAAGAGGAGCGAAGCGCGCGCGGTGCTGATGGACGAGATTCCGGGCTACCCCAGGGGCTACCGCGTCCTGTGCGGGAGCACCAATTCCTCCAAGCGCCTGGCGCTCGCGCTCGGTTTCCCCGAGCCGGGCTCGCCCATGGACGTGGTGCGCGCGTATCGCAACCGGATGAAGGTGCACAAGCCGATCGCGCCGCGGGTGGTGAAGAGCGGGCCGGTGCTGGAGAACGTGCAGCGCGACGGCGAAGTCGATCTGCTCAAGTTCCCGGTGCCGCGGCTGCACGAGGAGGACGGCGGCCGCTACATCGGCACCGACGACATCGTCGTGATGCGCGACCCCGAGCCGAACTGGGTCAACGCCGCGACCTACCGCGTCATGGTCCACAGCAAGAACCACACGGGCCTGTGGATGTCGCCCGGCAAGCAGGGCCGCCAGATCATGGAGAAGTACCACAAGGCGGGCAAGCCCTGCCCGGTGCTCGTCTCCTGCGGCCACGACCCGCTTCTCTTTCTCGCCGGCAACCAGGAAGTGCGCTACGGCCTGTCGGAATACGACTACGCGGGCGGGCACCGCGGCGAGCCCTTCGACGTGATCCTGTCGGAGCTGCACGGCCTGCCGATGCCGGCACACGCCGAAATCGTGATCGAGGGCGAGATTCCTCCGGGCGACATGCAGACCGAAGGGCCCTTCGGCGAATTCACCGGCTACTATGCGAGCCCGCAGTCGCCGCAGCCGGTGATCCGCGTCAAGCGCGTCTATCACCGCAACGATCCCATCCTCGGCATCGCCACGCCGATGCGCCCGCCGACGGACATCTCGTTCGGCAAGTGCATCGTCAAGTCCGGCATGATCTGGGACGACGTCGAGCGCGCCGGCCTTGCGGGCGTGCAGGGCGTTTGGGTGCACGAGTTCGGCGTGGGGCGTCTCTTCAACGTCATCTCGATCAAGCAGGCCTACGCCGGCCATTCGAAGCAGGCCGGAATGCTCGCGGCAAGCTGCCAGTCGGCCGCTTACCTCGGCCGCTTCACCGTGGTGGTGGACGACGACGTCGATCCGAGCGACCTCTTCGACGTGATGTGGGCGATGTGCACGCGCTGCGACCCCGCGACCGACATCGAAACCATCCGCAACATGTGGGCTAGCCCGCTCGACCCGGTGATCGCACCCGGCGCCAAGGCGTTCCAGACCAACCGCGCCATCATCGACGCCTGCCGGCCGTTCGAGCGCCTGAAGGATTTTCCGAAAGTCACGCGCGCGAGCCCCGAAGTGCTCGCCAAGGTGAAGGAGAAATTCGCAGACCTGCTGGCGAAGGTTTGAACCGAGGCCCTGATGCGGATTCTTTCGATTTCCCCGCGCAACTGTGCCGTCGCGGCGGCCACCGCCCTGCTCGCGCTGGCGCAAGCCGGCGCCCTGGGGATGAACAAGTGCATCGACGCCAAGGGCAAGGTCAGCTACAGCCAGGATCCTTGTCCGGCCGGCCCCAAGGGCTCGCGCGAGGCGCCGATGACAGGCGGCACCATGTCGAGCGTCGGCAGCGGCTCGCCCGCCAAGCCGCCCGCCGGACCCCGGTCGGAGCAGGAAGATCAGCGGCGCAAGGCGCAGCAGGCGGCGGAAGCGAAAAACCGCGAGGAGAGCAAGCGTAACGCCGAGCAGGGAGCGAAGCCGCCTCCCGCCTACGGAAAATAAGCGCCGGGAATCATAACGCGACCTCGAACATCCGCCGGAACATCGTCCTCCTGGTGTTGCGGAAATGCGGCCGAACGCGGTCGCTCCACGCCGTGTGGCGCACCGCGAGCCACGGCTCGCTTCCGAGCGTTTCGGTGCGGGCGAGGTCGTAGCAGGAGTGGTAGCGCGGCGAGCCGTCCGGGTTCCTGAAGCGGCGCGCGCGCACGCTCCCCGGGCACGCCGCGAGGCCGGGCATGTGCTCGGCGTCGTACCAGGCGTTCAGGTCCGCCTCGTGAGCGGGCGCGATGTCGGTCTCGACGACGTAGTGGAACACCGGCGCTTCCTTGCGCGAGGCGCCCGCGGTATCGAAAACCGGGCGGAGGCGGACCGCGGTGATTTCCACACCCTTGAAGGCCGGCAGGCCGCGCGCGCATTCCGCCGCGCGCTCGAGCACCGCGGCGTTGACCGCGCCGCTCTCGCGCGAGAACAAGTACGCGTAGACCTCGTTTGCCTCGACCGCGGCGTGCGCGGCGACGCTCTCGGCGACCGGCACGCACTCGACGGCGAGTTTCCGCAGGACCTCGCGTAATTCCTCGGGCGCGGAGAGCGGGCCCGCGAGCTTGAGGAGGATCGCTCCGGTGTGCGCCGGGCTCATCGCCGTCCTCCTTGAGCCTATTTCTTCCGCCCGAACTTGCCGGTGAGCCGCGCCTTGCCGATCGCGTGCGCGTTCACCATGTAGCCGGCGAGCGAGGCGGTCGCGCCCTGCACGTCGAGTTTGTCCGTCTTCAGCGCGTAGAGCGTGAAGTTGTAGCGGTGCGGCTTGTCGCCCACGGGCGGGCAGGGGCCGCCCCAGCCGGGGCCGCCGAAGTCGGTATTGATCTGCACCGCCCCCATCGGCAGGGTCGAGCCGTCGGCTCTGCCGGCGTCCTTCCTCAGCTCGGCGGTGCCCGCCGGAATGTTCACCACGACCCAGTGCCACCAGCCCGCGCCGCCGGTGGGCGCGTCCGGATCGTGCACGAGCAGCGCGAAGCTCCTCGCATCGCCCGGCGCGCCTGACCACCCGAGCGCGGGCGAGATGTTCCGGCCCGAGCAGCCGAAGCCGTTGAATACCTGCTCCAGGGCGATCGGGCCGTTCGGCTTGATGTCGGGGCTCGTCAGCTTGAACTGGGCGCGGGCCGCGCCTTTCCTCCGGGATTTGGCTGCCATGAATGCCTCCATGCGGTGAAGCGGGTATCCGATTGTAGCCCGCATTTATAATGCGGCGGACCTGATCGTTTGCGGAGCTGTCAAGGCATGTCAAAACTTCTTTCCCGCGTCGCCGCAGTTTGCCTGCTCGGGGTTTGCGGCTCTTTGCGCGCGCAGCCGGCCGAGGTCGCGGCGCTGGCGCTCTACGGGGGTGCGGATCGCGAGCAGCGCCTCGCGAAGGGCGCGCAGGCCGAGCGGGAGCTGAGCCTCTATTCCTCGCTCACCGTGGAGGATCTCACCGCGCTTGCCGCCGCGTTCGAGAAGAAGTACCGCTTGAAGCTGAAATTCTGGCGCGCCGGCTCCGAGAAGATGGTGCAGCGCATCGTCACCGAAGCCCGGGCCGGCCGCTTCGATTTCGACGCCGTCGAGACGAACGGTCCCGAGCTCGAGTCGCTCCATCGCGAAAAGCTGCTGCAAAAGGCGGTGTCGCCGCGTTTTCCCGAGCTCATGCCCGAGGCGATCAGGGCGCACCGCGAATGGGTGGGGACGCGCCTCAACCTGTTCGTCCACGCCTACAACACCAGGCTGGTGAAGAAGGAGGAGCTGCCGAAGTCCTACCAGGACCTTCTGCAACCCCGGTGGAAAGGGCGGCTCGGGATCGAGGCCGAAGATGTCGACTGGTTCGCGACGGTGGTGAAGGAACTCGGGGAGGACAGGGGCCTGAAGCTGTTCCGCGAGATCGTTGCGAGGAACGGGATCTCGGTGCGCAAGGGGCATACGCTGCTCGCCGGGCTCGTCGCCACGGGCGAGGTGCCTTTCGCGCTCACGGTCTACAACCACAACGCCGAGAAGCTGAAGCAGAAGGGCGCTCCGGTCGACTGGTACGCGATCGAGCCGGCGATCGCGCGCGTCAACGGCGTCGCGCTGTCCAGGAGGCCCCCGCATCCGCATGCGGCGGTGCTGTTCTACGACTTCATGCTCGGCGAAGGCCAGGTGATCCTCGCCAGGGGCACCTACGTGCCGACCAATCTCGGGGTCGATTCGGGCGCCGCGAAGATGCGGCTGAAGTTCGTCGATCCGGCGGCGATGCTGGACGAAAGCGAGAAGTGGGAAAGGCTGTACGCCGAAATCATCGCGCGGCAATGACCGTGCTCGCACTCGAACGCATCATTTCAGTCATCGGCCCGGTCTTCCTGATCATCGCGATCGGCTACGGCTACGGGCGCCGCAACAAGCCCGATCTGAAGACGTTCAACCACGTTTCGCTCCACGTGCTGGGACCGCTCCTGGTCTTCACCTCGCTCGCGGGGGAAGACTTCCGGCTCGAAGGCAACGTGGCTTTCGTCGCGGCCGGCGTGGCCGTGATCCTCGTCTCGGGACTGATCGCCTGGCCGATCGCGCTCCTCGCGCGCGTCAGCCCCCGCGCCTTCGTGCCGCCGATGATGTTCAACAACTGCGGCAACATGGGCCTGCCGCTGGCGGTGCTCGCCTTCGGGCGTCCCGGCCTCGCGGCGATGGTGCTGATGCTCGTGGCGAGCACGCTGCTGCAGTTCACCCTCGGCAGCCGCATCGTCAGCCGCCACGCCGAATGGAGGGCGCTCGCCACCTCACCGATGATCATCGCGAGCCTGCTGGGGCTCGTCTTCAGCGCCTTTGCGTGGAAGGTGCCGTCGGCGCTGATGATCGGCCTGAAGATGCTCGGCGACGCGACGCTGCCGATGATGCTGTTCGCGCTCGGCGCGCGCCTGATCGATTTGTCGAAGCGCGGCTGGCAACTGGGCGTGCTGGGGGCGGTGGTCTGCCCGGCGGCGGGGATTGCAGGAGCCTATCTCGCGCAATTTCTGCTGCGCCTCCCTCCCGACCAGTTCGCGCAGCTCATGCTCTTCGCGAGCCTGCCGCCCGCCGCGCTCAACTACCTGCTCGCCGAGCGCTATCAGCAGGAGCCGGAGCGGGTCGCGTCGCTCGTGCTGATCGGCAACGCCTTCGCCATCGTGTCCGTGCCGCTGGGGCTGACGCTGGGGTTACACCCCGTTTGATGTTCGTTGCGCGGCATGCCGCGGGAACTGCACGTAGGATTAGCCGCTGGACTCGGCTTGCCGAGGATGGCATAGTAAAAGCATGCGACCCAACTTCAGCGGACCCGCTCTGCCGTTTTCTGTTTGTCTACTCCTCGGCTGCGCCGTGTGGGCTTCCCAAACTTTCGGCCAAGCCAAGGAACCCCTGGCTATGGTTGCGGGGCAGCCCATCTATGACGATGATTTGCTGCCGTTCGTTCAAGCGCAAGTGTTTCAGCTTCGGGTACAAGAATACGAAGTGAAAAGCAAGGCCCTCGAGAATCTGGTGAATCAAAAGCTGCTGGAAGCGGAGGCCAAGAAAAAGGGTATCCCCACCGAAAAGGTTCTCGCGCAAGAAGTGGATGCCAAGGTCCCTGAGCCCAGTGAAGCCGAACTGAAGGCTCTTTACATTGTGCAAAAGCAGCAGCTGGGGAAGCCTTTCGATGAACTCAGGCCTCAGCTTCAGCAGTTGCTAAAGAAGTCCAAAATCCAGGAAGCTCGCGAGGATTATTACAAACGGCTCCGGGAGCAAGCCGGAGTATTCATCTTCCTGCAAAAGCCGAGAGTCCAGGTCGCCTACGATCCCGCCCGGCTTCGGGGAGATCCGAAGGCCCCGGTGGTCATCGTGGAGTTTTCTGATTTCCAGTGTCCCTACTGCCAGGCGGTCGCGCCAACCTTGAAGAAGTTGCTTCTCAAGTACGAAGGCCGGGTGAGCTTGGCCTATCTGGACCTTCCGCTGCGAGACATCCACCCGCAGGCTCAGTCGGCCGCGGAGGCTTCCCGCTGTGCCGGAGAGCAGGGAAAATTTTGGGAATATCATGACCTCTTTTTCGCCAACCAAAGTAAGCTGGACCGGCCGGGCCTGGTCGAGCTGGCCCACGGTCTGCGGCAAGTACGCGGCGCAAATTGAGCAAGACCGGCAACTGGGGCTGAGGGCCGGAGTCAGTGGTACCCCGGGGTTCTTCATCAACGGAAGCCTTCTCAGCGGCAACCAGCCTCAGGATGCATTTGAGAAGCTTATCCAGGCCGAGCTTGCTGCTTCCAAGGAGAAACATACGGCTCCCTGATCCCCTGATCGGGAAGTGACACCTGGGTGGTCAACGATTCTGTCCGCCCGCTCTGCCGGCACTCCTAGATGACCCCGTGAGTTCGTCGCTCCCCCTGCGGCTTTCTCAGCGCAGAAAAAAAGGGCGATGGATCGAAATCCATCGCCCTTTGGTTAGGTTGTGGATATCGCGTCTACTGCGCCGCGCACTGTCCGAATGGACAAATCACGCACTGGGCCGTAGCCCTCGCCGGAGGATCGTTCGGCCCTGGAACGGGCTGGCCAAAGGCGTCCGTTCCTGTCGCCGTGACCGTATCGCTGAACGAGATCCGGCCGGCTAGAGTCGCCAGGATATTCACGCCGTTCGGGGTGTAGCTCGCCGCCCCCGCGTTTGTCGGCGGGTTTGTTGTCAGGTCTGCGACTGCCGTTAGAGTCGGGCATCCGGTAGCAGGTGGACCGGGACTTACCGTCACGCCATTCGTGTAGCATATCGACTGGCCCGGGATCAGGCTGAACGCGCCAAA
>WNGN01003002.1_pt1 | contig 24491 bp, 22 predicted proteins | sample 5400561 | NCBI WGS metagenome assembly WNGN01 (sample SAMN13153379, study PRJNA577476) | soil metagenome | isolation source: 115 cm soil or saprolite under Garry oak tree replicate 2 | place: USA:California | collected 2016-06-15 | reverse complement strand
GGGGCCGGTGCGGAGCTGGTGCTCAGCGTGAACGGCTCGAACCGCGACGTCGCGCGCGAGCTCGCGGGCACGAAGGCACGGGTCGTCGCCATTCCCGACTTCGGGACGGGGCTCGAGACGCTCGAGCCGACGCTCGACGGGCTCGAGCGCTGGGGCGTCGCCTACCTCATCGACCCGGTCATCGAGCCGATTGGGTTCGGGTTCATGGCGTCGCTGGAGCGTTTCGCCGACGCGCGCCGGCGCTATCCGGCGGCGCCGTTGCTCATGGGCATCGGCAACATCACCGAGCTCACCGCCGCCGATTCGACCGGCGTGAACGCGCTGCTCCTGGCCATGTGCCAGGAGCTGGGCGTGCGCGCCGTGCTCACCACGGAAGTCATCCCGTGGGCGCGTGGCGCGGTGCGGGAGGTGGACATCGCTCGGCGCCTGATGCATTACGCCGTGACGCGCCGGGCGCTCCCCAAGAACGTGGATGACCGGCTCGTCACGCTGAAGGATCCGGAGGTCCTGGCCTACAGCGAAGAAGAGCTCTGCACGCTGCAGCGCGCCGTGACCGACCCGAACTTCCGCATCTTCACCGACGGCGGCACGATCACGATCTTCAACAACACGCTCTTCGCCCGCGGCACGGACATCGACGAGCTGTTCGCCCGGCTCGGCGTGGACGAAGCGACGCACGCCTTCTACCTGGGGCGCGAGCTGATGAAGGCCCAGATCGCGATCACGCTGGGCAAGACCTACCGCCAGGAGGGACAGTTGCAGTGGGGGTACCTGACGCCGCCCGAGCAGCCGTCCCGGCACGTGAAGCTGACGCAGCGCTCCAAGCCACGGCGCTCACGCGCGAAGGGCGGCCGGTGAGCGAGCAGGCCCCGCTGGTCGAGGAGCTCACGGCAATCCCCGACCCGCTCGACACCTGCGTTCGTTTCGCCGACCTCCCCTACGTGCTCTTGCTCGACAGCGTCGCGAGCCCGGAGCGGCTGGGCCGGCATTCGTTCCTCGCGGCCGATCCCGCGGTGGTCGTGCGGAGCAAGAATGGGCGCACTGAGCGCGCGGATCGGCGCACCGGCGGGCGCTGGTCGCCCGTCGCGGCCGACCCGCTCGATGCCGTGCGCGAACTGCTCGCGCCCTACGCCGCCGCGCCCGTGCCCGGCCTGCCGCCGTTCCAGGGCGGCGCGGCGGGATACATCGGCTACGACTGGGGCGCCCGCCTCGAGCGGATTCCGCGGCCGCGCTACGACGATCTCGCCGTGCCGGACGTGCTGCTCGGGCTGTACGACTGGGTCATCGCGTGGGACCACCTGGCGGGGTGCGCGTGGATTGTCTCCACGGGGCTGCCCGACCAGGACGGCGCGCGCCGCGCCGCGGCCCGGCTCGAGTGGGTGAAGGGGCGGCTGAGGGGGCAAGGAGCCGCGCCGCCGGGTCGCACGGTCGGACCCTCGGGCCGCAGCGCCCGGCAGCGGGCGCCCTCCTATCCTGTCACCGACACGCCGGCGGCGGTGGAGATCGGCCTGCACTCGAACTTCACGCGCGACGGCTACCTCCATGCCGCGGCGCGCGTCGTGGAGTACATCCATGCGGGCGACCTCTTCCAGGCGAACCTGTCGCAGCGTCTCGAGGTCAAGCTCGCCGAGCGGCCGCTCGCGCTCTATCGCCGGCTGCGACAGCGCAACCCCGCACCCTTCGCTGCGTATTTCGACTGCGGCGACTTGATCGTGGCAAGCTCGTCCCCGGAGCGCTTCCTCCGGGTGCACGAGGGCCGCGGTGTCGAGGCGCGCCCGATCAAGGGCACGCGGCCGCGGGGGGTGAGCCCCGAGCACGACGCGGCCCTGGGCTTGGCACTCACGGAGAGCGAGAAGGATCGCGCCGAAAACGTGATGATCGTCGACCTGCTGCGCAACGATCTCTCGCGCGTGTGCGTGCCGGGGACGGTCCGCGCTCCCGAGCTCTTCACCCTGGAGCACTACGCCACGGTCCACCACCTCGTCTCCACGGTCGTCGGGGAGCTCGCGCCCGAGCACGATGTCGTGGACCTGCTGCGCGCGGCATTTCCCGGCGGCTCGATCACAGGGGCCCCGAAGATCCGGGCCATGCAGATCATCGCGGAGCTCGAGCCCACACAGCGCGCCGTGTATTGTGGCTCGCTCGGGTATCTGTCTCGCAGCGGCGCGCTCGACACCAGTATCGCGATCCGCACCTATCTGATTCTTGGGGATGACGTGTATTTTCAGGTCGGCGGCGGGATCGTGGCCGATTCGGATCCCGAGCAGGAGTACTGGGAGACCTTACACAAAGGGCAGGGGCTCGTGGCGGCGCTCGCGAGCGCCCCTCCCCCCGACGCGATGACACCGTGATCCTGTTGATCGACAACTACGACTCCTTCGTCTACAACCTGGCGCGCTACGTCCGCGAGTTGGGGGAGACGCCGCTCGTCCTGCGTCACGACGCGGTGACGGTGGATGCGATCGCGGCGCTCGCGCCCACGCACATCATCATTTCGCCTGGCCCCTGCTCCCCCGCGGAGGCGGGCGTCTCGACCGACGTGGTCCGCCGCCTCGGCCCGACGATTCCTATCCTCGGCGTCTGCTTGGGCCATCAGTGTATCGGCGCCGCCTATGGTGCGGCGATCGTGCGCGCCCGGGCGCCGATGCACGGCAAAGCCTCACGGATTCGGCACGATGGCCGCGGCCTGTTCGCCGGATTGCCGAACCCGCTCCGCGCCGCCCGCTACCACTCGCTCGTGATCGCCCGCGACGCGGTGCCTGCGGAGCTCCGCGTCACGGCCACGGCCGAGGACGGTGAGATCATGGGCGTCGAGCACGTCCGCCATCCCGTCATCGGCCTTCAGTTCCACCCCGAGTCGGTGCTGACCGATTACGGGTACTGGCTGCTCGACCGCTTCCTCGGCGGGGGCCGCTCGCGCGTGGCGGAGCTGCCGTCGCGGGCCGATCAGGCGCGGCCGGCGCCGCCCGCCGACGCGTTCCTGCCGCCGCCCGTTCATCTGGTGCACTGAGCTCCGCTGCGGTCTCCCCGTTGCCACCCGTGATCATCGAGTCGATTCTCACCACCATGAACGGCCGCGGCCGCGTCAACTTCGCGCCGATGGGTGTCGAGTGGGGGGAGGACGAGATCGTGATCAAGCCGTTCCTCGAGACCACGACGTTCCAGAACCTCCGTGAAACGCGCGCCGCGGTGGTCAACCTGACCGATGACGTGATGCTGTTCGCCCGCGGCGTGATCGCGGACGCCCAGTTCCCGGCGGTTCCCGCGACGGCGGTGCGGGGCGTGGTGCTCGAGGCCGCCTGCTTCTGGCGCGAGGTCGCAGTGGACACGATCGACGACACGCCGCCGCGGGCGCGCGTCGTCACGCGGGTGGCGCATCGCGGCACGCGCCGGGAGTTCCTCGGCTTCAACCGCGCACGCCACGCCGTGCTCGAGGCAGCCATCCTCGCTACCCGCACGCACCTGATCCCGGCGGACGAGATCCGGAAAGAATTCGGACGGCTCCAGGTGATCGTGGAAAAGACCGCAGGTCCCCGCGAGCTCGAGGCCATGGCCCTGCTCACCGAGTACGTGCGCAACGCGCCCGGCCCCGCGACGCGATGACGGTGGCGGGCGAGGCGGCAGCCACACCGGTGTTCGTCGAGGCGCCGGCGCGTCTCCACTTCGGCGTGCTCGACCTGCGAGGGGATCTCGGGCGCCGCTTCGGCGGGATCGGCGCCGCGGTGCCGGCGCCGTCGCTGCTGCTGGAGGCCGCCCGCGCCTCCACGCTGCGAGCGGAAGGCCCAGACGGTGAGCGGGCGCTCGAGTTTGCGCGGCGCTTCCTGGCCCATCACGCCCTCGGGGGCGGCGCCCACGTGCGGCTCCACCGCGTCATTCCGGCCCACGCCGGACTGGGCTCCGGGACGCAGCTGGGGCTGGCGGTGGCGCGCGCGCTGGCCGAACTATACGCCCTGCCGACGGACGTGGCCGCGCTCGCGCGCGCCGTCGGCCGCGGCCGCCGCTCCGCGATCGGCACCTGGACGTTCGCGCTCGGTGGCTTCGTGCTCGAAGGCGGCCGCCGGGACGATGGTGATCACCTTGCACCCCTCCTCGCGCACCTCCGGATGCCGGCCGCCTGGCGCTGCGTGATCGCGGTGCCGCGGGGTGCGCGGGGGCTGTCCGGCGAGCAAGAGGCGGCCGCCTTCGCGCGCTTGGCCCCCCCGGAGCGACGGGAGGTCGAACGCGTGGCGCATCTCGTCCTGATGCAGCTACTTCCCGCGCTCGCCGACGCCGACCTGCCATCCTTTGGTGCCGCGCTGGCAGAGGTGCAACGCCTCACCGGGTGCTGGTTTGCGGCGGTCCAGGGCGGCCCGTTCGCGCCGGGCGAAACCGCGGAGCTCGTGCGGCGGCTGCGCGACTCGGGTGCCGCGGGGGTGGGACAAAGCTCTTGGGGCCCCGCTGTTTACGGGCTCGCCCCAGATGCGAGGGCGGCGCGCGAGCTGGCCGCCCAGGCACGGGCAATACTTGGGCCCGGCGGCGTCGTGTTCGAAGGCGGGTTCTCCGCAGCAGGGGCCCGGATCGCGCGGGGTGCACCCCCCGACGCCGAAACCACTACCGCCCTTGGGACTGATTGACAGCCCCGGAAACGCGGAGTATCTCCAACCCTCTGACCCGCATCCCGACAGAGGAAGCTCACATGGGACGATGACAGAGACTTGTTGGCTAGCGCGCCCCCCTCCTTCAGACTTCCCACCACAGGTGGCCAGCGCGAACAGGCGAAGTGTGACCCCATTCATCTGTAACCCGAGGTCAGCTATGAACCGTTTCAAACTCTCGACCGGTGGAGTCGCTGCGAGTCTTCTGATGCTCGTGGCAGGCTCAGCCGGCGCCCAGAGGCCGAGCGGCGAATGGACCATGGCGGGTCGAACGTACGACCTGCAGCGATACAGTCCACTCGCTGAGATCACCACGGCGAATGTGAGGAACCTGAAGGTAGCTTGGTCGTTCTCGACCGGCACTCTCCGTGGGCACGAAGGCAATCCGTTGGTCATCAACAACGTGATGTACGTCCACAGCTCCTTCCCCAACAAGGTCTACGCGCTCGATCTCACCAAACCGGGCGCCCCGATCATCTGGCAGCACACACCCGAGCAGCCCGCGGAAGCCATCCCGATCGCCTGCTGCGATCTCGTGAACCGCGGCCTGGCCTACCATTCGAGCGGCAAGCTGTTCATCGAGCTGCTCGCGGGCGACCTGCTCGCGCTTGATGCGAGGACCGGCCAGCAGCTGTGGCGCGTTCCCAACGCCGATTACCGGCAGGGCTCGACGATGACCAACGCCCCGATCGTGATCAAGGACATCGTGATCGCGGGAATCTCGGGCGGTGAGTTCGGAGTCCGCGGCCGCGTGACCGCCTACGACGTGAACACCGGGCGGGAGCTTTGGCGGGGCTACAGCACGGGGCCGGACACCGACGTGTTGATCACCGGTGACGCCAACCCCAACTATGCGTCCCACCGGGGCAGAGACCTGGGCGTCTCGACTTGGCAGGGCGATGAGTGGAGGCGCGGCGGCGGGACCACCTGGGGCTGGTACTCCTACGATCCCGAGCTGAACCTCTTCTATTACGGGTCGGGCAACCCGGGCACCTGGAACCCCGATCAGCGTCCTGGCGACAACAAGTGGTCGATGAGCATCTGGGCCCGTAACCCGGACAATGGTCAGGTGAAGTGGGTCTACCAGATGACGCCGCATGACGAATGGGACTACGACGGCGTCAACGAAATGGTGCTCTTCAACACTACGATCGGCGGCAGGCCGGTCAAGGCGCTGGCACACTTCGACCGTAATGGCTTCGGCTACACGCTGGACCGCGTCACCGGCAAGGTGCTCGTCGCCCAGCCGTTTGGCCCGGTCAACTGGGCCACCAGCATCGACCTGACGACGGGCGTGCCGGTCAGGAATCCAAGATACGGGACGACGGCCGCGCACAACACCGCGGGGATCTGCCCGGCCGCGATCGGCTTCAAGGACCAGCAGCCGGCTGCCTACTCGCCGCAAACCGGCCTCTTCTACGTCCCGGCAAATCACATCTGCATGGACTACGAGGGCGTCGAGGTGAAGTACTCGGCCGGTCAGCCGTACGTCGGCGCGATCGTGCGGATGTTCCCGGGCCCCGGCGGCAACCGCGGTCGTTTCATCGCCTGGGACCCGACGACCGGCACGGTGAAGTGGGAGATCAAGGAAAACCTCGCGGCCTACGGCGGTGCGCTGGCGACGGCGGGCGGCGTGGTCTTCTACGGTACGATGGAAGGCTGGCTCAAGGCGGTTGACGCCAGGACCGGCGCGGAACTCTGGAGGTTCAAGACTCCGTCGGGCATCATCGGCAACCCGATGACGTACACGGGGCCGGACGGCAAGCAGTACGTCGCCATCCTCTCCGGGATCGGCGGCTGGGCGGGCATTGGTGTCGCGGCCGGGATCGGGCCGGAAGATCCCACCGCGGGGCTGGGCGCGCTCGGCGCGTTCGGCGACGTGTCGAGCTTTAGCACGCAGGGTGGCGTGCTGACGGTGTTCGCACTGCCCTAACGCTGGAGCGCACGACAGCAGTCTGTCGCATGCAGCACGGAAAGTCACCCGGTGTCGGAGCGAACAGCGTCCGGCACCGGGTGTACTCTGCTGGTCACCGTCATTCGCCATACGCCGGCGCCGCGCGCCAGGGAGCACGATGGTCGGCCCACGAGCGAAGGTCGCCGGATTACTCCTCCTCGCGACGTCGATCGCGGTCGTGGTGAGCGCCGGGATGCCGCAGCAGCGCGTGCTTCGCGTCTGTGCTGACCCGGACGACCTCCCCTTCTCAAACGAGCGGCAGGAGGGCTTCGAGAACAAGATCGCGCAGCTCGTCGCCAACGACCTCGGCGATTCGCTGGTCAACGTGTGGTGGCCGAACCGCCGCGGCTTCGTTCGGAACACGATCCGGGCGGGGCTGTGCGATCTGATCGTCGGCGTCCCCAAGGGCTTCGACCCGGTACTGACGACCAAGCCGTACTACCGTTCCACCTACTACTTCGTCTACCGGCAGGACCGAAACTTCGGCATCCGTTCCTTGGACGACACCGTCCTGAGACACCTGAAGATCGGCGTGAACCTCATCGGCTATGACTACACCAACACGCCGCCCGCCCACGCCATGAGCGTGCGGGGGGTCGTGGGAAACCTCGTCGGCTTCCACACGTTCTACACCCAGTCGGCCGACCGCCCGAACGACATCATCAACGCCGTCGCGAACGGCACCGTCGACGTGGCCATCGTGTGGGGTCCGCTGGCCGGCTATTACGCGAAGCGGCAGCCCGTGCCGCTCACCCTCGTCGCGCTGCCGGATTCGGACGCGGCGTCGGGGATGCCCTTCGCATTCGACATCGCGATGGCCGTGCGGCGGTCGAACAAGGCGTTCGGAGCGCAGATCGACTCGCTGCTCGAACGGCGGCACGACGAGATCCTCGCCATCCTGCTCGACTACAACGTACCGATGAGCGTGGCGGCGGGAGGGCCGCGGGATGCGCAGCACGACGGCACACGAACGGTGAGCGTGCCCGCGGTGGCGAGCCAGGCACAGGACACGACGCGCGACAACCTCCTCGTGACGGAGGACGAGTACCAGGGATGGAAGTGGTTCCACGTCTATTGCTACCGCTGCCACGGCGTGGACGCGTTCGGCGGCCAGCTCGCGCCCGATCTCCGGCATTCGCTCTCCTCGCAAGGCAGCGTCACGCACGACATGTTCATGGTAACCGTGCGCGACGGGCGGCCGGCCAAGGGCATGCCCGCGTGGAACGCGCTCCTGAACGACCAGCAGATCGAACAGCTGTACGCCTACATCAAGGCGCGGAGCGACGGCCGTCTCGCTCCGGGGAGGCCGCATCGGGCTACGGAGAAGTGACCGGATGCCGGCGAGGCTGACCGGTCAACTGCTCCTCGCCGCCTTGGGGAGCGCAGGGAGCGCGTCGGCACGCGCTCAAGACATGACGCCCGCCACGCCGCTCGCGGTCGTGGAATTCCTGACTATCGATGCGAGCGGGCGGCCCGATGTGGACGCCATGCGCGCGGTGCTCGCGACGAGCGGCAGGAGCGCCGAAGCCTGGCTTGCCTCCGCGCTGGCGGAGAGCGGCCGGTACACGACCGCCAGCCAGGCGCAGGTCGCCGCCGCACTCCAGGCCACCAGGCTCACCGCCCGTGATTGCGCGGACGTGGCGTGCATGGTCCGGCTCGGCAGGGCACTGGCCGTCGAGCGGATCGTCACCGGGCGGGTGAGCAAGATCAGCAATCTCATCTGGTATCTGTCCGCCACGATGGTGGACGTCCGGGCAGGGCGGGTCCGGTCCTACGAGGAATTCGAGCTCAAGGGAAAGATCGCCGACCTCCTTCCCCCGGGCATGCGCGCCATGGCGCGCCGGCTCATCGCCAGCGACTCGACCCAGATGATGGACGCCGTCCCAGAGCAGCCCGCCGGGGCGCCGCTCGCTTATCCGGGCGCGCGGCTCACCCAGGAGCAAGTTCTGGCGGCCCTCGCCCGCGCCACTGAGGAGGCGCCCGCGGACTTCTCCGGCCGCGACCTCTCCGGGCTCGATTTGAGCGGCGTCGATTTCAAACGGGCCAACCTGTCGCACTGCCGGCTGGTCCGGACGAATCTCGCCGGGGCGAGAATGTTCGCCGTGCAGCTCGACGACGCCGTGGCCACGGAGGCGAATTTCTCGGGCGCCATCCTGGACGTGGCCTGGATGCGACGCATCGACCTGAACCGCGCGATCCTGCGCGACGCCAGCCTCTATGCCACGCTCTTGGCGGGCGCCGACCTGACCGACGCCGACCTGACTCGCGCCCGCGTCATAGCGGCGATGGGCGGCGCCACGTTGCGTCGCGCCACCCTGGCGCACGCCAACTTCGGCGCCGATCCCGGCAACCAGCCGATGGGACTGATGCGCACCGACGCGACCGGTGCGGACTTCACCGAGGCGGACTTGAGCGACGCGAATCTGCGCAAGGCCGATCTGACGCGCGCGGACCTCACCGGGGCCGACCTGACGGGCGCCGACCTGACCGGGGCCGATCTCGCCGGGGCCATCCTCCGCTCGATCCGGGGCCGCGACAAGATCCGTGGACTCGACCAGGCACTGCACCTGGACCAGGCGCTGACGGGCGCCGAGCCGGCGCAGCGCCGGGAACCGGTGGTCTACGCCAGCAACGAGCGCGGCAACAGCATCGCGGTCATCTCGACCCGCACCAACGCCGTCGTCGACACGATCCCCGTCGGGCGGCGGCCCCGCGGGCTGCGCCTCAGCCCCGACGGTCGGCGCGCGTACGTCGCGCTGGGCGATGATGACGCCGTGGGCGTGATCGACGTCGCTCGGCGCGAAATGGTGGGCACGATCCCGGTGGGCATCGACCCGGAGCAGGTCGTCGTGAGCCCCGACGGACGGACGCTGTACGTGTCCAACGAGAAGACCAACATGGCCACGGCGGTCGCCGTCGACGGCGGGCGGGTCATCTTCTCCGTGCCGGTGGGCGTCGAACCGGAGGGCATCGCCGTGTCGCCGGACGGACGCAAGCTCTACGTGACGGCGGAAACCGACCACAACGTCACCGTGATCGACGGGCAAGCCGGCAAAGAGATCGGCCGCGTCCCCGTCGGCGCCCGCCCCCGCTGGGTGGCGTTCACGTCGGACGGCGCGCGAGCCTACGTGTCGGCCGAAACCGGTGGCGTGGTCTCCGTGATCGCCGTAGCGCGGGACAGCGTGATCGCGACCATCGCGGTCGGCGACATGAAACCGGTCGGCGTAGTGATCTCGCCCGACGACAAGCGGGTCTACGTGGCGGAGGGCCGCGGCGCGCGGGTGGTATTCATCGACGCGACGACGAACACGGTGGTCGACAGCATCGCGGTCGGCAAGCGCCCATGGGGCATCGCGCTCTCCCCCGACGGTAAGCGGCTCTACACCGCCGACGGCGGCACCAACACGGTCACAGTCATCGACATCCCCCGGCGCCAGGTGATCGCCACCGTGGCGGTAGGGGAGAAGCCGTATGACGTACTGTACGTGCCGCCCCCCTCATCCCAGCGGTAGCCGCGCCCAGAAGGACGCCGGGCGGTTGACACGGAGCCAGCCGTCCAGACCCCACTGGCGCCCCGCACGCCCGGCAAGGAATGCCACCATGCAGACCGCGAGCAGGAGGTGGAAGCCTTGCTGGTTCGGCGTCATCCACTGCGTGGCCAGGCCGTAATTCACGACGAGCACGAGCCCGACCGCCGCCGCGAGCGACGTGAGGAAGCCGCACATCAACCCGAGCCCGACGGCCACTTCCCCGAACGCGGTGAGGTGCGCGAACAGCAAGCTGTGTGGGATCACGGTGTTCTGAAGGAACTCGCGGAAGAATCCCACCGGGTTGCCGTCGGCGTACCGCGCCACCAGCGTTGGTATGGTTTGGATCCACCGGTCCGACGCCGTGGGGACCGGGAGCGCACCCCAGGCGAGCGTGATGCTCAACTTGGTCCAGAGCGCCTTGACAAACCAGACTCCGACCGCGATCCGTAATACGGCCAGCCAGCGCTCGGGGAACCGCATGAGCTGATCCGGACGTGCTTCGACGGACATCGAACGAGTCCTCCGCGGGATCCTCTGTTTGGCACGAAGCACAACCGAACGGCGGCGAGACAGCGCGATGACTCTCGCAAGCGAACAAGATAGTGGCCGTGCGCCGCGCCGTCCATCCGCTGAACCGCTATCCCGCGAGCTTCGCGCCGTACCCTGCCTGCAGCACGACGCCATGCGCCGTCCCCGCCGGAATCACTCACCCGTGTTCAAAGCCAAGGTGGCGGTGCGCCTGCGCATGACGGATGCTCCCCTAGGGGTCGGGCTCAAATTGTAGTATTGGAACCGATGACCGGGGCAGGGTACGGGCTGATCGAGACGATGCGGGCACGGGACGGCCGGCTTCCCCTGCTCGAGGCTCATCTCGCCCGGCTACGCCGGTCCCTAGGTGCGTTGGGCCTCGCCGCGCCGCCGCAGGACCTGGCGGCACTGGCGCGGGCCGCAGCGGGCGCGGGGCACCGGGTCGTGCGGCTCGAGGTGCGAGCCGGAGTGCCGGCGGTCACGACCCGCGCCGTCCCCCCCGGTGCGCCACCCGCGGTGATCGTTGCCGTGGAGCCGCACGCGCCGTACCTGCACAAGAGCAGCGAACGGGGGGTGTTCGACCGGGCACTCGCCGAAGCCCGCAGGGCTGGGGCGGACGATGCGCTGCTCGTCACGCCGGCCGGCTACGTGGCGGGGGGATCGCCTCTGCACGCCCTCACTCGACCTGGGCATCTTGCCGGGCGTGGGCCGGGCGCGCGTAATAGAGTTGGTGCCGGTCGAGGAAGTGCAGGTGCGGGTGGCCGAGCTAGCGGGGCGAAGCTTTTTCTTGGTGAATGCCGTGCGGGGCATCGTGCCGATCAGCGCGTTTCGAGGCCGGGACGTGCCGCTAGACGCCCGCACGGCCGAGCTTTCCCGGCGGTTCTGGCCCGATTAGGTTTGTGTTTTTCCTAGGCGGCTCGGCGTCTGGGCGTCTAATCTTACGGTGGCTGTAGTTCAATTGGTTAGAGCGCCTGACTGTGGCTCCGGAGGTTGCGGGTTCAATCCCCGTCAGCCTTTACGATTCCATTCTTGCACACGTTCTTGCACACCCCCAACTGAACCCGTCGCGGACTCGTGCGCGCGGTTTTCCCCTACTCTTGTTCCGTCCGCACACCCGCGAGAAGCAAGGGCGAGGGCGGCCTCAAGGCATCGCGGGAGCGCGAGAGCCCGCCTGCAGTTCGGCCGTGGTCTCGGCTCCGAACCACCGGCGGCCATGGGGGCACGCCCGACCGCGCGTGCGATGACCCACGTGCCCAGCCGGCGGCTGAGTCAAGCCACTTCCTTCCTTAACGTCCCTTGCCGCTTTCACCTCGACGAATCTAGAACCGAAGCGTATAGCTTAGAGCTTGAAGCTCTCGGCGTGGGCGCCGAAGACCAGATCAGCCCCCCCGCCGCCATGCAGCGCCTGGCCGCCCGCGATCCCCGGCGCGCGTTGCGTCGAGATTCCGGCGGCCGGTTACCTCGCACCGCTCGAGCAGCCGCTCGCCGGGGGCCGGGCGGTTGCGGAGTCTCTTGAGTCCCTGGGCTGCGGAGGAGCGGATGCGCGCGATTCGTTACCACGGACCGAAGCAGCCGCTCCGCCTTGAGGATGTGCCCATCCCATCGCCCGGGCCCGGCGACGTGCTCGTGCGGGTGACCGCGGCGGGTCTCTGCCACACCGAGCTGCACTTCCTGAGCGGGCTGCTGAACCTCGGGGTCGCACCGCTCACGCTGGGTCACGAGGTGGTCGGGCGCGTGGAGCGCGCCGGGCCCGGCTTCGGCGCCGTGCAGCCGGGCGACCGCGTGATCGTCTACCACTACGTGGGCTGCGGTGACACGAGCTCGCGTTGAGTGCTACAAGTTGCTGGACTTCAGGAGGTTAAGAAGCCCCCTTTGGATCGTCAAAATCGAGCCGTCACAACGCGTTATTCCATAAGGAGTTAGCATGTATCTCTCCCCGTTGCTCCTCGCCTTGCTGCAGCAGCCCGCGGCGCCGACGTTGCCGCCGTCGCCAGTGGTCAAGGTCGAGATCACGCCCGCCGGGTGGTCAAGGTCGAGATCACGCCCGCCGGCGGCGAGCTGCAGATCGGGCAGACGCTGCAGCTCTCGGCGCGCGCCCTGGACGCCAGCGGTCAGCCCGTGCCCAACGCGCGCGTCTACTGGTTCGTCGGCAGCGACAATGGGGGGGTCGACTCGACCGGGCTGGTCACCGCCGGCTACGCCGGACCCCTGCGGGTCGGTGCGGTGGCCGCCGTCATGGGCAGCCAGGGGCAGCAGATCGGCTTCGCCGTCTACCGCATTCTTCCCGAGCCGCCGGCCCGCGTGGAAGTCACGCCCGCGCCGTCGAAGCTGGTCGCCGGCACTCGCCTCACCCTGAACGGCACCGCCTACAGCGCGCACGACGACGTGCGCCACGACCCGGTGACCTTCACCTCGAGTAATCCCCGGGTCGCGAGCGTCTCGACGGAGGGCGTCCTCCGCGCTGTGGCGCCGGGACGCGTCACCGTGACGGCGAAGGCGGGCCCGGCGACCCGGGCCCTCGCCATTCAGGTCGTCGCGAACACGGTCACGCGCGTCGCCCTGGAGCCCGCCGCGACGTCGGTCCGCACCGGCGACGTGGTCCGCTTCACCGCGACCGCGAGGGATGCGGCGGGGCGCTCGGTCCCGGGCGTCACGGCGGGCTGGTCGCTCGAGGCGGGGAGCGGCGCCGCCGAGCTCGATCCCGACGGCGCGTTCGTGGCCGAGCTCCCGGGGACGTACACCGTTACCGCGACGATCGGGACGCGCCAAGCGGACGCGGTGGTGAAAGTCGAACAGCGCCGGGTCACCCGTGGCATCGAGGTGAGGGCTCACCTGCCGATCAAGTTCAGCACGGCGGAGGTCTGGGTGCATCCGTCGGGCACGTGCGCGTACCTCTCCAAAGAACGGCATCGGCGTCTTCGATGCCGCCGACCCCTGCCACCCCAAGCCGATCGCCGAGTACACCGAGACCGTGAGCGGCGGCGTGCACAGCTCCTACGTCTACCGGGGCCACGCCTACATCACGGACGATGCCACGGGATCACTGCGGGTGATCGACATCCGCGATCCGTACCACCCCAAGGAGGTCGCGCGCTGGCAGACCGAGCAGACGGAAGCCGGACGCTACCTGCACGATGTGATGGTCGCCGACGGCCTCGCCTACCTGGCGTACTGGAACGACGGGCTCGTGATTCTCGACGTGGGCAACGGCATGAAGGGCGGCAGTCCCGAGAGCCCGCAGCTCGTGTCGCGGGCCAAGTACGACCTCAACGCCACCTACGTGCGCGTCGAGCAGCTCTGGGGCGCGGGGTTCGTGCGCGGCACCCACACGGCGTGGCGGCAGGGGCGGTATGTGTTCGTGGGCGATGAGGTGTACGCCGCGCGTCCCTACAAGGGTCTCGTAGACGGCAACAACCTCACCTTCGGCCGCATGCACGTCATCGACGTGTCCGACATCCTGCACCCCAAGGAAGTCGCCTGGTACGAGCCCACGGACGGCGGCGTGCACAACGTGTGGGTCGTCGGCGACACGCTCTATCTGGGCAACTACCAGGGCGGGGCGCGCGTCCTCGACGTCTCCGGCGAGCTGAAGGGCGACCTGCTGCGCGAGGGCCGCGAGATGAGCTGGATGCTCACCGCGGACTCGACGGGGAAACGGCCGCACACGCCGTTCGCGTGGGGCGCCGTGGTCCGCGACGGCAACATTCTCGTGCCGGACATCAACAGCGGCCTGTGGATCCTGCGGCTGGAGCCGAAAGCGCAGCAGACCCCGTAGGCGGTACGGGCTTCAGTCCTGCACTCGCGTGCGCCGTTGCGGCGTAGAATCGGTCGAACGGTTGGGGAGCCCGATGGCCGTGCGGAAAGCGGCGAGCGCGGCCTCGTAGAGGCGGATGCGGTTCAGCACCTCCGTGGCCACCGGAGCCGGGTTCTTGGAGGCCGTCCGGCTGCACGTCGGGGTGTACGCGATGATCGAGTCGATGCGGACCGCGAGCAGTTTGGCGGGCGTCCGCGTGGGGAGATCGTAGGCCGTCGGCAGCATCTGGGCGCGGCCGCTCGCCATGAAACCGCGGGCGGCCGAGCACAACCCGCCCAGCCGGGCGCCGGCCTGCCGCCGCTTCACGGTGTCACTCTGCATCCGGACAACGCGGTCGACGCCGTCCTTGAGCTGGGCGATACCGCGCCCCGCCGTGCGCAGACCCTCCAGGTACCTGACCTGGGCCGCCGTCGGGGGGGGTGGTGCGCTGTCGGGCTTGGCGGAGTCGGGTCGCGGCGTGGTGGTATCCTGGCCCGCCCCCGTTCCCGCCGCGAGTAAGCTCCACACGATCAGGACCGCAACACCGCGCACGCTCGCTCCTCTGTTTGTGGTTCGGGCGTAGGGTTATAATCCCGTTGTGACCGTTCCCGCAACCTCCCGGGTCGCCCGCACCTTTGAAGACCGGGCCGAGGCCCTCGCGCATTTCTTCCTGCGCGCGGGGGAGGCGCCGCGCCTCCTGGCGTACGACGACGCCGTCGGCTGCCCGATGGACCAGGCCCTCGCCGCCCTGGAATGGACCGCGGCGGTGGGCATCCTCGCCGCCGATGACCTCCTCCACGCCGCCCAGATCAGCACGGACAGCGCGGCGGCAGTGGTCGAGCGCCGGCAAGGCGACCAGCGGGTGTTCGTCTATTTCGGCCCCCAGATGGAGGCCCCCCCCGCCGACCCCTACGAGGGCGCGCTGTTGCACGACGAGCCCGGGGTCCGCGCCTACACGTTCGGCCAGCGGGTCCACGCCATCGCTCACTTCCTGCGGGCGACGCAGGGGTCCGGCGCCGTTCTTGCCATGCTGGGCCGGCGCGCCCCCGAGCTGCGGCACATCCGGCGCTGGATGCAAGCACTGTTCGCCGCTCCCGGCGTCGTCCAGCCCACCCAGCTGCTCGCCGCCTGGTTCGCCACCGGCGGCGCGGGGTGCCTGTTTCTGCCGTCCCAGCCTGACGATCAATACACCTACCACGAAGTCGCGATCGACTCCTGACTATGGGCGGGCTGTTGGCGGCGCTCTGGGTGGCGGCGGCATCGCATACCCAGTATCCAGATAGCGCGAAGGCCGCCCGGGTCGGGCGCGTGATCACAGCCACGAGCGACTCGATCAGCCGCCTGCGGAGTGCGGCGTATGGCTTTCGCCTGGACCTCCAGGCGGTGTCGGCGGCGTTGGTGTTGGAACGCGCACAACGCGTCCACGACGGCTGCACCGGCGCGGTCGCCGGACTCGAGTCGTTGCTCCGCGTGCTGACGGTGGAGACGCTCACGCCACGCGCGGGGGCCGAGCAGGCTCGGCTGCGCACCGCTGCGCTGGACCTGCGCCGCACCCTGCAGCAGTGCCGGAGCGAGTGGGACCCCGTCCCGCCGACGGCCGCCCGCGCCGACACCCTGCGCGCTTGGGGCCCGTATCGCGTGCAGCAGCTCGACCTCGCATTCCGACGCTACGAAGCCGCCCTCCGGGTCTTTCAACTGAAAGCCGGGCTCAAGAAACCTGCAGCACGCTGATTGTGGAAACGTGCCCGCTGTGGATTCACAACTCCACATCGTGTGGATGAGGAGTGGAAGCCGCACGCCGCGAGCGTTTTACGATGCACACTCTGTGCACATCGACGTGAGCTAACCCGAAGAAAGATCGGCACTTGCGAGCTTTTGCGGGGGCCCTATATTGCCTCCACGCGTCGCGCAGGGAAGGGCTGGGACCTGGCGTCCTGGTCACGCCTGTGAGACGGGTTCGGACGGAAGCTCCGGGGAGGGCGCCGATGCAACCAAGGGCTCAGGCGCTCGTCGATCCGGGAGAGATTCTCACCGGTCCGGGCAGTTGGGGCCAGTCGCGTGCCCCAGCCGCGTCGACGTGGTGCCTCGGCGCGCAGTGCGGAAGGTCGGTCCGCGACCCGATCTGACCCGCAGCACTCACACTGGCGAACCTTGCGGCCCGGCCAGGCTGCTTGGGGATGGAAGCCGGAGCTCCTGTTTGCCCTACCGAGCGGCGCATCAGCCAACCGGCGGCGACGGGAAGAAGAACGGAGGGCGCAAGCCCCCGGCTCCGGGTAGCTGGTGTGCGGAGCCCCCGGGCGGCCTATCGTGCCGACCCGGGGGCTTCGTGTTTTCCCCCAGCAGTTGACCTTCCTGCCCACTCCGGGGTCTACTTCAGGCGGAGATTTTTCCTTCTGAAACAGGCGGGCGCATGCGTGTCGCGCTGGTGACCGAGTTCTACTATCCCCATCTGGGTGGTGTCAGCGAGCACGTGCACCATCTTGCCATCGAGCTGCGGCGGCGCGGGCACGAAGCGACCGTCGTCACCTCGAACATGGCGGGCCAGGGCGCGGATCCGCCGTTCGTGCGCCGGCTCGGCACCAGCCGTCTCGTCTACAGCAACGGCTCTTTCGCGCGCGTCACCACGGGCTTCGGGCTCGGGCGCCGCATGACCACGATGCTGCGCGAGATCGGCGCGGAGGTCGTGCACCTGCAGGACGCCCTCGCGCCGACGCTGGGGCTCGTCGCCTCGAGCGCCGCGTGGCGGCTGGGACTCCCCGTGGTCGGCACGTTTCACACCTGGTTTCGCCGCTCTCCGGGATACTGGGCCTTTCGCCGTCTCCTCCAGCCGCGGCTCGACCGGCTCGCTGCCCGCATCGCCGTGAGCCGGCCCGTCGTGCAGGCGATGACGAAGTACTTCCGGGCCGAGTTCGAGATCATCCCGAACGGGGTGAACGTCGGGTACTTCCACCCCAACGGCCGCCGGCCCAGCGACGCGCTCACGCTCGGCCCGCGCCTGCTGTTCCTCGGCCGGCTCGATCCCCGCAATGGTCTCGACACGGTCCTCGCGGCGATGCCCGCGATCCTCGCCGCTTACCCCGCGACGCGGTTGACTGTGGTGGGCGACGGCCCGCTGCGCGGGTACTACCAGCGCAAAGCGCGGCCGCTGGGGGACCGCGTGCGGTTCGCCGGCGCCGTGTTCACCGAGCGGCCCGACTACTATGGGACCGCGGACCTGTACTTGTGTCCAACGACCAAAGCCTCGTTCGGCATCACGCTGCTCGAAGCCATGGCGAGCGGAACGCCGATGATCGTCTCGGACATCACCGGTTTCCGGGAGCTCGTCGACGGCGGCGCCGAGGCCGTGCTGGTTCCGAAGAACGATCCAGCCGCCTGGGCCGCGGCGGCGACGGCGCTCATCGATGATCCGGCCCGGCGGACCCGGATGGGAGCCGCCGGCCTGGCCAAGGCCGCCCGCTACGCCTGGCCCCGCATCGCCGACCAGGTGCTGACTGTGTACGAGCGGGTGATTCGGTGCCCGCTCTGCTCGTGCCGGCCGGGCTCGCGGCCGTGGGAGTGCTCGCCGCGGGCGTGTATCACCCCAACGCACCGCTGTTCGGCCGGGCGATCGGGAGTGGCCCCCGCGCCGGACGGCGGCTGTATCTCACCTTCGACGACGGCCCGAACCCCGAGGCTACCGACTGCATCCTCGACACACTCGAGGCCGAGCGTGTCCCTGCCGCATTCTTTATGGTCGGTGACCACGTGGGCCGTTTCCCTTCGTCAGCCCGCCGCGCCGCCATCCTGGGACATGAGATCGGGAACCACACCCAGCACCACGTCAAACTCCACGTGCGCGGCCCGGCTCGCGTGCGATCGGAGCTTCAGCAGGCTCACGACACGATCGCGACAGTTACCGGGCAGCCGCCACGCGTGTTCCGCGCCCCGCACGGCTATCGCAATCCCTTCGTGGGTGCGGCGGCGCGGCGGCTGGGCTATCGCGTAATCGGCTGGACGTTCGGCGTGTGGGATTCGGACCGTCCCCCTGCCGCCGAGGTCCGGCGGCGCGTGCGCGACAAGCTGCGGCCCGGCGCCATCATTCTGCTCCACGATGGGGATGGGCGCGATCCGAACGGCGACCGCCGTCCCACGGCGGAGGCGTTGCCCGGCATCATCGAGGACGCTCGCGCCGACGGCTACGAGTTCCGCGCGCTGGGAGAGCTGCTCGCGTGAAGCGCTGGATGTGGTGGGGCCTTGGGCTGCTCGGGGTGGGCCTGGCACTGCGCGTCATGCTGAACTTCCCCTGGCAGGAGACCGGCGCCGCGCTCGTGGGCGTCGATTTCTGGCTGCTTGGCGCCGCATTTGCCGTAAACCTCCTCTCGCCTGTGGCCAAGGCGTGGGGGTGGCAGGTGTTGCTGCGGCCGCTCGCTCCGGCGCGGTGGTGGACCGCGCAGGAGGCGAACCTGGTGGGGACGGCAGTGAACATTGTCGGCGTCGGCGTCAGCGGTGAAGCCGCGCGCATCACACTCCTGCACCAGCGCGACGACGTCCCGATACGGGCGGGAGTGCTCTCCGTGATCGCGGCGCGGACCGTCGAAGCGCTCGGCCTCGCGCTCTTCGTCGTGGTCGCCCCGACGCTGATGCACCTCCCGGCGCCGCTGCGCGGCTTGCAGATCGGCGCGGCCCTGGCGCTGGGGAGCATCCTGTTGATGGCCCGACTCCAGGTGTGGACCCGGCTGGTGCCGCGGCTCCCCGTGGGCCTGCGCGCCTGGGCCGGCCAACTCGCGGAGATGGGGTGGGGCGGGCGGCTGGTCGTCCCGACGGTGCTCGCAATGGCGAACTGGGTTGCCCAGTGGGCGGCGTATCAGCTCACGCTGCAGGCGCTGCACATCCCCGCGCGGCCGGCCGCGTCATTCACCGCGATGATCGCGGTGAACCTGGGAGGAATTGTGCGCGTCACGCCGGCCAATATCGGCGTGATGCAGGCGGCGATGGCGGGGGCGCTGCTGGCGTTCGGCGTGCCGGCGGAGCGGGGGATCGCGGCCGGGTTCGCGCTCCAGGCGATTCAGGTCCTGCCGATTCTGGCCTTTGGCGTCGCGCTGGTCGGGCGCACCGGGCTTAAGCGGCTGCTGGCGACGCCGGAGCTCACCCTTTCACCACCCCCACCGGCTTGAGCTGGGCCACCTTGCGTCCGATCCCGGCGGCGTGGACGACGTCCACGACGCGCGAGACGTCCTTGTAGGCTTCGGGCATCTCCTCGTCGATCGTGTCGCGCGTGGCCGCGCGCACGAGCACGCCCTGCGCCTCCAGCTCGCGCGGGATGTTGCGCGACCGGGCGAGCTTCTTTGCCTGGTGCCGCGACAGGCGTCGCCCCGCGCCATGGCAGGTCGAGCCGAAGGTTTCGCGGTAGGCTCGCTCCGTCCCCAACAGCACGTACGAATACCGCCCCATGTCGCCCGGAATCAGCACCGGCTGGCCGAGGTCGCGGAACTGCGGCGCGAGCTCGGCGTGGCCCGGCGGAAAGGCGCGGGTCGCGCCCTTGCGGTGCACGCACACCCGGCGCGACTCACCCCCGACCTCGTGTCGCTCCATCTTCGCGATGTTGTGGCAGACGTCGTAGACGAGCCGGGTGCGCTCGGCGGCCTCCCGGCCGAACACCTGCTCGAGGGCGCGGCGTGCGTAATGGGCCATGAGCTGCCGGTTGGCGAAGGCGAAGTTCGCGGCGGCGTTCATCGCTCCCCAATAGTGGCGCGCTTCGGGTGAGCCAAGCGGTGCGCAGCACAGCTGCCGGTCGGGGAGGGTGATGCCGTACTTGCCGCTGGCGCGCACCATCGTCTCGAGGGAATCGTCGCACACCTGGTAGCCCAGGCCCCGCGATCCGGAATGGATGAAGACGGTGAGCCGACCGGGCTCGAGCCCCAGACGGGCCGCGGCCGCGGCATCGTACGTCTCCGCCACGTAGCCGATCTCGACGAAATGATTCCCGCTCCCCACGGTGCCGAGCTGTGACTTCCCCCGCTCTTTGGCCCGATCGGAGACGGCGCTCGGATCGGCGCCCTCGAGCATCCCGTTCGCTTCGATGGCCTCGAGGTCGGCGGGGACGCCGAACCCGTGCTCGACGGTCCAACGCGCCCCGTCGCGCAGCACTGCCTCGAGCTCCCGTCGCTGCAGCGTGACGTCCGATCGCGATGCCCCGACGCCCGATGGGATCGTCCGGTACAGGGCGTCCACCAGCGCAGCGAGTCGGGGACGTGCCTCGGTGATCGAGAGCGGCGTGGCCAGCAGGCGCACCCCGCAGTTGATGTCGTAGCCCACGCCGCCGGGGGAGACGACGCCCTCCTCCGCGTCGAACCCCGCGACGCCGCCGATCGGAAACCCGTACCCCCAGTGGATGTCCGGCATGGCGATGGCCGGCCCGATGATCCCCGGCAGGTGCGCCACATTCGCCACCTGCTGCACGGCCTGGTCGCCTTCGAGGTCCTGGATCAGCCCCTCGTCGGCGAAAATGAGCCCATGGGTGCGCATCCCCCCCTCCTTGGGTACTCGCCAGCGATACGCATCGATGCGCTCGAGGCGCGGGGTTGTGGCCATCAGAGATCGAAGACCACCCTGGCCCGCAGGGTTCCGTCGTCGCTCCGTCGTACCTCGACGCCGTGATACGTCACCGCTTTGACCTCCCGGATCGCCCGGTGGCGCCCCGCCTGGAACGGCTCCCCCCGGACCCCGCCCGGCGACGCCTCCGCCGGAACGAAGTGCTCGGCGTCGTACAGATACAAGACCTCGCGTAGAAAGTGAATCAGGCGCTCGGCCGAATCGCGACCGGACGGCGAGATGAGGCGCTCGCTTTCGGAGGCGACGGGGCTGTCGCCCAGCAGCAGCTCGCGCAGGGCGGCGACGCCGGCGGCGCGCAGGCCCGGCTCGTCGGACGCCTCGAGCTCGACTGCGGCGTCTCCGGTGTGCGGGAAAAAGCGGTACGGCACAGGAAAAAAGGTGATGGGTGGCGAGGGCGATGCGCTAGGTTCGGGCCGTGACGCCGACTGTGAAGATGCCGGACCCCGGCGAGGGCCACCGCCAGGCGACGATCGCCGAGATCAACAACGCGCTGTGCGCCGCGCGCTGCGCCGCCCAGCTGGCGGGCATGGAGTCGGAGCAGTTCGTGGTGCGGGAGCTGCTGCTCACCACCCTGCAGCAGATCGACCGTGCCGCCGCGGCTATTCGCCGCCTGGCGTCGCCCCCCAGTCGCTGACGCCGCGGTAGGCGCGGCGGTAGTCGAGCTGCCAGAATTTGCGCTGCGAGACGAGCGAGTCGCCGAACGCTTCCGCTTCGCGCAACGCCTCACCCATGCTCGAGGTCTTGGCGCTGGCGTTGTCCGCCCAGTGCAGGACCTCGGCCTCCAGGGTCATCGGCGACACCGGGCTGCCGAACTCCAGGCGCCCGTGGTGCGCGAGGACGAGGTGGAGCAGGACATCCCGCTCCGTCCCCGAGCAAGGAGGCTCGGCCTCGAGGGCGAGCCGGCGCTCCAGCATCAACGCGCCCAGTGCCACGTGGCCCAACAGGTGCCCCGCGTCGGTGTACTCGAACACGCCGTCCCAGCGGTAGCTCTCCAACTTGCCGATGTCGTGCAGCAGCACGCCGGCGAGCACGAGATCGGGGTCGGCGCCGCACACCTTCGCGATGGTGCGCGCGATCGCCGCCACCTCGGCGGTGTGCTTGACCAGCCCGCCGATCGCGGCGTGATGGCCGTTGATGCTCGCCGGACAGCGGCCGTAGCGCGCGCGAAATTCATCGTCCTCATAGAACAGCGCGAGCACCCGCGCGAGCCGCGGCTTGCGGATCTCCCGGCGCCACCCGTCGAGCACCTCCCAGTAGCGCGTCACATCGCCCACGGTCGGCAGCAGCTGGCTCAGGTCCACCGCGCCTTCGGGGAGGAGCCGCAGTGGGGCGGTGACGCGGAGCTGGCGGCGGCCGCGGTACTCGGCGATTTCGCCGATCACCTGCACCACGTGGCCGCGGCGGACCCCCTCGACGTACGGCAGGTCCTTGTCGAAGAACGGGGCGCTGGGGAGCCGGCCGGTCGCGTTCCCGAACGTCAGGACGGTGTACGCCCCGCCGTCGAAGCTCTTCTGCTCCGCCTCCAGCACCAGCAGCGTATCCTGCACGCGGTCGCCGACCTGTAATGCGCCGAGATCTAAAACGCGGGTCATGAGCTCAAATCTACAGGTGGGGTGTGGGATGTGGGGTGTGGGACATCGCGGTTTGTAGCCGAATTACGCGCCCACAGCCCACATCCCACAGCCCACATCCCACGCCTCTTATATGTCCGGTCGCTTGAGTCGCGGCAGGTCCGTCTCACGCTCGTGCTCCTTGTGGAACGGCAGCCGCGGACCGCGGATCTGGACCAGGTGGGCGATCGAGTTGGCGTAGTACTCGAGTAAGGGGCGGCCCCGGGGCAAGACCACGAGGCTGTCGCCCTCGGCCACTACCAGCTGCCGCAGCCGCAACATCCGCCACGCCCGGTCCCAAATGTCGTGGATGCGCGCCCCGCCGCGGACCACCTTGGCGTTCACCTCCTGCAACCGGTCGCGGAGCTGGTCCATACGGTCGAGCACCGCCGCTTTGGAAATCACGGTCTGCTCGAAAGAGAGCAGGGCCGCGGACGCCAGCGGCACTGGGGTGACCGGAATGACGGCGCCGATCCTCCGCAGCATCTCCTCCGCCAGTTTTTGCAGCTCGAGAAGACGTTGCTCCCGAGGCCACGCGAGCACCCCCGCCGGGGCCGAGGCGAGCCACGTGCGCAGGGAGAGCGGGGTGCCGAAGTTGACCGCCACCCGGCCGTAGCGCCGCAGCCGCCCGGTGATCAGCCGGCCCAGGTTCGCCAGGACGTACGCCGCCACGCTGAACAGCTGGCTGAGGCGACCCGGCCGGTCCCCCTCGGCGACCAGCTCGCGGATGAGGGAGCGGTCCTCCAGCACGCGATCGTAGTTGATGGCGACGGGGACGAACCAGATGTCGTGCGTGAACTCGGGCGTGAGCACGGTACGGCAGATGTAGTCGAGCAGGCCGAGCTTGGACGGGCGGAGCCGGCCGTCGCGCGTCAGCCCGCCTTCGGGGAAGATCCCCTGGGTCACGCCGTTGCGCGTGATGAGCTGGACGTAGCGCTCGAGGACGGCGTGGTAGAGGGGCTCGCGGTAGCGGCGGCGGATGAAATAGGCGCCGAACGACTTGAACACGTACTCGAGGGGCCAGGCCCGCGCCCACTCGCCCACCGCGTAGCTCACCTGGACGCCGTACGCGAGGACATACGCGATCACCACGTAGTCCGCGTTGGAGCGGTGATTCATCAGGTACACGACCACGTCTTTCTTGGGAATCCGCCCCAGCGCCCCCTCGTCCTGGTAGTCCACGCTCACCTTGTACAGCAGGTTGACGAGCGCCTTGGCGAGGTTGTATCCGACCTTGTAGTAGGACAGGATGCTGAAGTGGGGGACGATCTCGGTGATGTAGGTTTCGACCCGGCGCCGCACCTCGGCGTCGCCCATGCCGTGTTCGGCGGCGTGTGCCGCCATGGCGTCCTGGATGACGGGGTCCTCCAGGAGGGCGCTCTTGGCCTGGCGGCGTTGCTGGAGCTGGAAGCGGGCGAGGCGGGTGCGGAACTCGTGGAGGGTGCGGCGGGCGCGGCGGCGCAGCCACCCCCTCACGCGACGACGCCTCCCTCCTTCTTCAATTGAGCGTAGCCCATCCCTTTGAGTCGCGCGATGCGCATCGCCATCGGAGGATGGGTCCCGAATAGATTGGCGAACAGGCCCTCGTGCTGGTTGAGGCGGCGTCCCAGGGGGTCCGCGATGCAGAGGTGGGCCGCTCCGCGCTTGATGGAGGTGGTGGGCGCCTCGGCGGCCTCGATCTTCTGCAGCGCGCTGGCGAGGGCCAGGGGGTTGCGCGTGAACTGGGCGCCCATCGCGTCGGCGAGGTACTCCCGTCGGCGGCTGACCGCCACGGCGAGCAACTGGGTGATGATCGGCGCCAGGATCCAGGTGATGAGCCACACGACGAGGAGCAGCAGCAACAGCTGGCCG
>WNGN01002161.1_pt1 | contig 24519 bp, 20 predicted proteins | sample 5400561 | NCBI WGS metagenome assembly WNGN01 (sample SAMN13153379, study PRJNA577476) | soil metagenome | isolation source: 115 cm soil or saprolite under Garry oak tree replicate 2 | place: USA:California | collected 2016-06-15 | reverse complement strand
AAATCGAACAACCCCACAACCCGCCGGTGCCGCCGGCGGGTTTTTCTACGCCTGGATTTCAACAGCCCCGACCGACATTGCCGGGCAGAGACTCGGCGTCAAGGAGGTCGCCGAACTGCTCGGCTTTTCCGCGCAAAGCGCCTTGGCTCGCTCCGCGCGCGGTTTGGCAGAAGCATCACGCAATGGCGGTCGGAATCCCTGTAAGACTAAGGACGTCGGCCAATTCTGCGATGAGAAGCGGATCGCAGCCGCCGAGTGGGATGAGTTCAGTGGTAGGCGACGCGTCAAATCGGCCTGCCATGATCGTTTTTGCATAGTCGGCTCACCGAGCTTTCCTTATGCTTAACTTGGTCACCAGCCTGAGAAAGGGATTAGTCATGTCGAGCCGAATCATTGTCTCGCTCGCCGCGTCCGTTATCGTCGGTGTCGCGTGTATCGCAACGATCTCAACCGACGCTTTCGCATATCGAAGGGGCGTTGGGGTTGGTCGCGTCGGCGTTTACCACGGCGGCGTCTATCGCGGTGGCGTTTACCGTGGTGCAGCCGTGCGCCGTGGGGTGGCGGTAGGTGTCGGAGCTGCCGCAGTGGGAGCAGCTGCCGCCGGAGCTTACGGAGCATATCGCTGCGGATACTATCCCTATCGACCGTGCTACTAAGTTGTTGCAGGACCGCACCAACACCTCGGCGGTGGTTTCCGGAGTCACCTGATCGACAAATCCAGCGGCAAGGTGTTGGGCGCGAAGAAATAAGGCCGCCTCGGTTGGCAGCCTTTTTCATGCAAAGCCAAGCCTTGCGATGTCGACCCATGGGACCTTTGAGACCTGCCGACAGCATCGAGCGAGGTCCGAGTTCGAGTGCAAGGATGGAAGACAAAGCGGCGCTCAACCGTGGGACCACCTGGATTAGCACGAGGTCCTCGAGGAGCTTCCCAATGAAGAAGGCAATGATACTTGCCATATCTTGTTCTTTGGCATTCCCGACGATTGCTTTCGCGAAGACCGCTCATACGAAAGTTGCGACGCCCCATGATGTTCGGAAAATCCCGCCATCAATTGATATTCCCAAGAGCGGCTTTGTCACAAGGCAAGACTTGTTCGATCGAAATAACCCGAACAACCTCCGATCGGGTTGGCCCGGTCCACCTGCTCAACCAGGACAGTTTTGAAAACAGCACCACTGGAACTTGAGGTAGACCCCGTACCACAATTCGTGTGCAGCCTTGTCGCCTGTTCCGCTCGTCTCGATCCCTTCATCCCGCACCTGCGCTCGCCAATGGCAGGGTGAAGCAAAACACCGCCCCGCGCAGGCGATTCTCGGCCCAGATGGTGCCCCCGTAGCTTTCGATGATCGTGCGCGCGATCGGCAACCCCAGCCCGGTCCCTTGGGGCTTGGTGGTGACGAATGCATCGAAAATGTGCGTCAAGTCTTCCTGGCGAATGCCCGTTCCGGAATCCGATACCCTTACCTCGGCGACGTCGCGCTCCGCATCTCGGCGGGTTCGTATGGTCAAGTTGTGCGGTCTGGGCTCGTTCTCCATAGCATCGAGGCCATTCATGACGAGGTTCATTATCACTTGCTGCATATGGATCGGGTCGGCTCGTACTGGCAACGCCTCGGGCGCAAGTACGGTGCGCAGCGTGATCTCCCGCCTGACTACCTCAGGCGTAACAATTTTGACCAACCCCGGAACCGTGTCATTCAGATCGAGCGCTTGCAGATCGGCCGCTTTTCTCTCGTTCAGCAAACTCCGCAAGCCAAGAATGATGTCGCCGGCGCGCTGCTCGTCCCGGATGATGTCGGAAAGGATGTCGCCGATCTGGACGAGATCGGGCGGACTGGCCTTGAGCAACATCTGTGCAGCTTCGGTATTGCTCAGAATAGCCCCCAATGGCTGGTTGAGCTCGTGAGCGATCGATGATGACAGCACGTTTGCCGTCGTAAACCGGTTCAGGCGAACAACCTCCCGGCGGCGACTGTTTGCTTCAGCTTCGGCCAAATGCCGTGCGCTGGCGAAGGGGATTTTCGCAAAGCCTGGCGTCATAGCAGGATGAGCGCGTTCGACTTTGGAATCCAGTTTATGGACGTCGACCGGATGACTTATTGGCGCAAGCGTCGGGACGCCGATTTCTGCATCGGAAACGCCAGTGTGGAGTGGAACGAGATCGAGGCGCCCTTCCACACGGTCGCGAGGCTTACCCTGCTCCCGCGTTCGCGACTTGATCCGGAGGAGAGTGCCACGACGTATTTCGACGTCACGGGCAACTCGACGCCTGACAGCACGCCCGTCGGGAGCATCAATCGCGCTCGCTGGCCCGCGGAAGTCGCCAGCAGAAAGGCGCGCATGCGCCACGCTCCGCCGGCAGGAAGTGCCGAGACGTTAGCGCCGATCGAGGCATGTCCGGCGGGCGCCAATGAGGCCAGCATCGGCGGCCGTTAGTCTGGGCGTGAGGAGTACCGCCACGATTTCGGCAGCAAAGCCAAATGAAATCGAAAACCGCTCTTTTCGTGCTCGGCCGCAGCTTGCCGGCCTGCGTTCACTCGGGTTGGCGCAACCCAAGGAACGGAGGCGATTGAATCCATTCCCAGCAGCGTAGTCGAGTGGGGGCGATAACGGTCAGGTGAGACACTGAGCGGCAACCAACTCGTTCCTGCTCGGGCCTGTGCCTTGCAGCCGCTCTACGCGTTTCTCGGCCAGCCTGCACCCATGGCCGCACCGGCCATTGATTTCATCAAACCGCTGACGCCTGCAGAAGAGAAAACCTCGCCGCAGTTCTTCAAGATCCTGAACTTCGTCCTGCAATTCTGCCCGACGGTCCCGTCCGAGAAAGAACTCATGGCGCGTTTTGCCAAGCTCGGCGTCGGCGCAGGCAACACCTTCGACGCGAGCAAGTTCTCGCCCGAGTTGAAGGCGGCAATTGAACAAGGCATGGCCGACGCCTGGGCTGCCCTCGCTGGCTTCAAGAATGAACTTGAGGAGGGGAAGGTGACCGCAGGCGACGCATTTGGCACGCGGGCGTACCTGAAGGGGAATTATCTTTACCGCATGGGGGCAGCCGTACTCGGCATCTACGGCAATTCGAAGCAGGAGGCGATGTATCCGGCTTACTACGTGGATGCGACGAAGCAGAAGCTGGACGGTGCCAACCGTTACACCGTGCATTTTGCGGCGGGCCAGTTGCCTCCCGTCAACGCGTTCTGGTCGCTGACCATGTATGACGAGCCACAGAGCCTGCTCGTGGCCAATCCGCTCAACCGCTATCTGATTAATTCACCGATGCTGCCGCAGCTCAAGCGCGATGCCGACGGCGGGTTGACGCTGATGATCCAAAACGAATCCCCGGGCAAGGAAAAGGAAGCCAACTGGCTACCCGCGCCAAAAGGGCCATTCTCGATGATCATGCGCCTCTATTGGCCGAAAGAAGCAGCGACGGAAGGCAAGTGGATGCAGCCGCCACTGCAGCGGGTGACCTAGGTGAGCGGAGTGCTTTGACCGTCGGCGACAACGCCGACATCTCCCTCATGCTGTATGTTCAGACGGACTCACCCGGCGCCGACAAGAAGTCCAATTGGTTGCCGGCGCCGGGCGACGAAGTCTTCCTTGTGATGCGTGTACTGGCCGAAGACAGCGGCGCCCTCGGTCCTCCCGCCCGGAGAAGGCTCCTGGCACCGCCGGCGATCGCAGTGGCGAACTAGCGCTGACGACGGCCGTCATCACAAACCACGGTGATGACGGCCGGCTCCTTTTCGCGAATATGACCCCAGGCCGGTTTCAATGTTTCCCGATACGCCAACAATCAATCAGTTGTCGCATGTCATTGTGCAGGCGGCGGTACCGGCGTTTCTTCTCGGGGCGCGGGCGACGCGGGTCAGATGGCGTGAAGTTATGCGGCCTTGTGGCACCGTGTACTAGTGACTGTTCTGCTTGCATTTGTGTCTCGAATTGTCCGATTTTGCATAGTCGACCATAGCCTGCGCGCGTAACCTTCTCAGGCCATTATTTTAAAGAGCGGCATGTCGCCCGTTGTCACCTTCTTCGACGGTGTCGCATCGACAAGATGAGCTAGCGCCCCAAAATGCCAGTCTAGGCTAACCCGCAGCGTTTGATCGACGGAGCTTTGAGAGTAACCAGCATGATGTCGATGAAATTATCGCTCTGGCTTCGCGCTACCCTGCTCGTTGGTATCGCCGTTTTTGCGGCAGGCGCCGGTCTCCTTGCCTATCGGTACTACACTCGTCCGGCAACGCTGACCGTGGCGGTCGGCTCGATCGACGGTGAGGCCGCCAAGGCAATGTCGGCCATCGCGAGCGAGCTCGTTTCAACAAACAAGCCGGTGCGGCTTAAGGTTATCGACAGCGGCACAGCACTTGAAGCCGCTAACGCTTTCTCCGCGGGTAAAGTAGATCTCGCTGTGGTTCGCGGGGACGTCGGCGACTTGTCGCAGGCGCAAGCTGTCGTCGTTGTCAGCCATGTGGTCGTGCTGGTCATCGCGCCGCCCGGATCGTCCATCGATGGCATCGATGGCCTCAAGGGACACACAGTCGGCGTGGTCGGCGGAGCAGCGAACGCCAAAATTGTCGATGTGTTGACCAAGGAATACGATCTGGCGAACGCGAAAGTGGTGTTCAAGAACCTTGCCTTGACGGATGCCCGGCAAGCCATTCAGTCAAAACAGGTCAGTGCGCTACTTGTCGCAATCCCGCTCGCCGAAAAATATCTCTCGCTCGTCCGCGGATTTTTTCAGCTCGACCACAAGAAAGCGCCGGTGCTGATCCCAATCGAGTCCGCGGGGGCAATCGCAGAGACCGAACGCGCCTTTGAAAGTTTCGATGTCCCCAAGGGCACGCTGCGGGGATCGCCCCCAGTCCCGGAGGATGACCTGACGACATTGAGGACCTCGTTATATCTGGTGGCGCAGAAGAAGCTCGGCACCGATCTGGTAACCAGCCTCACGCAGGCGATCATGAGGGTGCGTAGGGATCTTCTGCGCGAGCAGCCGATTTTCGCGCAGATCACCGCGCCCAGCACCGACCAGGACGCCTACCTTCCGCTGCACCCTGGAGCGGCGGCCGTTTACAACTCCACCACGCAGAGCTTCATGGATGAATACGGCAACTGGATCTATCTGACGCCGATGGTGCTGGGCGGCGTTGCCACCATGCTTGCCGCAGCCTGGAAATTTCTCGGGATCGGTGGACCCGTAACTCGGGAAGGCCCTTTGGATTCTCTCTATGCCCTGGCGCGCCGGACTCGGAGGGTCGATACGGAAGCGGAGCTGCAGGATATTGAAGAAGAAATCGACACCATTCTCAAAGCAGAACGCGCCAAATCCGCCGCCGGAGACGAGAGCGCGGTAGATGACGCGACATTGAATGTGGCAGCCCATCGGCTCGAGAGCCTGATCCACGATCGGCGAGCCTTGCTTGCGAAGAGACCGGCAGTCGCCTCCGCGGCCTAAGAGACAGCACCAAGTCGCCAAACGACGCGGAATCGCGATTGACCGAACAGTAAACAAGCCACCCAAGGAGAGCAGTCATGAAACATTTGATTATCCCTCTATTCCTGGCAGGAGCCTTCATTGCCTGGAGCACAATGGAAGCAAGCGCCGTTGTCTGCGCTCGCGGCGTGGTTCGCGCAGGCTGCGTTGCTGCCGGCGGCGCTGCCGTCGTCGCGCGGCCTGTTGTCCGTCCTGCCCGTGCGGTGGTCGCGCCGCGGGGAGTTGCCGTCCGCCGCAGGGTCTAATGACAATCCCACAAAGCATCGGCTCAAACCGTGCCGCGTCAATGATCTGCAGCGCGACCATTGCGACCGCAATTGGTCGCGCAAGGATTACAAGCGATATACGACGCCATCTTTTTGCAGCCTCAGCAAGGGATAAACCATGAGTGCAATCGCGCTATCGTGCATCGCGTTCGTGTGCATCTCGGGCGGTGTCTTGATTGGTATGTTGCTTCGGAACACGTTGCCGGAGCACCATCTGAGCACGGATGCAAAGGATGTGGTCAGGCTGGGGACGGGCCTGATCGGGACGATAGCTGCACTTGTCCTTGGCCTGCTGATCGCCTCGGCGAAGAATTCCTACGACACGCAGAGCACCCAACTCAAACAAATGACGGCCAGTATCATCCTGCTCGATCATCTCCTGGAGCAGTACGGGCCGCAGGCAGCTGCTATCCGCAATCTGATGCGGCGTAGCGTTGTTGTCTTGGCCGATCGAATGTGGCGCGAGAACAGTTCCGATCCTGCCAAGGCGCCGCCCTTTCAGGAGAGCGCCGCAAGCGAGGCATTCTATGCGAAACTTCAGGAACTTTCGCCACAGAACGATTCTCAACGCTCCCTGCAAGCCCGCGCAATCCAGATCAGCACCGACATTGCGCAAACTCGCTTGTTGCTGTTCGCGCAAATGGACAATTCAATTCCGATGCCCTTTCTTGTGGTGTTGATTTTCTGGCTCACCATCATCTTCGCAAGCTTCAGCCTGTTTGCCCAACCCAACGTAATTGTTATCAGCTCTCTTCTTATTTTTGCGCTGTCAGCTGCCGGGGCGATTTACCTGGTCCTGGAGCTGGGCCAGCCGTTTGCGGGACTGATGCAGATATCAAGCACGCCACTGCGCAGCGCCCTCACCTCGTTCAATCTCTGAGCGATCGCACGATCGGGTTGTCGGTCAGAGCAGGCCTCGACTACCGCAGTCGCCGCGTTGAGCTGAGAGCAAGCCAATAATCAATTATCGAGCCCACTGGCCCATCTGGAGGCATGTCAACAAGCTGACGTAGCTCGGCGTGCCCCCGATACTTTCTTGTCCGGTGCAGCTTGCTCTGCTGGGAGCCGGGAACCTGGACCACTGGCTTGCGAGCTGCCGGCGCGCTTTCTGTTCGTCATTGACGCAGCTCTTTATTGACTGATCAACGGTGAGGCCGGCATTGGCTGCAACGTCGAGCTTGCAACTTCGCGCGATATCAAACTTCGGCACCTGGTCAGCCACGGCAACGACTAACTGCGAACTCAAAATCATCATCGAGATCGAGATAGGCATTATGGCCTCCTGCCCGTATTTGGCTCAACTACATCCTGAAAGGCTGCTTTGAACGGCTCCTCATTCAATTTCTATTCAAGCGGACCGCAGTCCGTCTATGCAAAAACGGACCGAGGATCCAATCAGTTGACCCTGCGCCCCGCGTATACATGGAGCGCTGCGCACGCTATCGCCCGCTGCATAAAAGAAAGTGGTTCTGCCGATTCCGCATAGACTATTCTAAGCTGACATAGCTGCCGATTATTGTCAGATGTTCGTTTTTGCATAGTCACCCCCGGCTATTTCGATAAACATTATCACTTCACCAACGGAGGGGTGCAGCGATGCGCGGCTCTGCAGCGATCGACCGTCCAGATGCAGCATTTGATGGAATGTTGCGGATTCCCGGCGGCACGTTTCGTATGGGGTCGGACAGGCATTATCCGGAGGAAGCACCAGTTCATCGCGTGACCGTCGATGAATTCCATATCGATTGCACGCCGGTGACGAACCGGCAGTTCAAGGAATTCGTGAAGGCGACCGGCCACGTCACCTTCGCCGAAATTCCGCCCGACCCGAAGGACTATCCGGGCGCGCTGCAGCACATGCTGTATGCGGGCTCGCTTGTCTTCTTGCCACCGTCGCATCCGGTTGATCTACGCGACTGGAGTCAGTGGTGGACCTTTCTCAAGGGTGCGGACTGGCGGCACCCCTATGGTCCAAAAAGCAACATCAACGTGCTCGACAGCCATCCTGTTGTGCACGTCGCCTATCCCGACGCGCTCGCCTATGCGCGATGGGCGGGCAAGGATCTTCCGACCGAGGCCGAATGGGAATTCGCCGCACGTGGCGGGCTTGATGGCGCGGAGTTCGCCTGGGGCAACGAGCTCACGCTGAACGGCCGGCATCTTGCCAATACGTGGCAGGGCGAATTCCCGAAGCAAAATCTCCGCACCGACGGTTTCGATCGCACCTCGCCGGTCACGGCCTTCCCGCCGAACGGCTACGGCGTTTACGACATGATCGGGAATGTCTGGGAATGGACGTCCGATTGGTATTCGCAAAAGCATGAAGCGGACGCGCCGAAGGCATGCTGCATCCCGGAAAATCCTCGCGGTGGATCCGAGGCCGCGAGCTACGACTCTTGTCAGCCGAATATCAGGATTCCACGCAAGGTGCTTAAAGGCGGCGCCCCGAACTATTGCCGCCGCTATCGTCCGGCTGCGCGCCATGCCGAGCCGGTCGACACCTCGACTTGCCACGTCGGCTTCAGGTGCATCACCAGGAAGAGGAGTGCGTCATGAGTAAAGATAAGATTCCAGGAAAGCCTGAGACCAGTACGAAGGCGGTCGGCGGAGGATTGAAACGCCGCGATCTCTTGTTAAGCGGTAGTTCTCTCGTCGCTGCTTCGGCGCTCTCGGCCGTCGGCCTGACAAGCCCCGCGCAAGCGCAGCAACCTGCCGCGACTCCGGCACCCGCAGCGGCTGGACAACGGCCGAACATCATCTTCATCATGGGCGATGACATCGGCTGGTTCAACATCGGTGCCTACCACCAGGGCATCATGGCCAGCCGGACGCCGAACCTCGACAAGCTCGCCGCGGAAGGCATGCGCTTCACCGACTACTACGCCGAGGCGAGCTGCACGGCGGGTCGAGCCAACTTCATCACCGGCGAATTACCGATACGCACCGGCCTTACCACTGTCGGCCAGGCTGGCTCCCCTATCGGCATGCCGGCGCAAGCGCCGACCATCGCGACCGCGCTGAAATCCATGGGGTACACCACGGGTCAGTTCGGCAAGAATCACCTAGGCGATCTCAACGAGTTCCTGCCGACCATGCACGGCTTCGACGAGTTCTTTGGCTACCTCTATCACCTCGATGCAATGGAGGACCCCGCCCACCGCAATTATCCGCAATCGCTGTTGGCCACCGTCGGTCCCCGCAACATGGTTCATTCATGGGCGACCAACGTCGACGATCCGACGGTGCAGACGCGCTGGGGCAAGATCGGTAAGCAACGGATCGAGGACGCCGGGCCGCTTTATCCGAAGCGGATGGAAACGGTCGATGACGAGATTCTGCAAACTACCTTCGCCTTCATCGACAAGGCGAAGCAGGACAACAAGCCGTTCTTCGTCTGGCTCAACCCCACGCGCATGCACGTCGTCACCCATCTTTCGGAAAAATACGAGAACATGCGCAACTCGGAAAACGGCTGGTCGGTTTCCGAGGGCGGGTTCGCCCAGCTCGACGACATCGTCGGCTCCGTGATGAAGAAGCTCAAGGATGAGGGCTCCGACAACAACACGATCGTCGCATTCACAACCGACAACGGTGCGGAGAACTTCACCTGGCCTGATGGCGGCCAGACGCCGTTCGCAGGCGGCAAGGGAACCGCCCTGGAAGGCGGCTTCCGTGTGCCCTGCATGATCCGCTGGCCCGGCAGGGTGCCGGCGGGAAAGGTCGAGAACGGCATTATGTCCGGACTCGACTGGTTCCCGACGTTCGTGGCCGCCGCTGGCAACCCGAACATCGCCGAAGAGTTGAGGAAGGGAAAGCAGCTCGGCGACAAGACGTATAAGGTCTATCTCGATGGGTACAACCAGATGGATTTGATTACTGGAAAAGGCCCCTCGGCCCGCCACGAGATCTTCTATTTCACCGAAGGCACGCTGAGCGCGGTGCGCTTGGACGATTTCAAGTATCGCTTCACCGATCAGCCGGGCGGCTGGTTGGGCGGCACGGTCAAGGTAGATTGGCCGATCCTCACCAATATCCGCCTTGATCCCTTCGAACGCACGGGCTTGCCCAGCGGCGATAAGGGGTCGTTGGCATTCTATAACTGGTTTGCTTACGAGTTCTGGCGGTTCCAGTTCGTACAAAAGGAGGTCGGCAAGCTCGCCCAGACGGCACTCGAGTTCCCGCCGATGCAAAAGGGCGCGAGCTTCAACCTCGAAGCTGTCAAGGAGCAGATCGAGAAGGCCATGCAATCCCACGCTGGCAAGTAGAATGTGCGGTGAGCGGGCGCTCCGCATTGGGGCGCCCGTTTTGAGGACCTCACAGTTTCCTGTCTTCGGCTACTGAGGGATCAAACATGACAACGCCACAAACTTCCTTCAGCGTGAGCCGCCGCATTCTGCTCTCGGCTTTGGCTTCGCTTCCGGTCCTGATCGGACCACTGCGTCCAATATCCGCGCTGGCGCAAGCCGACGCGTTGCCGTCGTGGAACGAAGGCCCGACAAAAACATCGATCACCGATTTCGTTGCGCGTGTCACCGCGCAGGGGGGACCGGACTTCGTGCCCGTGGAGCAGCGTATCGCCGCCTTCGACAATGACGGCACGCTGTGGTGCGAGCAGCCGATGTATGTCCAGCTCGCCTTTGTACTTGACCGGGTGAAGGCAATGGCTCCCTTGCATCCGGAGTGGAAGGACAAGCAGCCCTTCAAGGCGGTGCTTGAAGGCGACCTGAAGACCTTGGCCGAATCCGGCGAGCGTGGAATGTTGGAGCTGGTCATGGTGACTCATGCCGGCATGACGACGGATGAATTCGCCAAGATCGTCTCCGACTGGCTCGCGACCGCGCGCCAGCCGCGCTTCAAGCGACCCTACACCGAGCTAGTATACCAGCCGATGCTCGAACTGCTCGGCTATCTGCGCGCCAACGGCTTCAAGACCTTCATAGTCTCGGGCGGCGGCATCGAATTCATGCGCCCGTGGACTGAACGTATTTATGGCGTTCCGCCCGAACAGGTCGTCGGCTCGTCGATCAAGACGAGATTCGAAATGCGCGACGGTCGGCCCACGCTGTTTCGCCTGCCGGAGGTCAATTTCATTGACGACAAGGGCGGCAAACCGGTGGGGATCAACGAGCACGTCGGCCGTCGCGCGATCGCCGCCTTCGGAAATTCCGATGGCGACCTCGAAATGCTGCAATGGGCAACCCTGAGCGGGGGCGTACGTCTTGGACTGATCGTCCATCACACCGATGCAGAACGCGAATATGCCTACGACCGCCAATCTCACTTCGGGAAGCTCGACACGGCTTTGGACGCCGCGGCTCTGAACAAGTGGACCGTGGTCGACATGAAGAGTGATTGGAAACGTGTGTTCGCGTTCGAATAGGCGCAACAAACAATGGCGACCTCACTGCCATGCGATACGCCGATTGGAAACTCAAGCTTCAAGAACCATCGGCGATGCGCAAGTGGTGGCGGAAAATAGCAGGCTGCATTCGATAACGATTTGACTTCAACACATCATGGCGTCCGTCTCCCGACTCCGCGGGCTGACGGCCGTCGCACCAGCGACTTGTCTCCTCACGCCGTTTGCGGGACACATCGCCACAATGGGATTTGCAAGCGAAGCCTTCGGTTGCAAACAGTCTTTCGGCTGCTGATGGCGGATTGAGCTGATAGGCGCCCCTGCCCTCACGCGATGCAGCGTCCGTAGATATGCGAGCGCGCCGGGTCGGCAACCGAGCTAAAGGCTGGGTCACACCCGAGGAGTACCGACTTCGACGAAGGGAGTTCTCTCTCGAACGATGAAGGGAAGCTCGGATTCTTTTTGGCCAACGATCCTTCCGGAAGCCTGTCCCCCTTCGGGATGCGGTTGACCGCCTTTGCGCTGGCGCCGGCCGCCGATTGGCCGACGGTCAGGACGGTTCCAACGCGTGCGCTGTCGGCCCCTTGCCCGCTGCGCCAGCACGCCGGATCGCAATAAGGCCAACCTTCGGAACGCGCGTTTTTGTGGTCCCAGCTGTAGCTGGTGTGGTGCCGTTTAACCAGGCCACGGACGGGAGCCGCGCTTCGCGTCCACAGCGCGGCAAATTTGTCCAAGGTGACGATATGGGGCGCGACGAGACCGCTGTCCTCGACCGGACCGTTTGCAACGTCGTGACCGGCGTCCGGAACTGCGCTTGCGAAGAAGCCAGCACACAATGCCGCCGCAACGATGGCCATTGCTTTTCCCGTCATCCTTCCCTCCTACCGATCGAATTGGGAGCCGGAAAAACGTACATGACCGGAACGCGTCCCGGAGCAATCTGCATCGCGATCTGGTCCACATCGGAATTGCAGCTCGTAATTCCCTGTGCGCGGCTTGTTGTCTCTCTTGCTGCAACGGCCGTCGCGCTTCCGCCCGACACAGGCATCTTCCCTGAACGGCGGCAAACCGTTGGCGCGCAAGGAGGAGCCGCGAAGGACCGGCCTGATCGCAGACTATGAAAAGGTTTCGCAGCAGCGACTATGCAAAAACGGGCGGCAAGTAAAAGAATGATGAGCATCCCGGCGCGCAGCCGATAACGCACTGTCATGATTTGTCGTTGATCCCAGCGGTGGCCTTCAGCCGAACTGGAGATCCCGCGGCTGATATCGCTGGCGTTGGCGGTGGTCTTTTGTCATGGCTCTACCAGGTCAGGCACCGTCGTCGCCAGTATTCCTACCGTCGGTGGCGACATCCGCAGTGCACCGTCCGGTCGTCGATCCTTCGCGCAGTGTCCTTAAAGTGGCGGGCGCGGCCCGTCCGGTAATCCCGCTCTATCTCAGCATCTGCACGCCGTCATTGCGTTGATCGTGTATCCAAAACCTGGAACCAGCTTGAGCTCATGCTGGATCAGGCGCACTCGATGCAGGGGATCGTTCAGATGAGGCTCGCCACCGAGACCGTGCTCGCAGGCGATCGGCGCGCGCGTACACGTCGTCACCGAACGTATGCGGGAGCGCCGCGACCGATCCCGCCAACCTGGGGAGAGCGACGAACAGTGTCCGCGTCGCATCGGTGGACGAGGATGATCGGGGCTTGGTCGATCAGGGAGGCCACATGCATACATGCGTCCTGACCGATCTGGCCCATGTTTTCCGCTTTCAAAAATGCCACGCTATTGCAATGGCATAGCAGTTCCCGGTTTCATCCTCTCGGGCGCGCCCGATACGATTCGAACGTCCACCGCAGATTTTCCGAAAAGAAGAAGACTAGCAGCAAGCCGCCGTTTACGATTCCCCTAAATCAGCCACGTGCATGCAAGCCACGCACTGTCGCTTGCACCGCACATTTTCTCTATGTGCGCACTCATACATTCCAATCCGGAAAATGCATCAAGCGACACACCGCATCTGGAAGCAGAAATAATAAGCACTTCTTATCTATTAAGAGAAATGAGTTATATTTATTGACTTTTAAGATGGTAACATTAGTACATTGCCTAGTCTGAGTCTGCGACAAGCCCTGTTGCTGCCGGATGGATTAGAAACGGGGACCGACAAACAGCTTTTTTCGAAGTCGCCCGCCACGGCAGCGGCTCTTACACTGCTACGAATGTCGATTAGAGATACATAACGGCGATGACCTTTGCGCGACCGGTTCCCGCGCCCGTCGGGCGTTTCGACGGTACCACCTAGTACGTTGCCAAAACGGGTTGCAGTCGTAATTCGGCTTAGAAATGGAATTTCAGATGCGCGCTACGAAGTTCAAAGTCGTGCTAGGTGTGATTGGAGCCGACTGCCACGCGGTGGGTAATAAGATCATCATGAGTGTCCTCGCCCCCCTAGGCATCGAGGTCGTAAATCTAGGCGTCATGGTGAGCCAGGATGAGTTCATCGACGCGGCGATTGAAACGGAGGCCGAGGCCATTCTCGTTTCTTCCATCTACGGTCACGGCGAGATCGATTGCCAAGGTTTTCGCGGCCGTTGCATTGAACGCGGTATCGGCGAAATTCTTCTGTATGTCGGCGGCAATCTCGTCATCGGTAAGCGCGGATTTCCCACCGTCGAGGCGCTGTTCAAGGATATGGGCTTCGACCGCGTCTTCAAGCCCAGCGTCGATCTGGTGGAAGTCGCCGACCTGCTGAAATCCGACATCAGGAAAAAGTCTCCGGCCACAACGGTTCAAGCCGGCCGTATCGCGCACCGACTAGCGGGATGACGCTTATTTCCATCGACATCGGGTCGACATGGACCAAAGGCGCTATGCTTGCGTTTTCAGCTCAAGGTCAGCTTGAGCTTGTGGCGCGCGCCGCTCATCCAACCACGGTCGACAATCTCTCTCGCGGGTTTAACGCGGTGTTTGAAGCATTAGCGGCGAATGGCGATGCCGATGAACTTTTCTATTCGTCCTCAGCTAAAGGCGGCCTCGCAGTCGCCGCCGTGGGTATCGTTCCGGAAATTACGGCGGAGATGGCCCGTATCACCGCTCATTCGGCGGGAGCCAAGCTCACACAGAGTTTTGCCTACGAGTTGACAAATGCGGATATTGCCGCCCTTCAAAAGTCCAACCCTGACATCATTTTGCTGGCGGGCGGCTCCGACGGCGGAAATGCCCATTACCCGGTCGAGAATGCTCGAAAACTTGCGCACTACGCCCTGCCAAGCACAATTGTTTATGCGGGGAACAGCCATGTACGCGATGACGTCCAGCAAATCCTGGCCGGATCCGATCTGATCTGCGTCGACAACCTGTTGCCCACCCTGGATTGTCCAAATCCTGAACCTGCCCGAAACGCTATCCGGGAAATCTTTCTCAGCAAGATTACGGCGGGCAAAGGGCTCGATGAAATCGTTCGCGCAACAGGCCGTGAGCCCAGCCCCACGCCTTATGCACTCTACGAATACTGCAAATATATCGGCAAATTTGCTCCTGAGTTCGGGGAATTCCTGCTCATCGACATGGGCGGGGCGACGACGGACGTCTATTCATTTCATGAAGAGATAAACATTTCGGGTACAGTTCGCCGCGGTTTGCCTGAACCCAGGATAAAACGCACGGTTGAAGGGGATCTTGGCATGCGCGTTTCCGCGCGCGCTGCCGCCGAAGCTTTGCGCGCTCTTGCACCTTCCGACGATCCTGCAGATGCCGATTTCGACCGATATGTCTCCAAGGTAACCACGGCACCTGAAACCCTGCCGAACAATCCCGAGGAAATGCACTACGACACCCTACTGGCGCAAGCGAACATTGCGACATCGTTGATGCGTCACGCGGGCCGGGCCCACGAGATTTGCACGGCCGATGGCTTGGTGACGATGCAGACGGGCCGGGACCTGACGCGCGTTTCCCAAATCATCGGAACAGGCGGGTATCTCGCAAACACCCCTGGTTTCAACCCCTCCGGTAGCATTTCCCGCCTTGGTTCCGATGCGCAGGGCAAACGCATATTGGCGCCACGGGGCGGGCGATATCGTCGCGACCCCGATTACCTGTTTCCGCTTCTGGCCAATATCGCAAAAGGTCATCCGGCGGCGGCGGTTCAAAAAGGTCTGCAATCACTCACGGCCGGTTCATAGAAGCGCGCAAGCCGGCTCACAGGTCTTTTTCTGGCAATGACAGAATATCTCGCTATCGAAAACAAGAAACTCGACATCTCCGTCTATGAAACGGAGCGTGAAGAGGTGTTGCAGACCTGGCATACGGGCCGCGGCGTCGATTTTAGAAAAGGGCTCCGCCGTCATCGGAATATGGCGGATACGAAAAAGTTTTCAGTTGCGCTCGCCAATGCCGAGACGCAAGGGCAAACCATTTTGCAGCCCCGCGCCGGAGTGGCGCTGCTTCGCGAACATATCCAGCTTTTAAGCGACCTATCACCATATTGCGATGTGCTGCCCACCACGGTCGACGCCTACACGCGGCATAACCGCTACGAAGAGGCTCAAAAGGGAATTGAGAAATCCCGCGCTGCGGGCACCTCGCTGCTTAACGGCTTTCCTCCTGTCAATCATGGGGTCGATGGCTGCGAATGCCTCATCGACAGCCTCAGCAAACCGGTGCAGGTCCGTCATGGCACTCCGGACGCACGCCTCATGGCCGAGATCACTCTGGCTGCGGGATTCTCCAGTTTCGAAGGCGGCGGCATATCCTATAACATTCCCTACGCGAAAAACGTGCCGCTCGCGCAATCTATCCGCCATTGGCAATATTGCGACCGGCTCGTGGGACTCTATGAAGAGGAAGGCATCCGTATCAATCGCGAGCCTTTCGGCCCTCTGACGGGTACACTGGTTCCACCCTTCATCTCACATGCCGTGGCACTGATCGAAGGTCTGCTCGCTTTACAGCAAGGTGTTAAATGCATCACGCTCGGCTATGGACAGGCAGGCAATCTGGCGCAAGATATCGCCGCAATCCGATCTCTTCGCAAACTCGCGCATCATTACTTCACCGGGTTCGGCCACGACGATTATGTGCTCTCCACAGTCTTCCACCAATGGATGGGCGGCTTTCCGGAAAACGAAGCGCAAGCCTATTCCGTTATCGCGTTGGGCGCCGCTGCGGCCAAATTTGCAGGCGCGACCAAGATCATCGCGAAGACCCCCCACGAGGCAAGCGGTGTTCCTACCATGGAAGCGAACCGCGCCGGGCTTCAAGCCACACGACAGATGATCAATATGATCGGCGATCAGAAGCCGCTCGATACCCGCGAGATCGATCAAGAGGTCGATATCATCGAACGCGAAGTCCATGCCGTTATGCAGAAGGTAATTTTCCTTGGCGGCGGAGATATCGGGCGCGGCGCAGTGCTCGCCTTTGAATCGGGCGTAGTGGATGTCCCCTTCGCGCCGGCCAAAATAAACGCAGGACGCATGACGCCAGTGCGCGACAATCACGGCGCAATCCGCGTCTTCGATCATGGCAGTATCCCCCTCCCCGAAGATATCCTGGCATTTCATCGCGAGAAAATTGCCGAACGCGCGGCCGTGGAAGGCAGGGATGCGTCATTCGAAATGGTTGTGGACGACGTTAGAGCGATCTCTTCGAGCAATTTGATCGGCCGCCCCGCTTAGACGAAATCGCGAGAAAAAACTCAAATCCCTCTCCCTCGCCTCGCCGAAATCATCGCGCTCTCAGGCGATCCGGTTAGCCGGAACTCAATCTTGGAACCGTCCACATGAAAATTACCGATGTACAATTCATTCCGGGCTTCTCATCGTTTTTTTTCGACGATCAAGCAGCCATCAAAAGCGGAGCGGCTCAGGATGGGTTCACCTATGCCGGCGCCCCCGTTACCCATGGCTTCGAAACGATCCGTCAGCCAGGCGAGTGCATTTCGGTACTTTTGCAGCTTGAAAACGGCCAATGGGCGGAAGGCGATTGCGCCGCCGTGCAGTATTCCGGGGCCGGTGGCCGCGACCCTCTGTTCTCCGCGGCACGTTATATCCCGCGGATGAAAGATATTCTGCGTCCGCTTTTGCTGGGCCGCGATGTGAGCAAGTTCACCGATAACGCTCGTTTTTTTGACTCTCTCGAAAGCGATGGAGGTCAACTCCACACGGCCATCCGCTATGGCTTGTCTCAAGCCTTGCTGGATGCGACGGCAAAGGCGTCAGGACGGCTCAAAGTGGAAGTCGTCTGCGATGAATATAATCTTCCCATCGACCTATCGCCGCTCAAGCTGTTCGGTCAGAGTGGCGACGATCGTTATGGCGCCGTTGATAAAATGGTGATGAAGCGCGTCGATGCGCTGCCGCACGGCCTGATCAACAACGTGCCAGCAAAGCTAGGCGAGACCGGCGGTAAGCTCCAGGAATACGTAACCTGGCTGGTCCGGCGAATTCAAACATTGGGAAGCAGCGACAGCTATAGGCCGGCGTTGCACATCGACGTCTACGGCACGGTTGGAATGATCTTCGATAACGCCCCCGACAAGATCGCGGATTATCTCGCGACCCTTGAAGAAAGGGCGGCGCCGTTTTCGCTTTATATCGAGGGGCCGATCGATATGGGAAATCGCCCCGATCAGATCAAGGTGTTGGGCGCTATCCGCGACGCGCTTCGCGCGCGCGGCAGCCAGGTCAAGATCGTTGCAGATGAATGGTGCAACACCTATTCCGACATCGTAGAATTTGTCGATGCAGGCTGTTGCCATATGGTGCAGATCAAAACCCCGGATTTGGGAAGCATCCACAACACGATTGAAGCCGTGCGTTATTGTCATTCGCGTGACGTAGAAGCCTATCAGGGCGGCACATGCAATGAGACCGATATCTCAGCGCGCGCCTGCGTTCACATTGCACAGGCAACCCGGCCGCAACGATTGCTTGTCAAGCCTGGCATGGGATTTGATGAGGGCCTTACCATCACCGTCAACGAAATGCGCCGCAACCTATCGATTCTCGAGGCAAAGACCGCTATCGCGACGTGACGGTCGCGTTCCGCGCACTGGCGGCACTTAGACGCGATGCGCAAAGAGTTTTTCCAAAGAATCCTATGATGGGCGAGCTTGACGGGTAGACGATCGACTTGCCTGTTGTCTCACCTGTAACGCTTTTGGCTCTTCGCCAAAGAAGCGGCGAATAAAGCCCGGCCCCTCATCCCGCAAAAAAGCTTTGAAGCTTTCCGCCGCGGGGCTGAGACGCTTGCCCTTCATATGCAGAACGAACCAGTCGCGCATCGCCGGCATTCCCTCAGCGATCAAGATCGCAAGCTTTCCAGTCTGCCGCTCCAGCGCCACTGTATGGGCTGAAATAAAGGCCAAGCCCATGCCGGCCATGACGGCCTGTTTGATATTTTCATTGCTGTCCATTACCTGAGCTCTCGGCAGCGGAAGATTTTTGCTCAAGAAATAATGATCATGCACCATGCGGGTGCCCGAGCCTTCCTCGCGTAGCAGAAACGAGTGTTTCGTCAGTTCCTTCCTTGAAATCCAGCTCAGCTTGTTCAAGGGGTGATCGGGATGACCGATAAGCACATAGGGATGTTTGGCAAACGGCGTTGCATCTACCTCAATCCGCTGAGGGGGCCGCCCCATAAGCGCTATATCGATATGATGCGTTTCAAGCTTCTCTATTACACCGCTGCGGTTGGCGATGGTTGTTTCAAAGACGATTTCGGGGTGCAAACGGCTAAATGCTTGCAAAAGATGCGGACCGAAGTTGCGTGACGTGGTGACCATGGCCACCCGCACAAGACCGTCCAGCTTACCTTGGAGCGCGTCAATAACGCCGCAAGCCTCACGAAGCGATTCGATCATCCGCTCCGCAAAGGGAATGAGCGCCGTCGCGGCAGGCGTCAACTGGATCGATCTTCCATCCTTGTCAAACAACGGCGCGCCGAGGGTCTCCGATAAGCGGCTCATCTGCATGGAGACCGCGGGTGGCGTAAGTTGAAGCTGAGCGGCAGCACGGAAAAAACTGCGATGCTCAACCACGGCCAGAAAAATCTGGATCTGGCGAAGCGTCACTTTGTCGAAAATGTCGGACATCAACCACCCGGGGTAATTTATTGATGTTAGGTCGTTATATCAAAGAAGTCATTCCCTTTGTGGTCTACATACGGGCGCACTTGTGACCCACCTTCCCTAAGCTGTTGCACCGGCCATTAAGACCTCCTGGCGATCGGCGCTGTCGAGCTGAGAGAGATAACGAGCAATACTCTCGTCAGCCTGCCACAGCCGTGCCGCATCTTGGCCTGGTCGCCGAATGGTAGGCTACCCTTCCGGTCGCATCCGGCTGAACGCCGCCAAAGCCCAGGTTGCCCAGATCAAGCTCATCGACAATAACATCGACCGCTCGGACCGGATTAGACGAGCTAACCAACATGTTGAAACATGAGTCGCAGTGTCTCTATTCACGAGACCCACCGAAAACATTTTGGGAGGCCGTCGAGGATTACCAATAGAATGAGACCGATCCGGCCCCGACTGGGAACCAAAAATCGCGTGAGTACGGTTTCGGAGGGCTCCTAGAAAGCCTTATTTCACAGCGTTATTCGTAATTGCGGCGCATCGGACTGATGATCGATCGCGAGGTCGCGCGCCTGAAGTTCGCATCGCTACGGCAGAACGCAACCGTCGAAGACATTGATCTGCGCGCTCCGCGCGGCATCGAGCGCGCCTTCTTTGCCAAGCTCGTCGATGGCGATTGGATCGGCCGCAAGCAAAATTCGTCACCGGGCCGACCGGCGTCGGCAAGAGTTGGATCGCCTGCGCGCTCGGCCACGAGGCATGCCGCGATAATCGATCCGTCTTATACCATCGCCTGCCAAGGCTGTTCGAAGCCCTTGCGCTGGCCCGCGGCGACGGACGCTACGCGCGGCTCCTCAAGACGCTGTCAAGGGTCGATTTGCTCATCCTTGACGATTGGGGCCTCGCGCCTTTCACCGGCATTCTGAATGGACCCTGTGGCGCTTATGTAGCCGGACCTTCGATCACCCACCTCCGCGTTACCCGGAAAAGCCAGATCCGTCCCCGGCGGTTTAGACCGGGACGGCGAGTGAATTATGATGAAAGTGGTTGCGGGGACACGCAACCACCGATACCGGCGTTCGCTGGTGGTAGATATTTGATGCGTGATCGGCGTCACCTAAACAAATTTAGTGGAACCGCGCAGCGTCGATCAAAACGCGGCCCCCGTCTTGCAACATCGGCAGGCCGCGTTCCAAGGCCGCCCCGCGAGAGGCGGCGTTCCGCAAACGCATCGCTGGCGCGGCTACTGCGATCGGTCCGAGGTCCACCCCTTGTACTCAGCGACATTGTCCCGGGTCACGAGCTTCGACGGCAAAAGCTCAACGGTCGAAGCAGGCTTCTGCCCATTGAGAATGCTGACGGCTATCTGCACGGCGCGGCGCGCCATGAAGAAAGGGTCCTGCGAGGCGGAGGCTTGGATCTGCTGCGCCCCCGGATCCTTGAGCGCGGCCTCGATATCGGGTGCGCCATCGACCGCGGTGATGATGATGCCGCTGCGCTGCTGCTGGCGCGCCGCGAGGTCGGTGCCGATGGCCTGCGGGTCGTTGATGGCGAAGATGGCGTCGATCTTGGCAAAGCGGGTCAGATAGCCTTGCGTCACGGTCAGGCCACCCTCGCGCGACCCCTTGGCGTCCTGGTCGCTGGACAGGACCTTGAGGCCGGGGTTCTTGGAGAACACATTCTTGCAGCCGACCACCCGGTCGATCACCGCGGAGACCTGCGGCCCGTTCTCGATGATCACATCGCCTTTGCCGCCGAGCTTGTCGACGATGTGCTGGCAGGAGATCTCGCCAGCCTGGACATTGTTTGTGGTCACCGTGGCGTCGGCGCCTTCGGCTGCGGTATCCACCGCGACGACGATGATGCCTGCCGCCTGTGCTTTCTTGATCGCTGGCCCGACGGCCTTCGGATCGCCGGGGTTCAAGAGGATTAGGTCGACGCCGGCGGCGATGAAGTTGTCGATCTGGGTCACCTGCTTGCCGAGGTCGTATTCAAAGCCGACCGTCGTGATCTTCACATTGGGATTGGTCTTTCTGGCTTCGAATTCGGCACCCTTCGACAGAGCGACGAAAAACGGGTTGCCCAGCGAGCCCAGCGAGATGCCGACCGATTTAAGCTCTTTGGCGAAGGACGGTGCGGAGCTCAGGACGAGCGCAATGGCGGCACCAGCAAACGAGATCGTCTTTAACATTAGCTTCCTCCCTGGTCTCTTTGAATTCCCGGGACGGCGGACCAGGTGCCGTAACGGAACCCGACATGGCGACATAGAACCTTGCGCGCTCCTATCTTTCAAGTGCGGGCCGAGCCCTGCAGCCGATAGCGGTCGAGCGCCACGGCGCCGATGATCACCAGACCCTTTATCACATATTGCCATACGTCGGAAACACCGGTGAGGATGAGGCCATTCGACAAAACGGCAATGATCAGGGCCCCGACCAGCGTTCCCCAGATCGAACCGATACCGCCGACGAAGGAGGTGCCACCCAGGATAACAGCGGTGATCGCGTCGAGCTCGTAGGACTGGCCGAGCTGCAGCCCATTGGCAGCATAGAGGCGCGCCGCTTGCATGGCCCCGCCAAGCCCGGCCAGCAGCCCCGACACCCCATAGACGAAGATCACCACAGCCCAGACCTTGATGCCGGCCAAACGTGCCGCACTCTCGTTACCGCCGACCGCATAGATATGCACCCCGAGCACGGTGCGACGCAGTACCAGCCACGAGGCGAGAATGACGAGCAATGCGATTACGGAGAGCCAGGGAATCGAAACGAGGCCGGGAAGGAGCGTCAGGGAACCGTTGCCGATCAAGGCATAGGGAATGGAGGGGTTGAAGACAGTGGTGTCGGCGCCCAGGAGTCGCGCCAGACCGCGCACGGCGGTCAGCGAACCGAGTGTGACGATGAAGGGCGGCAGGCGCAGCAGCGCAATCAAGGCGCCATTGATGACGCCGATGACGAGGCCTGTGAGCACCGCGGCCGGCAGCCAGAGCGGCCCAAGATCAGGAAACTTGGAGACAATTAGCCCGGCCATCGCGGCGGCGGCTAGGATGGAGCCGACCGAGAGGTCGATGCCGCCGGTGAGAATGACAAAGGTCATGCCCGCGGCCAGCACGGTGTTGACCGCGGCTTGCTGCAGCACGATGCCGAGATTCTGGCCGGTGAAGAAACGACCGTCCGACAGAAAATGAAAGCCGATGCACAAGAGAAGCAGCACCGGCAGCATGCCGGCTGCGCGTATGATCAGCCGTGTGCGCTGACGCTTCGTCTCCTGCGCGGCCGCGAAGCTGGGAGCTGCGGCGGAGGCGGCCTCCGCCGGCGAAGGATTGTCATGAGGCATCGAGCTGCTCCATTCCGGTGGCGAGTGCCATGATATCCTCCTGGCTAAGCGGCGACGTCGCGGCTCGCCTGATCTCGCCGGCGATACGCCCGGCGCGCATGACAATGACGCGGTCGCAGATGCCTATGACCTCGGGCAGGTCGGATGAGATGACGAGAATCGCGGTGCCGGATTTTGCGAGATTGTCGATGATCGAATAGATCTCGGACTTGGCCCCGACATCTACGCCACGCGTCGGCTCGTCGAGAATCAGGACCTTGGGCGTGGTTGCAAGCAGGCGCGACAGCAGCACCTTCTGCTGGTTGCCGCCAGAGAGTCCACCGGCCGTGACGCCGACATCCGCGGCGCGAATACCCAGCGCCGCGAAGGCCTTGTTGGCACGGTCGCGGGCCTTGTCCCTGTCAAGGATGCAGCCGAGCTTCGCGTCCCTGCCCAGCATTGCGAGGTTGATGTTGTCCAGACAGGACATGTCCAGGAACAAGCCGAGCGCCTTCCTGTCTTCGGTAAGATAGGCAATGCCCGCATCGAGAGCCTCGCCAGGCGTGCGTATGGTGACCGCACGGCCTTCGAGTTCGACATGGCCGGAGGTCTTGGGCGAAGCCCCGATAATGAGATGCGCAAGCTCGGTGCGGCCCGCGCCGATAAGGCCGGCAAGCCCGACGACCTCGCCTGCATGCACGGTCAAGGAGCAACCCTTGACGCGCCGCCCATCGGCGATGTCGACGGCCGCGAGGACGGGGGGGCCTAACCTCGCCTGCGGGTCATGGTCTTTCTTGTAGAAGGACGAGACCTCGCGCCCCACCATCAGCCGAACGATGGTGTCGGCCCGGATCTGCGGCTTGTCGAGCGAGCCCACCAGCGCGCCGTCGCGCAGCACCGTAACCCGGTCGCCGAGAGCATATACTTCATCCATGCGATGCGAGATATAGATGATGGCGAGATCCTCAGCGCGCAGCTGGCGGATCAGGGCGAACAGCCTCTCGCTCTCACCGGCCGAAAGCGCGGTGGTCGGCTCGTCCATAATCAGAATCTTCGATCTGGCGTGCAGCGCGCGGGCAATCTCGACCAGTTGGCGCTGGCCCATGGACAGATGGGCCACCAGAGTCGACGGCGCGAAATCCGCGCCGAGTCGCTCGAGCATCGGGCCGACGCCGGCTCGCATGGCGCCTCGCGCCAGTAACCCGGAATGTGAGATTTCGCGGCCCAGATAGATATTCTCCGCGACGCTCAGATTGGGGGCGAGGGAGAGCTCCTGGTAGATGATTGAGATGCCGGCTGCGCGACCGCCGAGGGGCCCATCGATGCGTACCGGCCTGCCCTCGATGCGGATCTCGCCACCCGGATCGGGCCTGTACGCGCCCGACAAGATCTTCATGAGCGTCGATTTGCCGGCGCCGTTCTCGCCCATCAAAGCGTGGATTTCGCCGGGATAGACGGTCAGGTCGACATTGCGCAACGCCTTGATGCCAAAGAAAGACTTGGAGACCCGGCGCATTTCCAGGATCGGGTCGCTCATCGTGCCTCCTCCCCGGCGCGCCGACGGGCGCCAACGTGTTTCTCATCCGCGTCTCGTTTGCAGGGCAGCGCGGGTTTGCTCATTAAACAAAAGTCGGCGGCGCAGGGCAATATCCAGGAAACCTCAGGGCGGCTCGCCGATGCCACAAACCGGGACATCGCTCTCCGGAAGCGGCCTGGTGCCCTGCTTCCGAAATTCGTTATACGTCGCAGCAGCTTCTGACACGAACTTCGAAGGCAAGCGGGCACTGGCAAATCCATGTTCCTAATGCCGTTTCGATTTGAGGTTCGGCGGCACTAATACTGACTATGTTGGATCTGTGAGTCGCTTGCTGCCCATGCTTCGAGACGCTCGCGTCGCTCGCTCCTCAGCATGAGGTTGTTGTGTTTCAACGAGTTAGACCTCATCCTGAGGAGGTCACGAAGTGGCCGTCTCGAAGGATGGGCCGCAATACCGATTTGTGATTCCAGGTACTAGG
>WNGN01003910.1_pt1 | contig 24547 bp, 18 predicted proteins | sample 5400561 | NCBI WGS metagenome assembly WNGN01 (sample SAMN13153379, study PRJNA577476) | soil metagenome | isolation source: 115 cm soil or saprolite under Garry oak tree replicate 2 | place: USA:California | collected 2016-06-15 | reverse complement strand
TCCTGCTACAGTTCTCCCAATGCATCACGCAATCGCATGGCTAATGTCCCTTTGGGACAAGCAGTTCGTGCGACGCGGACTGTTTAAGCTGGAATAGGTCCAATTTCTTGGGGATACATCGACATAGGGTTTCTCCTTTGCATGCTGATATGCCTTGTTCTTCCTTGGCATTGTACCATTCCAGTATTTCTTTCATTCGTCAACAGAGTCTTAGTAAGGCGGAGACTACCGATGCAAGGAGTGATATGAGGTTGGTTGTAGCTCTGTGGACCCGACCTCCAGGTGAGATGTCATCCTTTCCTCAAGGGGCATCTGTCTTCGTGAATTGTCCCCGGCAGGCGTAGCCCACGCGTCATGTATCAAGAGCCTTCAGCCTGCGGCACGATAGCTACAAGGAGTTGACAATCCACAGAAATCGTGCCCACCACTCCTTCTGGTTTCTCGCAGCCATCGACTTGAGATGTTGAGAGGTTGTTACCGGCAAAGGGTAACGTGGTACACCTCTGTGCTTCAGATTGTAGAATGAGTTGAAAATCTCAAAATACGAGAATGTATTTTTGTGTACACACTATGGGAAGCATAGTTTTGCAGGGCCAAAAAGGAAGCATAGTCTTGCAGAATCTGCAAAACCATGGGTTAAAAGACAAATTCTCACACCCAAGTAGCCAACACAGGCAGAGGCGTATGGGAGTCGAACCCACCAGGGACCGCGCCGAGCGACCCCTCAGCCGTTTTGAAGACGGTGAGACCCACCGGGGCCCCTACACCTCCATATTTCACTTTCACACTGAACGGAAATATGGCCTATTGTGCCATTGGTTCTCCTGCTTGTCAAGCTAGCGATCGTATTCGCTCTACATTTACCTCAAGCAGCGTTTTCACCATTAGCTCGGCTTTGCGCAGGTCGGGTAGGTCGCGGTTGCCTGCTACGGCGATACAGCGCATGCTGGCAGCGTGGGCGGCTTCGACTCCTGCGACCGCGTCTTCGATGACGAGACAATACGAGGGCTCGATGTGTAGTGCCTGGGCGGCTTTGAGGAAGATGTCGGGGGCTGGTTTGCCCAGTGGAACGGTTTCGCCTGAGATGAGGGCTGTGAGGTAGCGTTCAAGGCCGAGTACTTCGCTGATGAGCTGGATGTTTTCGATGGGCGCGGAGGAGGCTAGCGCCTGGAGGTAGCCTGCTTCGTGCAATGAACGCATGAGTTCCATTGAGCCTGGTAGGGGGGTTGCGGTTTGGCGGATGAGGTCGCGAAAGTAGGTTTCTTTGCGTTTTCCTAGTTCTTGTGCTTGTTCGGGCGTGAGAGGGCCCCAGACGATGGCGAAGATGTCATTGTTGCGTTTGCCGAAGGTGGCCCAGAAGTCTTCGTCGGTGAATTTTACTTTTTCTTCGCGGGCGAGGCGTTGCCAGGCGCGACGGTGTTCGTCGGCGCTGTCGATGATTACTCCATCGAGGTCCCAGATGATGGCTTTGATTGTATTTGACATAAAGATAAATAATTGCTCCTTTTTGTTTTCTTTTTATGATATCATACCCGCTATTTGAACCCTCGGCCCACAAGCGGGCCTCGCGAGATTTTTGTGTGTCGAATGGGCTTGCCCGCAGCGGCGCTGCGGGCAAGCCCATTCGACACAATAATAAAAAATTTTGTGGCACCTCGGGTTGGTACATGCTATAATAGGGCATGAAAGGAGGCTGAAAAGGCTTTCTTCGGTGTGCTGTCTGGACTTTGTGCTAGATAGGCTTTACAATAGACTGCATTATATCAACCGAGCAATGGTGCTGCTAAACCTTTGCGAAGGAGCTATTATTCTATGAGCAGCGAGAATACGGGAGATGGGAGAGCGTCGGTTCCTGGTGTACGACGTAAACCGGTACCAATTGTTATGGCTTCTGGTCCCCATGAATATATTCCAGGAGATCAAGAGTTACCAGTTCAAATCACCAGTTTTATGGATATGCTGCAATGGGCGCAGAACTGGGCGCGCTCAAAGTCGGTGTGGCCATTGGGCTATGGCCTGGCTTGCTGCGCTATTGAGATGATTGCCAGCGCGCAGGCGCACTATGACCTTTCACGCTTTGGTTCGGAGGTCTTTCGTTCCAGCCCGCGCCAGGCTGACCTGATGATTGTGGCCGGAACCGTCTCGGTCAAGATGGGGCCGCGCCTGCGGTTACTTTGGGAGCAGATGCCGGACCCAAAGTGGGTCATTAGCATGGGCCAGTGCGCCAACTCTGGCGGTGAATTTTACGATAGTTACTACACTGTCCAGGGGGTCGATACTATTGTGCCAGTGGATGTGTATGTTCCTGGCTGTCCTCCCCGTCCCGAAGCACTGATTGAGGGTATCCTCAAACTGCGTGAGAAGATCGCCAAGCAGGGGCTTAAAGTGCGCGGTGAAAAGGAAATAGAGGTGTAGGGTATGCGTGGTATCCTTGAGGGAATGGGCCTGACGTTTAGCCATCTCTTCCGCCCAAAGGTGACTCGGCTCTATCCTTACGAAAAACCAAAGCTGCCGCCGCGCAGCCGCGGCCTGATTCAGTTGACCAGGCAGGAGGGGCTGCAAACTGATTTCAATTTGAAGTGTGAAGCCTGCCTGTTGTGTGAAAAGGCCTGCCCGCCGCGAGCCATTACCATTGAATATGAACCAATGGACTCCTGGAGAGTGCGCCCCTGGTTCAAGTCGCACATTCGCGAGGGCGCTGAAAAGTTTACTTCGCGAAAACTGACTGCTGCGACGGGTGCCTCAAAGGCTGGCTATTATATTCCACGTATCTCGGAATATGCGGTAGAGTATCATGACAAGCCGGTAGCGCCCTGTGTCTCTATGCCTGTCAAAGATTACCTGGAGCCTGAGCTTGATCTCAGCAAGGTTGATTAGTTGCTGGAGGTGTGGCCGCAGGAAGCTGGTGATCTGCCTTCGCTGCTTGATGCCGTGATGGATTTGTACGGGTATCTACCCTTGCAGGCGGCGAAACGCATTGTGCAGATACGCGGCGTCGACCTCAGTGATATCTTTGGTATCGCTACTATGAGTCCAAAATTTAAGCCTGCTCCTGCCGCCAGGGGTATCAGGCGAGACGATCAACCCGAGCGAGGGTTGGCACCCGATAAACGCGGCGTATGGGGTAATATTCATCATGTGAGGCAGCCAAATGCCTGAATTTGAACCTACGGGCGCAATAAATTGGGCCCCTACGTATAGAGTGTTGCGCCGCCCTGGTGAGCCTGATGTGCGTTCACTTGACGCATATCGTCGCGTTGGCGGCTATGTTGCTTTAGTACATGCTATTAACGAACAAACACCTGATCAGATCATTGAACAGGTCGTCGATGCGAAACTACGTGGTTGTGGTGGTGCGGGTCGCCTGACCGGCGAGAAGTGGCGTATTGTACGCAACATGGATGATAATCAGAAATACGTTATCTGTAATGCATATGATGCCGATCCGCGCGCCCTGGCGGCCCGATCGCTGCTGGAACGCAATCCACACCAGGTCATCGAGGGCATTGTGCTTGCTGCCTACGCGGTAGGCGCAACGGAGGCGTACCTCTTCACTCGTAATATGTATCTCGAAGCGGTTGCCTCTGTGCAGAAAGCGCTGTACGAGGCCCTGGAGGCTAACCTGGTGGGACGCGATATTTTAGGGACCGAGTTCAGCTGCACCATCAATGTGATCGGCGTTGATATTGGCTTTATGGGCGGCGAAGAGACCGTGCAGATCGCTATGATCAAGGGGCGTCGTGGGATGCCTGAGCAACGCCCGCCTTATCCCGCGCAATATGGTTTGTGGGATAAACCTACCGCCATCAACTGCATTGAAACGCTGGCAAATGTGCCTTTCATTGTGCGCAGCGGCGCTGAGGCTTTCAGAAGCGTTGGCAGCGAGACGACTGGCGGAACAAAGGTGCTGACGGTCTACGATGATGTCCCCGGCAGCGAGCCAAGAGTGATTGAAGTGCCCTTTGGCGCGACTCTCCGTGAAATTCTGCACCACGCCGGCTACACACGGTCGGATGGAGAAGTGCGAGCCATCGTGGTGGGTGGTGCCGAAGGTGGCGCTCTGCCAACGTCGTTACTTGACGTGCCTTTTGACTACGATCCCCTGGAAGAAGCGGGCGCCATTGTCGGATCCAGCGTGATCGAGTTGCTTCCCGCGAATACCTGTATGGTCGCGTGGGCGATGGAACGCAGCCGCTATCTGGCGAAGGAATCCTGTGGTAAATGTGTTCCCTGTCGCTTAGGTGTCAAACGTATTGCCGGTATTCTTGAAGGAATAGTGAGTGATCTCGGCGTCACTGGGGATCTGAATGTACTGGATGAATTCGCCAGCTACGTCCCGAATGGCTCGCTATGTGGCTTTGGTGTGCAGGCGCCTAATGCGCTGAAGACAGCTAAACGCTACTGGCCGGATCACTTCCATATGCATATTGAAGAGCAACAGTGTCCCACCGGAACATGTATTCCGGTGCGCTCTCATCGTTTTGTAACTAAACACGTCTTACCGTAGCTGCTTGCAGGGTCAACCCTACTATACCACCTACGGTCAGCAGCGATGAAATGAGGTCGGAAGAGGAACTACATGGCAATATCAATCCGAGACAATTTTTCACTGACAGCTCATGCGCCAGCGGTGCCGATGGAGCGCAACGAGGTTGGACAACCTGGCTTCACATTTACCCTCGATGGCAAAACCGTCAAGGCCTACGAAGGCCAGACGATCCTGAGTGTGGCAATAGACAACGGGATTGACGATATCCCTAACCTGTGTGATGACGAAAAGCTGGAGCCGACATCAGCCTGTCGAATGTGCCTTGTGCATATCGAAGGTGTGGATCGTCCCCTCCCGTCTTGTAATACACCGGCTTCTCCCGGCATGGTTGTCACATCGAAGTCTGACGAATTGTTTCACATCCGGCGTACCAATCTGGAGATGCTGCTCTCTGACCACAACGCCTATTGTCAGCCTCCCTGCCAGGTTGATTGCCCGACGCATATCGACATTCCTGGCTACCTGGAACTCATTGCGAAGGGTTCGATGAAAGAGGCTGCGCGCCTGGTAAAAGAGGTGCTGCCTTTCCCATATATCCTTGGCCTGACCTGTCCCGCGCCGTGTCAGAAGGCCTGCCGCCGCGCGCTGGTCGAGGAAGAGATCGCCATCTGTCGTATGCATGGGTATGCCGCAGAAACCTGTTTGCTCGATCCACCCATTCCCTTTCTTAAGGATCCACCAACCGGTAAGAAAGTTGCTATTGTGGGTGCTGGTCCTGGGGGCCTCACCTGTGCGTACTACCTGGCATTGAGAGGGCACTACTGTAAAGTATTCGATATGCAGCCACAACCCGGTGGTATGTTGCGCTATGGTATTCCTGAATACCGTTTGCCGAAGGACGTGATGGACCGTGAACTCGATCATGTCTGGCAGCTGGGCGTTGACCTGCAAAGTAACGTTAAACTTGGGACAGACTTCACTATCGATGATCTCTTTGCGGAGGGCTTCGATGCCGTGTATCTGGCGATTGGTGCCTGGACAAGTAACCCGCTCGATGCGCCTGGCGAAGAGGCAGAGGGTGTGGTAAACGCTATCGCGTTCCTGGCAGAAAAGGTTGAAGGTAAATCCGTACCTGTCCAGGAGGGGCGCGAGGTTGTTGTGCTAGGTGGTGGGTTTACCACGTTTGACTGCACGAGAACCTCTCTACGACTGGGGGCAAAGGTTCATACTTGCTATCGCCGTTCAGTAAAAGAGATGACGGCGACGATGGAAGAGATTGAGGACGCAGAGGCCGAGGGTACAGAACTGATATTTTATGTCCAGCAGACAAAGGTCCTCACTGAGAATGGGAAAGTAACAGGTCTTGAATTTCTGAGGAATAAGTTAGGTGAGCCGGATGCCAGTGGTCGCCGCCGCCCTGTACCAATTCCCGGATCTGAATTTACCATTTCATGTGATACGATCATCCCTGCCTTCGGCCAGAAGCCAGATAAATCAGTGCTCGATGAGAAATCAGGGGTTAAGTGGACGAAATCAACAACCATCCAGACCAATCCACACAACTACATGACTGATCGCCATGCAGTCTTTGCCGGTGGTGACGCGCAATTGGGCGCGAAGACGATCATCGAATGTGTTGCCCAGGGCAAACTCGGCGCTCGTTCTATACATGCCTTCTTGAATGGAGAAGACATGGACGAAGTTGCTCGCCGCCTGGAACTGGAAGAGCGCAAACCAGACCTGTTTGATATCGTTCCCTACAAGCCTGTTGAGCCAAAGGTCAAGATGCCGATGCTTCCTTACGAGGAGCGCAAGCGTAATTTCACGCTCATTGAGCTGGGGTATCTGAAGGAACAGGCGCAGCGTGAATCAGCTCGCTGCTTGCAGTGCGCCTGCCCGGCAGCCGGCCAGTGTGACCTGCAAAAATACAGTATCGAGCATGGCCTCGCCGATAATCGTTTCCACGACGGCGAACCAAGCGACTATCACGACTACGATGTAGACCTGTCACACAGCTTCATCTTGCGCGATCCCAATAAGTGCATTAACTGCACACAGTGTGTACGCGTCTGTCATGATGTCATTGGCCCTGACTGCTATGGTATGTTTGGGAAAGGGTTCGACACGATTGTGGCGACGCCATTCAATGTCAGCTTGCATGATACCGACTGTGTCTCCTGTGGAGCATGCGTCCAGGTATGTCCAACTGGCTCGTTGATGATGGCTGAGCGCACCCTGAAGCGCTACGCCTTCGCCCTGGATCGCTGTATCTTCTGTGGCGATTGTGTCGAGGTTTGCCCTCACGGAGCACTGGGCGAGACGCCAAACTTCGAGCTTTCTTTCTTCAATCGTTTTGGTCCCGATATCACATTGGAGAAGGGAGACCTGGCGAACGCGCCAGATTACCTGGTACGCCAGCGTCTGCCACGTGGGAAGAAAGATTTGCCGGTGATGAGTCCACTGGTTCGCCCGCTACCAGCACGGGGCATCCGTGAATAATGGTAATGCTGGAGAGACCTATGGCAAAGCAGCGTATACTGCGATTCCCAGATGGGTTTTTGTGGGGAACCGCATCTTCATCGTACCAGTGTGAGGGAAGTAATACAAATAGCCAGTGGTATCGCTGGGAGCAACAGGGGCACATATTGACGGGTGAGTCGTGTGCCAGCGCAGACAACTGGTGGGAGGATGCAGAGAGTGATTTTAACCTGGCGGAACAGATGGAGAATAATGCGCTGCGTTTAAGCCTGGAATGGAGCCGTATAGAGCCTGATGAGGGACAGTGGGACAACGCGGCGATTGAGCGTTACCGGGCGATGCTGAGCGATCTACACCAGAGACACATGACCCCTATAGTCACACTTCATCATTTTTCCGAGCCTCTCTGGTTTGCCGACCGCGGCGGATTTGCAAACGAAACAAATATTGCCTTCTTTGTGCGTTATGCGGAACATGCTGTGCGGGCGTTGGGTGATCTCTGTGATTTCTGGATTAGTTTGAATGAACCAAATATCTACGCCACACGGGGGTATGTGCTGGGTTCATTTCCACCTGGCGAACAGCAGATCGTGCACGCATTTCAGGTTACGCGCAATATGATAGAGGCTCATGTGCAGTCTTTCTATGCTATCCGCCGTCTGCAACCGGAGGGACGGATTGGCTACTGCCTGCACTACCGACTTTTCGAAGCGGCCAATGACCTCTCCCCGTTAGATCGAGGGGCGGCAGGACTGCAAGAGACTTTTTTTAACTGGGCGATATTACAGGCCGCGGAAACAGGGCGTTTTACCTTCCCGTTGAATGTACTGCTCGAGCCTGTTGAGCACGCAGCGGGGACCAGGGACTACCACGGCGTAAACTACTACACCCGCGATATGGTCAAGTTCGATGCGACCAAACCCGCTGAACTTTTTGGGCGGCGCTTTGTTCGACCGGGGGCTGTGTGCAACGATCCGGGCCTGGAAAATAATTTTGGTGAGATCTATCCAGAGGGTATATACCGGGTGCTGAGAGCTATCTATCGTCGTACGCGAAGCAACAAACCTCTCTATATCACAGAAAATGGTTTTAGTGATGCTCAGGATAGCCGCCGTCCACGGGCTATCCTGGAGCATCTCGCGATGATTCATCGCGCAATCAGCGAAGGTATTCCCGTGCGCGGTTATCTGCACTGGTCATTGGTAGACAACTTTGAATGGAACGAGGGTTGGAGTGTGCGTTTTGGCTTAATTGAGCTTGATCTGCGAACAATGCATCGCATCCCGCGCGTCAGCGCCAGTATGTTTGGTGAAATTTGCCGTGCTAATGCCATTACTGAGGCTATAGTTGAGCGATACGCGCCAGAAGCGGCAGAGACTGTTTTTGGTATAAGAGATGTAATACAACGCCGGGTCCCCGTTTAAGATGCTTCGCTGCGCTCAGCATGACAGGGTTCCCTTGTCATGCTGAGCGCAGCGAAGCATCTCCCTGCAGGATGCTTTCGTTGGCAGAATTATAGAGGTTGTTACGCTTGTCATGCTTGAGGATAACGTGCTACACTTTGCATAGAGGATGTAGCACGTTTTCTGTTTTGCTTTTGTCCTTCAATTACGATGAAGTAGTACGAGGTTGGAAACATGAGCAACATAGCATCAATCTCTGAAATGCTAAAGTTTCATTTTGGCTCTAAGATTATTTGTTCCGACGGGGAAGACGGTTTCCTGGCGCAGATTATTTTTGATTCTGCGACCCGCAAGATGACTCATATAGGTGTGAGACAGCGGCGTTTATTTGGGAATACATTTTTTCTGCCATTTGATACGGTTGTTAGCGCGACGGGAGAGGGGATAAGAATTCGTGCCAGGCGCGCTGATGTGACGGCTGCCGGTAGTGCAGAGGTCGGTGGCGCGCATCTCGATGAGAAGAGTACGGTGGAGAATACGGTCTCTTCAGGTACAGGCAGACTGATGCTAGTCGCAGTGCATCCAGACAGTGGGGAATTATCCTACCTGGTTGTTCACGATTTACGACATGGACAGGATACGCTGCTCCAGGGAGAGTATGTGATTGAGATAGCGACGGGGCACATCAAGGTACAGGTGGAGGCAGCGGTGCTGAACGCTATGCCTGCCCATCGCCCCGACAGCGTACTGCAGAGTGAAGTCGAGGCGGTTCTTTTCGGAACGATACCGCTGCATATCGATCTGAAAGGCATTACAGCGCGTGTATTGGATGGGGTGCTTTACCTCGATGGCAACATTTCAAGTTCGCTGCGTGGAGATTTAGCCGAAAGGCAGGCAATGGGTGTGAATGGCCTATTGGAAATCAACAATCGACTTGTTGGAGATGATAGGTTGGCGAGCGATCTGGCAATGGCATTAGGGCGCGATCCACGTACCCACAATCTGCCAATCGGTGTCTATCCGCGCCTGGGCATAGTGCGCCTGAGTGGTGCCGTTCACAACGCTCAGCAGAAAGCGGCAGCCGGGGAGATCGCACGCAATTTTGAGGGCGTGCGTTCAGTAATTAACGACCTTATTGTCGATCCAAAGGCCGATTTGCTGCATGTTATGTCTTCCTCTGAGGGAGGAGAGTCGGAGGATAAGGTCCCTGGGAAATATATCAGGCATACGAAGTAGAGAAAACTAGTTCTTAGCTTGCCTGGTTTCGCTGTTGCAGCAACTGTTTGATCTCAGCCATTTCTGCTTCCATCAGGTTGAGATGTTCTCTCGAAGCGGCCGCATCTGCTTTAATCGTATCGAGATCTTCCTTCAAAGCGGCAATCATCGCTTCTTTTGCCTGTGCTTCATTGGAGGAAATAAACGTGGATGCCAGATAGCTGCTGAGGACACCGAAGATCACAATGCCAACTGCCATCACAACGGTAGCTATAATCCGTCCCCCTCCCGTCACTGGATATTTATCACCGTAACCCACTGTTGCCATAGTCACAATGGCCCACCAGCTGGGATCCCCTTTTTCTACTGCTAGCATAATAGCACTACCGCTGACCATTACTAGAAAGGCCAGGAAGCCGGTGGCAATGATGGTACTTCGTGCGGGATGTTTTGTGATTGAGCGTTCCACATCTTTTAAACGCATTTTGCGCAACGTAATGGCTACGCGGATCACTCGTACGATACGGAATATGCTGAAAAAAGGGATTGGGACCGCGCTTAACATATCTAACCAACCCCATGTCCGCATATACTCCAATTTCTTGGGGGCTCGGAGAAGACGGAAAAGGAAATCAACCAGGAAAATAAGAGCGACTCCATAATCAAACTCGGTGAGGATCTGTTTTATGGATGCTGGTAATGGCACAAACGTGATGAGTAAAAAGTTGATGAAGGAAGTGATGGCCAGCAGGGCGATGCACAAGGCGTAGATGCTGATGTGCTTGTCGTCCGGGTTTCTTTTCGTGATAACCTGATTGATCCTTTCTTCCATACTCGTATGTTCCTTTCTTGTTTCAGCAAAATTGGCGCCCCTACTGCTTTACTATGCCTTGCATTACCAGGATGATTAATAGTGCTCCAAGTCCGTTGTTGAGGAAGTGGAGGAAAATGCTGGGCCAGAGTGATTTAGTGCGCCAGCGTAGGAAGGCGAGTGCCAGCCCGATGATGAACAGTACCGCGAACGACCCGAGGTCTGCGTGAGCTAGAGCAAAGAGCAGCGAACTGGAGACAATGGCCCAACCGACAGGCATTGCCTCGCATAGGCCCGGAAAGACAAAGCCGCGAAAAAAGATCTCTTCGCAGAAGGGAGCGACAAAAACGGCCGCAAGAAGGGTCGCATAGGTACTGATCGGGGCAATTTTACTGCGCTGGAGCAGGACCTGGTCGTTGGTTTGCAGGTTCAGGTGTAGTACGGTGATCACGTATTGATAGAGATTATCTATGGCAAGGATGGCTATAAATAAGATGACCACCAGCACCAGTGATCTCCCCACATCGAAATCTCTGAAGCCAAGCGCTCTCAAAGCCAGGCGGAAGTGAGGAATAATTGAGCGAAATGCCTTGTTGGCAATATAAAGTGGCGCAATGAGAAAAGCCCCTTCAATGACGCAGGAAAAGATAAAAACAATGATAGCGCTCATAAGGTCGGCCTGGAACGAGAGCGGTGTGTTTTGAGAAGCCTTGCTTTGACCTAGTTGCGAGAGGCCAACTGCCAAAATAGCCCAGGGGATGAGTGTAAGAATAATGCCGTACCAGGTCTGCTGAATTGTCCATGGAACTGCATTTGATTTGCTTTCGATCAATGAGTCCTCTGAATTTTGCATAACCAATTATACCATAGAAGGTGTCTATTTGTCTGTGAAGTATGCACAGTAATTTTCTCTGAATAATATGTTATACTACCTGAAACACTATGAACTCTTGGGCAAGTATGATTAGGAAGGACGCTTGATTGGCAAGCACCATCGAAACAAATCCAGCTGAAAATTCAAATTGGCGTAAGCATAGAAATGCTTGCCCATTTTATCGGGAGCGTTGGTTCCCTGCCAGTGATGTGATGAAAGGCGAACCAATGTACCAGGTCTTTTGCATGAAAAATACGCCGCCAGTGACGTCCGAGGAACAGGAACGTTGTTTGCGAAGTAAGACATGTTGTTGGCGTCTCACAGAGAAGCAGAAGCAATCCTCCGCCTCAACCGAAGAAGCACCACTGCATACTACCTAGAGTATAATAAGAGAGATGTACGTGAGAGCATCCTCGTTTCCCTGCAATGCTGGATCAGCCTTTCGATGATGCCTTAGTAGCTTGCAACCAGTTGTACAATTTGCCGGCACGCTTTTTTCATCTCAATGCGGATGCGACCGAGATTACTGACATTCTGGGCGATTACTATGAGAATGAGGTCGCCCACTTCTTCAAATTGTATGATACCATTTTGCATTTCGATGATGACGTGATGCAATGCACCATGGTTGATCTGATTGATGAAACTGGCGATGGACCCGAATGCCGCAGCCGACATTGCACCGATTATCTCTTCCTCCTCAGAGTGCAGTGTACCGGTGACAATCAGTCCATCTTTACCGATTAGAATGGCTCCAGAAACGTCGTCAAGATCGGTTAGCCGTTGCAGTATAGTTTCCAATTGGGGCTCCTTTACAGGTGGCGCTAGCTTTTCGTCTTCTTCGCCACTGCCAGCGCCTTGTTATAGGCTTCCATGGCTTGCAGGTACTCACCCTGTCGCATATAAGCATCTCCCAGTACACGATAGCCGGCAGAATATCTGGGGGCAATTTTCAGTAGAGCGCGCATATTGCTGACCACCTCACCTAGTAGCTCTGGGGCTTTGCCTATTATGAAGCGATATTCTTGCATGGCCTCATCGTATAATCCTCCAAGCTGATACTGATAACCTTTGATAAGGCGCTGCTTGTTGCTTAGAGCACTGCCTTCTACTTGATGCGGCGGAGGGAGTTCTCCTGAGCGGCTTCTGGATGGTATCTGCTGTTGCTGTGCGGATGGGCGTTGTTGCATCGGTTGCAAGCGAACGACCGGACGCTTCATGGTTGTCTCTAGCTCGAAGTCAAGCGACGTATTGGACTGATCGTCGGTCGGGGCTGCTGGTGCAGCGGCGGCCGGTTGGGTGTTTGAGGGAACGCCAGCAGCAGGATTCGATTGTGCTTCTGCACGAGAGGCGACAAGACTAGAGAGGGCGTCCAGGTGGGAAGTTGTCACGGGAGTTTGTTCGGGCGATTTGCTGAGAGTTGTTTCTACAGGTTGAGCGACTGGCTCTGCCGTATCTGACCACAAAAGCTCAATCGGAGGGGTCGTAGGCGTCGCTGCCGACGGATCAGATTGAACTGAATCGACCTCTGTGACTGGCTGTGTTTCGAAATTGCCAAATTGTGCTAACGCTGAGGAAAGGGTTGGCTCTTTGGCTAAAGTAGAGAGAGCGCCTGGCTCCAGGGGAGTAAAACCCTGCGAGTGCAAATCATTTTCTAGCTCTTCCAGCGTAGTAATGAGATTCTGCTCAGGATGAGCTAGCTTTTGGGTGGCTTGCTCAATCCAGTTCTCGACAGAAATCTTCTTCGACTCAGATTCAACAGGGGCAGTATCTTCGACTACCTGTGGCTCAGTCTCTGCCTGTGGTGTTGCCCAGGCAGTGGCTTGTTCGAACGTTGCTGTTGGTGTGCTTGAGACTGAAGGCTCTGGTTCTTCTGAGTGAGTTGGTATTGGTGCTAGTTCTGGCTCCTGAAGAGTGAGAGGCTCCATTGTCGTGGCGCCGAGGGATTTTAGCCATTCTGGCCCAAAGAAGAATTCCTCTTCTTCCTGTGCGGCATGTGACGAAGAAGAGACGGGAAGTTGTTCCCATGGTGTTGCCACCGGGTGAAAAGGCGGTGGTTCAACTGGCTGCTGAACAGGTTGTTGTACGGTAACAGCTTCTTTTTCCAGCGCTGAGGCAGAAGGTGGCACCTGCGATAGAGATCCACTTGATTTGCGTTGATCGACCCTGGTCAGCATATCAAGCCAGACTGGAGGAGCGGGAAGGTCTGACTCCTCTTCCTCCATATCCCAGGATGTAGGGGGAATTACCTGGTTACTGTTGCTGGCACTGCTCCATGGATCAGCAGTTGATTCGGAAAAGGCATCCATATGATACCATGCCGCTTGCTGTTCGACCTGATTGCTGTCGCTGGATGTCTCGCTGACCTCGTGTGTACCAGGTTGCATCCGCCAGGTTTCCAACTCTGGCACCTGCGGCTCTGAAGTACTGGCGCCCTGTGTGGGTACATTCCTGTTGTCCAATTGAGGTGTCGTATGGCTTGTCTGTGCATTGTTGGCTGGCTGAGATGAGAGGTTGTCTTGCTGGTTGAAGGTACTCCAGTTATCAAAATCTGACGTGCCAGTGCCACTCCAGTTGCTGAAGGGTGCGGCATTCTGTAGTGTTTGATAGTCTTGTTGAGGCTCTATGATATTGTCCAGGCTGCCCCATCTCACGAGAGGGTCAGAGAATGTTGAAGGAGAGCCGCTGCCATGTATCTTCCCATTAGACTCGGTGGAGATGTTTTCCAACGCGGCGGCTGATGTCGTTGCGGCATGTTTCCCATTTGAGATCTCCGGAAAAACGGTCGGAGTCTTTTTTAGCAGTTTTAAGAAAGGATCTTTAGGCTGGTTGGCGATGAGGTCAACAAAAAGTTCTTGTGCCATGATCTGATCTGGATCTAATGCTTCTGCCTGGCGCATCAGGTTTTGTGCCTGCAGCGCGTCCTGGGCAAAGGTGACATGGGCAAGGAGCAGCAACGCCTTTAAGCAATGAGGAATATCATGGAGAATCTGTTTGGCGAGTTGCTCAACCTGGTCAAAATTGCCTTCGCGCCAATATGTCTCGAGGAGGCCGGTACGAGCATCAAGGCGATCGGGGTTGGCAGTGAGAACAATATCCCATTCCTGGACAGCCTGGGGGAGAAGGGCCCCGCACGCGAGAAAATAAAGCCCTGCTGTCCTACTTTTTCGCTCAGCTGGTTAAATATCTGGCGTATCTGGTTATTGCCGCGGCTGAGTTCATAGGCCTGTTGATAGCAGTCTAATGCTGTGTCGTAATCGGACATACGCTCACTGATCAGGGCACGGTTGCAGTAGGCCATAACATTTTCTGGATCGTTAGTCAGGACCCAGTCGAATGTTTGCTGAGCCTCCTCCAGTTTACCTTGTGCCAGGTAGACCTCACCCAGGAGACGTAGCGCCTCCAGCGATTCTGGGAAATAGGTGAGGACATATTGACAGTTGGTCAAAGCGTCTTGTACACTACCGGAACTGATTGCATCTTCAGTAATCTGCAAATAATCGCGAAGCGTTGTTTGTGCCATAATCCTGATCTCCTCTTCCTGCTTTACAGGCCTTTGAGCAGCTTGCCAAAGTGCTCTGCTTTATGCGGATCATCTGGCCCAATGATGGCCAGGCGACGCCACGCTGGCGCAAAGCAGAACTGTGCCACACGCTGAATATCCTGTGAAGTGACGGCATCAACCTGCACTATCATCTCATCAATATCTAGGATTTTGTTCCGCAGGCTCTCCTGGCTTCCTAGCCATGAAGCGACCTGGTGAGTGCCTTCCAGCCCTAAAAGAATGCTCCCCCGTACATATGTTTTGATGCGTTCAAGTTCGGCTGCCGGTACAGGGTCCTCACAAAGATGGTTGAGTTCGCCAATAATAGCACGCACAGCCGCTTCGGTCTGTGAAGGGTCAACACCCGCGCTGACCACCAGACTGCCTGTCTCATGATAACTATTGAAATAACTGCCGATGTCATAAGCAAGCCCTTGCTCTTCACGAATGGTTTGAAAAAGCCTGGAACTCATACCGTCACCTAAAATAGCATTTACTAACAATATGGTGTAATAATCAGAAGAAGTATAGGCTGTTCCAAGCGTTGCCAGGCAGATGTTGGTCTGCTCCGTATCTTTGCGTATCATCGCAACAGGAAGGGTATCCTGCGGCGGCAAGCTCTCTTCCCAGCGCGGGTGCTCACGAGTATCCCAATCGTTAAATAGGCGTTCAGTCTCACTGAGAACCTGTGCGTGGTCAATATTGCCCGCGACGCTGATAACGAGCGAACTGGGTCGATAGTGAGCATCCAGGTAATCGAGCAGCTGTTGACGCTGGATTTGAGCGACCGTCTCAACAAGGCCTGCATCGTCGCGCCCCAGGGGTAAACCAGGCCACATCACCTCGTCGACCAATAAGTTGGCCCATTCCTGTGGGTCATCGCGGGTAGCGCTCAACTCTTCTATTATCACATTGCGCTCTTTTTCGATCTCGTTTGCATCGAAGAGTGGGTTTCGTATCATATCGGCCAACACATTCATTACAATGGGAAGCTGTTCTGCAGGTACACGCGCTGTATAACTGGTGAGTTCCTTGCCGGTGCTCCCGTTAAAAATACCGCCAACGCCTTCGATGGCCTCGGAGATGAGGCGAGCGGTTGGGTAATGCAGCGAGCCTTTAAAAAGCATATGCTCAATGAAGTGCGATACACCAGCAAGCGAATCTGTCTCGTAGCGAGAGCCAACGGTTAAAAAGAAACCAATGCTAGCCGAACGCATACCGGGCATCTGGGCAGTGAGCAGGCGTAGGCCGTTGGATAAGGTTGTGCGCTCGAAATTCATCCAATTATCTGCTGTGACTTTCTCTCTGCGTGCCATTTTATGTGAAAAAATACCACTTCTCCTCATAATATTTCAAGGTTAAAGATATAAATGTACAGAGATGAACAGAAAAGACAGCTCATTTTTACATACAAAAATGCGGCATGATAGACGATTTTGTCGAATATCCCACAGTATTATAGACGGTTTAGTCTTGTGTCGCAACAGAATTGATGAAGAATAGGAGGAAAGATAGCCAATTTGGGTGCTGAATCCTATCGCAATATGAAGACACCTGCAAGGTGAATCAACCATTGCAGGTGTTCTTGCAGCTTGTATGCTGTTTATAAACCGAGATCGTTGGCTATTTCACCCAGGCCGCCCAACATACCCTCATCACGGTGATGATAGCCCTCGTCACGGCCACCAAAGGAATTTTCCATACCATGCATGAGCATTTCGCCACCAAGGACGGCGGCTGCACCGCCCAGGGCCCCCATAGCGTATTTTCCGCCATCGCCCTGCATAAAGCCACCCAATCCTCCCTGTTGCTGTGGTATATTAGCGGGTGTTGGGGCAACTCCTGCGAGGCTGGTATGGCAGCTGGCGCAGTTTGTGGTACCTAGAGGCGCCATAGCCATACAGACAGGGCAGCGCAAAACCATTGGCTGCTGGCCCATCATGGGTTGGGGCTGATATCCCGGACCCATTTGTCCTTGGGGCGGATATTGCTGTGGATATTGAGTTGGTGGATACGGGGGTTGCCCATAGGGTTGCTGTGGTGGGGGATACTGTCCAGGAGGCGGAGTGTAGCCGGAATAGGCGGATTGAGCTATAGGTGTGGGTGTGGATGCTCCTAGTTGATTACCACAACTGGCGCAGAAACGTACGCCTGGGGCGTTCTGGTGGCCACAGTTGGTACAAAAAGGACTTGCAGGAGCTGCTGGCGCGTGCATGTTTTGTCCGCAATTGGTGCAGAAGGCATTATTGATGGGAACTTCTGCCTGACATGCAGGACAACGACTCGTTGTTGGCTGGGAAGGGGCGGCAGTGGGAGTCACTGCTTGTGAACTCAATGATGAGCCACAATGATTACAAAATGCTGCCCTCGGATTGACTGGTTCATTACAACGTGGGCAAGTGCTATTCATTGGAGCGGCCTGGCTGGCCGGTGCGGGAGTAGCTACTTGTTGTACAGGCGTGCCGCACTGTTGACAAAACTTTTTACCGGTAACGTCGTTACCGCAAGATGTGCAGGTTGCCATGGGTCTCGATTCTCCTTGTATCTATGTACCTTTATCCGTTATTTCCAAGTTCCTTAGTTGCAGTTTAACATAGTTTGAGAGATTAGTCGAGACAGATGGAGAAACACCTGTGGGCTTCACCACAACGCGTCGGCACGGCTTTCAGGGCGAGGCTTGCCCCGCCCCTCCATTGAACGAGTTTGGCGTTCAAAACATGTGTAGTGTGTTAGACTAGACGCATTCCCGCAGGGCGGCGTTGCCGTTGACGCTACGCAATTTCATCAGCGCTACGACTTCTAGCTGGCGCACTCGTTCACGAGAGATGCCTAATTCTTTGCCTACTTCAAGCAGCGTGCGGCTGCGTCCATCGCCGATGCCGTAGCGAAGCGTGATGACTGCGCGTTCGCGAGGAGTGAGCAGGGCGAGCGCTCGATGTAGTTCCTCACCCAGCAGGTGTTGTGAGGCTGTCTCGGCAGGAGCGGGTGTTGTGCTGTCTTCCAGTGTATCGGCTAGAGAATAGCGCGCCTCATCGTCGACAGGTGCGTCTAAAGATACTGGCTGCTCGATGACGCCGAGCAAATCTATGACCTCGTTCACATCGATATTACATGCTGCAGCGATTTGTTCTGGCAGGGGATCAAGACCGTTCTCCTGTGAAAGCTGGGCTGCGACCCGGCGCACTTTGCGCAAGCGAGTCGCAACGTGCTCTGGCAGGTGGATAAGCCGGGATTGCTCACCGGCGGCCCTGCTAACTGCCTGGCGAATCCACCAAGTGGCATACGTGCCAAAATGACAGCCGCGCTGGTAATCGAATTTCTCTGCCGCGCGCATAAGCCCAAGATTGCCTTCCTGAATGAGATCAATGAGGGGGACGCCTGTGCTGGTATAGCGGCGCGCGATAGCGATGACGAGACGAAGATTGGATTCAATGAGTTTGCGGCGCGCCGGCTCATCGCCAGCCGCGGCGCGTTGCGCCAGATCTATCTCTTCTGCGTGAGTGAGCAAACCCAACCCGCGTATATCACGCAGATAGCTCTGAAAAGCATCTTCAGCTCCTGACGCCTGACGTGTCGTGATTCCATGACCGCGTCGGGGACGTTCCACGACATCTTCTAAAGTATCGATGTCGCTACTTTCGTCAACAGCATCGGAAAGTAACGAGTCGCTTACCTCAGTTGAACGCACATCCAGTGCTATAAGTGGTTCCGTATTACGTTCTGGAATACCTTTGACTAAGGATATATCCAGATCCATTTCAAAATCTTGAGAAATGGCTGGGGCAAACTTTGCCGCAGTCGTACTACGTGTGGTCAGCTTTGTCCTGGGGACATCGCTGAGGGGATGAACAACTGCCATAATTCCACGCTCCCTTCGGGAAACTTGCCGACAAAATCAGCTGCCGGACTCCACCTGGCCTCGTGGTCAGCATTTACAGGCCGACTGGTACTATCTGGATAAACATCCATTTCTTGCTTACTTTAGTTCCACTCTCTTACATTTTAAAAGAGAGGATTAAGGTATCACATCAGGTAATTACCTTAATTGAAGTCAGGTTCTAACCTTATCTTGGTTTGATACGGTGAGTGACTTTCAAAGCTTTATATATATATACGTATATACGTTTACAAAAGGTATACGTTTACAAAAGGGACTGATTTACCAATTTCATTAATTAGACGCTGTTTCTATCACCAAGCGGGTAGGTTGAAATTGGTCGAGGCGCATATTTTCGGTCGATCCGGTTGATTTTTGGCTTGACAGATGATCCTCTCAGCATGTATAGTTTGAGGTAATATAGTATAAAAGACTTGGAACGAGCGGAGTAGAGGAAAGCTATCTGCCAGAGAATGGAGGTCACCGGGTGCGAGCCTCCTACGGATGAGCGCCTTGAACGTGGCTCGTGAGTCGATTGCTCAAAACTGCATAGCCATGCAGTGGTAGGACGTTCCGGGTCAGCCCGTTAACGCTGGATAGAGGATAGTTGGACCCACAACAGGTTGGGCGGTTTGGCTATCGAAACAAGGTGGTACCACGAGTAGCGCTGCCCTCGTCCTTGCGAGGTGGCAGTGTTTTTTTTATCGCTTATAAGGAGTACTACAAGTATGTTGCCCAACCGTTACGACTTCCGAGAGGCAGAACCCCGCCTGGCTCGCTTCTGGGAGCAAAAGAATGTTTATGGGTATGATCCCGCTGGCCCGGGCCAGCACTTCACGATTGATACCCCTCCACCGACCGTCTCAGGACAGTTGCACATTGGTCACTGCTATTCCTACACACAGACGGATGTGATTGCTCGATACCGCAGGATGCTTGGCGATCATGTCTACTATCCTATGGGTTTTGACGATAACGGACTGCCCACAGAACGTTTTGTCGAGAAAACTATCAGACGTAAAGTGACAGAGATGGGGCGCGAGGCATTCATTGCTGCCTGCCTGGAACTGACGCAGCAGACGGAGGATCGTTTTGAGCAACTTTGGCGGAGGTTGAGCCTGAGTGTTGATTGGCGTTATCGCTATTCGAGCATTTCAGCAGAGGCGCGGCGTGTTGCTCAGTGGTCTTTTATCCAATTACACCAGCATGGTTTGACTTATGCGCAACTGGCACCGGCGCTCTGGTGCCCGGAATGTCGGACAGCGATTGCGCAGGCCGAAGTCAATGACGCCACGTTGCCGGCGCAGTTCACGACCCTGGCTTTTCGCCTTTCAGATGGTGGGATACTGCCGATTGCCACGACTCGTCCAGAACTGTTACCTGCCTGCGTTGCCATCTTTGTTCACCCTGCTGACTTGCGGTATAAACATCTGCCAGGGAAAACGGCTAGTATAGATAGTGGGGCATTCACTGGTGCAAAAGCGTTAGCCGTTCCCATCCTGGCAGATGAATTGGCCGACCCTACCAAAGGGAGTGGCGCCGTTATGTGCTGTACCTTTGGGGATTCGAAAGATGTCCGCTGGTGGCATACATTTCAGCTTCCTCTGCGAGCCGTTATCGGGCGCGATGGACGTATGACGGAATTGGCTGGCGCTTATGCTGGGCTGCCGGTTCAAGAAGCTCGCAGGCGTATTCTCGGCTACCTGAGAGACACTGAGCAGATTCTAGGTGAGGAAACGATAGAACACGATGTTGGAACGCACGAACGCTGCGGAACTCCTGTCGAATACCTGCACACGCGGCAGTGGTTTATTCGAGTCCTTGATCAAAAAGAGCGATTGTTAGAGGCTGGGCGCAAGATTCGCTGGCATCCCGAGCACATGCGAATCCGTTATGAGCATTGGGTTGAACACCTGCAGTGGGATTGGTGCATTTCGCGGCAGCGCTACATTGGCGTTCCGTTTCCCGCTTGGATATGCCGCAAGTGTGGTGAGACCATGTTGGCAGCGTTGGAGCAGTTGCCCGTTGACCCACAAAACACGCCGCCCCCTGATTCTTGCGCCTGTGGCTCGTCCGATTTTGAGCCAGAGCCAGATGTCATGGATACCTGGATGACATCGTCCTGCTCACCAATGATTATCGGACATTGGCCAGATGATTCAGGCTGGTTTGCACGGCACTTTCCAGCCAATTTGCGACCCCAGGCGCACGACATTATTCGCACTTGGGCATTTTATACGATTATCAAGTCGCTGTATCACACCGGCGAGATACCCTGGCGAGAGATCATGATCTCTGGACATGGCCTTTCTGCGGAAAGGCATAAGATTTCCAAGTCGCAGGAGCATCGCGAGGTTGGGCCAATGGAGGTTATTGAAAAGGAGTCTGCTGACGCGCTGCGCTACTGGGCGACAACGGGGCGCACCGGCTCGGACAGTCCACTCAGCCCGGAGATGATAGCTAATGGTCGTCGCCTGGTCACGAAATTATGGAATGCCAGTCGTTTTGCCGAAGGCAGACTGGGCGACTTTGCAAACGAAACTCAACCCGCGGAACTGCTGCCGACTGATCGCTGGTTGCTCTCTCGACTGGCGCGAACGATAGCTGCCGCGACAGCTCAACTGGAGCAGTATGAATATGCCTCTTCTCGCGCGGAAGTTGAACGCTTTTTCTGGTCAGACCTGTGTGATAATTACCTGGAACTGGCGAAAGCTCGCCTCTATGGTGAAGCAGAACAGGAACGATATGCCGCGCAATGGACGCTCTACCAGGCGCTTTTGAGTGTACTGAAAATGCTGGCTCCGCATCTACCGTATATAACGGAAGAGATATACCAGGGACTTTTTCGCCAATGGGACGAGGCTACCTCTGTTCACTTGGCGGAATGGCCGTTGGAGCATCCAGAATGGATTGATGCAGAGGCCGAGAGCGTTGGGGGGAAATTGTTAGAACTGCTGCACCAGGTTCGTCGCTATAAGGCGGAACGTGGGTTGTCTGTCGGTGCGGAACTGAAGGATTTGCACATACGTAGCGGTTTGTCTCCTGCTCAACGCGCTGCTTTTGAGATGGCCATGGTCGATTGCCAGAGTGCAACACGGGCCAGGAGGATTGTTCTAGCGGAGGCTGACGATCCAACGTTGTGCAGTGGTGAATTGGCGGTAGAGGTGTATTAGTTACGTTGGGGCGCAATATCCAGCATTGCGCCCCTCCTACCTTCATAAAGGTTCTTACCAGATTGAGATGCCGACTATGGCAAGGCCCGAGAGCAAGATGATGGAACCTGTAAAGTAATTTGTCAACGTGCCGCTCGGGTAGACGATAACTTCTAAAATAAGCGCAAGAAATGCAACCAGTGTCGCTCCAATAATCCATACAATTCGTTGCCACCAACGCAAGCTGGTCTTCCGATCGCGGATGCGGAATAATAAGGCGATACTCACGATGACAATGATGAGCGTGAGCAGTAGACCTGTGAGGCCGATGATTGTGCCCGTTCCAAAAGTTGTGAGTATTCCGAGCAGACCGAAGATTGCAATGGCGACACCAACGAAGTAAAGAATGCCGCTGAATATCCCTATACCTGGACGGGCAATCGCTTGTGGATATGAAAGAGAAGGAGACGTCACCTTGTTATATTCTAATGGGGGTGGCTGTGGAACAGGAGGCAATACATGATGCCCATTGAGAGGCGGCGGAGGTGGAGCTTTGTATTCTTCCTGCCCTGGCGCAATTTCTCTCATATTCTGCGGTGAACCACATTGTTCACAATAGGCACTGGCGTTCACATTTTCGAAGCCGCATTGGGGACATCGCATGTCCGTATTCCTCTCAGAGAAAAGCAGGGTTTACGTTCCGTAATATAGCACGGTGGAAAGAGCCTTGGCAAATGAAACAAAGTATCTCATGTCTTTCTGTCGAAGGGGAGAACGGGGAAGCAAATGATTTTTTTCTTAACCCGACATGTCCTTTTTTTGGTGAATCTTCATGATTTCTTAACAGGTTATCAACCATATTATCACCTGAAGCGACTATTATACTTATGGGGGAAAAAGTTCCAGGGGAGATGCCCTGGGGGAGGCATCTGTTGTCTATATATTATCCTTTCAAGTATATAGCATGGAACATGTACCGCATGTAAGTTCTGCGGGAAGTAACGCCTGTGGACAGAAAACTCGCCGGTTGGATTGCAATCAGGGAGTTCTGGATGAAGCAGGAACTAAACCAGAGCCGCTCTGGCTCTGGTTTTAGGGAACGGCGTACCTGGTCACTCAGCACACAGATTGGCCTCAGGGGGAACAATAAGGAGAGCAGCAGTGCTCTCCTTATTGCGTTGCGTTACCTATTGTTTCTGTCCAAGAGAAGGGACAAACCCAACCTGACCTCACTGATTGAGCAGCCCTTGCGCGAATTGCACGAAGCGGTGGACATCCGCAAAGTTACTTACCAAACCTAGCGACACACGCACCGCGCCAGAACTTTTTCCGTCGATGCACAGGCGGAAATCGTCGATGGTGAGGCGATCCTGGTGCGTGGGCTGTCGGAAGCAGGCTGCCAATTCTCCCGCGGAGAGACCTAGGGCAATCTCACCGCCGCCAGGATTGCAAAAGCAACCTGTTCGCAACGAGATGTTGGCTAGATTGGCTTGCCGCTCGATCACGCGGTGGTCAATAAGCGTTCCATCGGCACGGTAGAAGTTCATAGTTAAAGTTCCACCTCGTTGTTTCATCCCTGTTGGACCGTAGAGTCGCACAAGAGGCTGATCATTCGTATGCGTTAGAGCGAGCAGGTTGTCCAGCAGCCATCCTGTTAAACAATGTACCCGCTCGTGAATCATCTCCAAACCAACTGCTTCTAGATGCCGCAGGCCGATTTCTATCGCGGGCAGGCTCAGGTAGTTGGGGGTGCCGTCTTCGAAAGCCGCTTCGCCCTCTGCCAGATAATAGCGGTCTCCTTGCACGGAAGCGACAGTGATAGTGCCACCAGCGAACCAGGGTCGATGTAACCGGGCGAGCGTTACTCGACGCGCCAGCAGGCATCCGACGCCGGTGGGATAGCCAAACATCTTGTAAAAGGAGAGTGGCACAAAATCGGGATGCCAGCGGCTGAGATCCAGCCGATTAGTTGCCACAAACGCCGCCGCATCGAGCAGTACGTCCCATCCTTTGGCCTGTGCCTGGGCAATCCAGTTGAGGGAATGCTGCACACCTGAGAAGTTGGACTGTGCAGGGTACGCGAATAAATGGTGACCGCCGGGTCGTACGCTCTCGAGGCTGTCCAACAATTGGACCTCGTCTACGCACATATCGGGCAGCTCCACGGGAACATAGGTGGTCGTAGCGCCACGACCACGCGCAAACTCGCGAATACCGTTGACTGAGTTGTGATTATCGAAGGTCAGCAAATAGTGATCACCAGGCTCAAACGGATATGCCTCACCGACCAGCTTCAGCGCTGCACTTGCATTCGGTGTGAAAATGACGACATACTCTTCTGGTGCGGCATTGAAGTAGTGCGCAACGTACTGTCGGGCCTGCTCGACCAGCCTCGTCGTAGCCATCGAGGTCGGGTTTAAGGAATGTGGATTGCCGAAAACTGAGTCGGCCAGTAGGGCATGATGTGCTCGTATTTGAGACATCGCATAAAGCCCCCCACCGGTGTAATCGAGGTAGGTGTGGTTGCCGTCATCCAGCCGGGCGTACTCGCTATTACGTAAGGTGTCCAGGGATCGGGTGGATTGAAAACCTGGGAAGTTTCGCAAAAACGTCTCATATGCCGCCTCAAAACGTGTAGATATGTTCATAAATGTCAAGCTCCGTAGACATCAGGCCTCTTCTAAGGCAGGACAAGACGTCTTCT
>WNGN01003140.1_pt1 | contig 24557 bp, 21 predicted proteins | sample 5400561 | NCBI WGS metagenome assembly WNGN01 (sample SAMN13153379, study PRJNA577476) | soil metagenome | isolation source: 115 cm soil or saprolite under Garry oak tree replicate 2 | place: USA:California | collected 2016-06-15 | reverse complement strand
CCGAGGATCTGGCCCAGACGGCGCTGGCCAGCGCTTACGCCTCCTGGCCGCGGGTCTGCCGGGCCGGCGACCCAGACGCGTACCTGCGGCGGATCCTGCTCAACGCGCACCGGCGCGGATTCCGCAAGCGCCGGGTGGCCGAGCAGCTGCACGCTGCCGTCCCGGACTTTGCTCTCGCCGACCCCGCCGAACGGCACCAGGACCGGAGCGTGATCATCGCCGCCCTCTTGAGGTTGCCGCCCAGGCAGCGTGAGGTCGTCGTCCTCAGGTTCTGGCTGGATCTGACGGAGACGCAGGCCGCGGCCACGCTGGGGTGCACGGTCGGCACCGTCAAGAGCCAGACGTCCCGTGCCCTGGCCAAGCTCCGCGGCAGCGCGGAACTGGCGGACTGGGAGGAACGATGATCATTCGCGACGAGCACGACTTGCGGGCGCGGCTCGGCACCGCCCTCGACGGGCTCACCCCGGGCCCGTTGCTACTCACCGCCGTCGTCCGGCAAGGCAGGGCAATCCGGGTGCGCCGGCTCAGCATCGTCGCGGGCCTCGCCGTCGCCGTCATCGGCGCGGCGATCGCGGCGCCCGCGCTACTTAGCGTCCACGGCCGCCGCCCGCCGCCCGTCGGCGCCGCGCATTACCGCGTCAGCGTGCACCCGCCCCGGCCGGGCTCGCCACGGGCCCTGATCGCCCACGGCACCGTTAACGGGCGGCGGTGGCGGGTCACCGGCTCCGAGCACCGGGCCGGCGATCACATCAGCCGGTGCTTCACCGCCTTCAAGACCAGCTGCATGCGCGGCAGACCGGCTCCCGCCAGCAACGGCGGCACCCCCGCCTGGCTGCTCATGGAGACCGGCACCCGGCCGAAGTTCGAGATCGGGACGGTCCGCAGCGACGTCGCCTACCTGCGCGTCAGCCTGACCAACGCCCAGGCGCTGACATTGCGGCCGGTCAACCTGTTCGGCCGCAAATACGCCAGGTACGTCGCCTTCGCCGTGCCGTATGCCGCGGCAGTGCGGCGGATCAGCGCTTACTCCCAGGACTCCGAGCTGGCCTATGCCGTTCCGCTCACGGCCGGCGGCCACGTCATCGCCAATCGGTGGCTCCGCCCCGGCCAGCCCGCCAGGCCGAGGCCGGCCAGCTACCAGATCGGATCCGGACGCGCGTACGGCTACGCCTGGTCGACGACTCTCTACGTCGGCCCGTGGGGAGCGTGCCCGGTGAGCTCCACGGCGAGAAATGGCACCCGGACCGTCAAGACCGCCTGCTATCTTCACCCGGACCGGCAGCTGGAGCTGGCGGCAGGGCAGCTTTACCGCGCCTCCAAGGGCCCGTACCTGGGCAACTACAGGACCGCCGTCATTGCCCAGACCTCCCCGGACGTCAGCTACCTGATCCTGACAAGGGCGGACGGCAGCCACGCCAAAGTCCGGGCCGTCGCCGCGGGACGCTGGCGGTTCTGCGAGTACGTGACAACCATGGCAATGACCGGCCAGCCGGTGAGCCCGGCCACCGTCGTGCGGTGGACGGCCTACGACTCCTCAGGCGCGGTGCTCGGCTCCGGTCCGCCGTTCGGGCGTTAGCGCAGGCCCGAGCACGGTCATGCGCCGCGCTCTCGCCGCAGCGGCGGACCCTCGGTGCCCGGAGGCCGCTGACCTCGGCCTGCGGCCGCAGGCACCCTCGCCGGCCACCACCATTTCAGCATCTGCACCTGACCCACCGGGCGCGACACCGAACAGTTCATCTGCATCCAAGAAAACTCAGAAGCCTACTGATTGAGTAGACATTCATAATCGGCGTTCCGGTCGCATGGCCGACCAGGCCGACGTTACTTTTTGTGATTAGCCCTGCTCCTGGCTCGCATACGCCGACCCGCCGCTATGCGCCCGTCACGTGGCGGGCAACAGAGCTGTTGGTGCAGCGCCGGAGTGGTTGTTCCGTCCCGCTCTGACAACTGGCGCTGAGTGAGTTCTGCGCCCGGAAACCGCTCAGCGCCGCACAGCGTCTAAGAGGCGTGAATGCCAGATCGCGGACCGGCTCGCGAGTTGTCACGGCGGCGCGCAGCACCCATGCTCATCGCTTGCTGGCTGTCGGGCTGGCCGGGCTGTTGAGCCTGGCGGCCTGCTCATCGCATCCGCCTAGCACAGCCACCATCACGGCCTCGCCAAAGAACCCGTCGGGCTCGGAGCAGCCGGCGTGGGTCGAGCGGACGTATTATGGCGCCGGCCTGGCGGTCACGTTGACCCAGCCCGCCCGGTGGGCGCCTCGCCTTACTCCCCGGTTTCCATTACGGCGCCACGCTGGCGTACCTGTCCAGCTTCGCGCTCCGGCCCATCTGCCGCCCCGCCCCGCACGGCCTGACCTGTGATCCCCGGCGGGCCGGTCCGTATCCCTCCGGCGGCGTCACGCTGACCGTGACGGTGGCGGGATTCGGCCCCGGGCCGATCTCCTGGAGCCAGATCTTCGCCCACGGCACCGCCATGGTCATCGGCGGGCGCCAGGCCGTGCGCCGCCCGTTCGATCCGGCCGGGTGCGTCGGCACCGGGGCCGGCCGCGCGATCAGCTACACGATCGACGACGGTCAGAAGACCGGTTTCGTCGGGCTGCTGATTTGCTGGCGAGAAGGCAGCCCTGTCCTGTCCGCCGAAATCCGATCGGTTGTCCGCAGCCTTCGCATCGGCACTGACCCCCGGCGCCGCGGACCCTGGCCAGACTGACACAGCGATGCCGGCCAGCCAGCGCTGCGGCCGACGCCGCCTGACCGGTGCCAGCCTCGTTCTGCTCGAAACCGGGAGCTACGGACCGGCCCACAAGATTGTCTTCGCGCCTCTGCTCACGGCCCTCATCGGAACAGCATTGCCAAAATGACCGCTTGCACCGTGACGCCGACCCCCCCGGGACAGGCCGATTGACGCCGAGTTGATCGGTACACGATCAGGCAAGGGGCGCGCGCTGGCCGCCGACCTGCACGCCGGTGTGGCTTCCTTCATGGCTGTGTGTCGGCGATTACGAACGGCCATTTTGTCATGCAGCCGCGCGGCCAGCCCGACTCGCTCATCGATGAGCCAAGCCGTTCGACCATTAGCGGTGCCGGTCTCAGGGCCGAGGGGATCGAAGATCAAGTTGCGGATCGACGGCAAAGGTCGGCCATTGCCACCGAACACCCGCATCTGCCGCGATGGGGTACGCCACGTCTGGACCATGACCCAGTACGGACGTTCTGCACGCTGGGTACCGGCCCCTGCTGCGCGACTGCGTTCGCGCAGAGTTCAGCGCTCGGGTGCGATCCCTGCTTGAGGCAGTGATTCGAGATGCCGCCTGCCCTGGTGCTGTGAACTGGTCGTTCTTACGTTGAGGTGGTCAATCGCTGCCGGGGCCGCTTTCGGTCCCGGCCCGCACCCGGGAGGTATCCCATGACGACCATGCCGTCGCCTGCTGCCTGGCCGTGATCGAGCCGGCGTTCTCCGAAGCGGAGAAGCTGGCGTTAGCCGGGTTCCTGGCCGGGTACTCCGGCATGACCCGCGAGGCTTACACGCTGGACCTGCGCCAGTTCACCGCCCGGTGCCGCCAGCGGCAGCTGCGCCTGTTCGCTGTCCGCCGCGCTGACATCGAGCTGTTCCCCCGCGACCTCGAAGCCGCCGGAAGAGCCCGCGCGGCCCGGCCTGGACCGGCTCGTTCTGTATGTCGGCGGGCCTGTCCGAGGTGGGTGGGGCAGCCTGCAGATCCGGACGTTCTGTCGCGCCGCCTTCTGGGGCGGGTCGATTTTTCACGGCGAACAAGGCTCGCAGCTTATGCTGCAGCGCCACCTCAAGTGCGGCAACCCCGTCCGGTCATGCTGTTATGAGCGAGCGTGCAGTGGGCCCAAGACTTGACATGCTCGTTTGCGACAGCCTCGAGTACAGGGCCTGTGCGGACGGTGGATTAAGGCGCATCCCGGAGATACGCAGCGCATTCGCGTCAGAAGCCCCATTATCGCGCTCACATGACCCTCCGGCCCGCGGCAGGAACGGAGCTCCAAGTGGAACAAGGTCGAGCACTGGACAGTGGGCCCGTCGTTGTTACCCCGGTAGTGATGGGGGTGTCGGCGTCGGGCGACACCGCCTCACGGTATCCCGGAGGTCCGGCGCTTGCGCATCGCGCGTGCCGTCTCGGGCATACACACCGGGCTGTGGCCCGGGTTCGGGGATTCGCGGGCGCGCGCTTGATACGGCCGCATGGCCATGCGGCGCGAGCTTCGATGCCGCCGGCAACTGCGGCGCTCCGTCCGCCAGCCAGTGGCGGGTCAAGGTGTGCGCGCGCTCGATCAGCTCGCCCGCGTGGCTGAAGTCGGCAGGAGCGATCCTGATCGGGCAGAGCGGGGGCACGATCCTCACGTCCGCGCGCCGGCTGTATCGCTTGATATCGGCGGCCAGGCGCTGGTTGATCGATAGCGTCGCCGCGTGCAGCGCGACGCCAAGCGCGCCGCGGGGCCTCTCGGTGAGCGCACAGGAATAACCGGCCGCCAGCACCCAGATGACATCCGCGCCGAGTCTCACCGCGTGTGAGATCGGGGTGTTGTTGACCACCCCACCGTCCATGAGATCCCGCCCGGCGATCCGCACTGGCGGCAGGACGCCCGGGATGGCGGCACTGGCCAGGATCGCATCGACGGCGTCGCCGTGGGAGAGCAGGGTGTCGCAGCCGGAGAGGAGGTCCGTTGCCACGACGTGAAACGGGACCGGAGAATCTTCGAGCCGGTCAAAGCGCAGGTGGTCGCACAGCAAGCGGCGGATCCCGCTGTCGGGAACGAGGTGACAGCGCGTGCCGATGAAACCGAGCAGCCCGCCGAGCGGCCGGGCCGGGAACACCGTATCGCGGCGCAGCGACCGCCATACGGCACCGAGTTCGGCCGGGTGTGAGCCTCCGGCGACCCACGCGCCGTTAACGGCCCCCACCGAGGTCCCTATCACCAGATCTGGCTGCACGCCTGCGTCGTCCAGGGCCGTGAGCATGCCCACCTGCGCGGCTCCCAGGCTGGCGCCCCCAGAGAGCACGAACGCGGTGGTCACGGAGGTTCTCCCACCGGGCGAGGCAGGGGAACCGCCCTCATCATGAGCATCCTCGTCAGGATGCGGCCCCGGTTCCAGCAGGTGCTGCCTGAAAGGTCGCTCCCCGCTGCGGCCATGCTCGTCATCTGTGAGCACCCTCCTGCAGACGAAGGCGATTTACCGACCATAAAGGCAGTGTTCGTCCACCACAAGACACCTAAGGCCATGACCTTGCCCGGCGCGCGTGGGTCATGGCGCTGACCGCGCCGCCCGCGGTAACCGAGAGGGCCCGGTCACCGCGGCTTGCCGGGAACCCATCCTCAGAGCCCGAGCAGCGCCTGCTCGACAACCTCTGTCAGAGCCGGATGGATGTACAGGACGCCGGTGGCCACCTGGGCGACCGTATTGCGCAGGCACATCGCCTGGATCAGCGGCTGAATCAGGATGGAGGCGTCCGGGCCGATGATGTGTGCCCCAAGCAGCAGAGCGCTGTCCGGGTCGGCCAGGATCTTCACGAATCCAGTCGTGTCCTCAATGGCCCAGCCGTAAGCCGCGCCGCTATAGGGGCGCGTCGCGCTCACGTACCGGCGGCCTCGAGCCTGCAGTTCGTGCTCGGTCGCACCGGCCGAAGCGACCTGCGGGTCGGCGAAGACGGCCGCAGGTACGACAGGGAACTTCGCCGTGCGGGGCCGATCCGGGTGCACGACGTTATGCCAGACGACGCGCGCCTCGGCGTTCGCCATGTGCTTCAGCTGGAAATGGTTCGCGAGGTCGCCGAAAGCCCAGATGCCGGGAACGCTCGTAGCGTACGTGTCGTCCGCGCGGACATGCCCGTGGGAATCAACCTCGATGCCGGCCGCGGCGACATCGAGGCGGTCGCTGTTGGGCTGCCGGCCCGAGGCGACGAGCAGCACATCAGCCTCAACCACCTGTGCTCCGGCCGGCGTCATGAACTCCACTCTGACTCGGTTGCCAGCCCGCGACACCCGCTGGACGGAGGCGTTCAGCCGCAGGTCGAAACGCTCGCGGTACAGATCGGTAAACCTGGCCCGGATATCGGCGTCATGGCGCGAGAGCAGGTGCCCGCCCCTCTCGATGATGGTCACCGAGCTGCCCAGCGAGCCGAAGACGTGGCTCATTTCGGCTGCGATGTACCCGCCGCCAAGGACGGCCATCGATTCCGGCAGCGAGTCCAGTCGCATGACGGTGTCGGACGTCAGGAACGGCACGTCGGCCAGCCCGGGTATCGGCGGGACATACGGCCGCGATCCCGCCGCGAGCACGAAGCGCTCGGAACGCAGCTCATCATCCCCGGCAACCAGGACTTTGGGTGCCACGAAACGGCCCTCAGCGGTGAACACGTCCGCGCCGCGGGCGCGTCGGTAGGCGACGGCCTTCTCGTGCACCGGGTCGATCCGGCTGAACACCCGGTCCCTGATCGCCGGCCAGTCCACGCCCGTCGGCTCGGCGCCGACGCCGAAACGCCCGGCCCGCCGGACGACCTGCGCGACATCGGCGGTATGAACCAGCATCTTGGAAGGGATGCAGCCCCGGTTCAGGCAGGTGCCGCCGAAGCGGCTTCCTTCCACCATCGCTATCCGCCAGCCATCGAACTGCCCGGCCGGCAGCATGTTCCCGCTCCCGGCGCCAATGATCACCAGGTCGTAATCATGCTTGGCCATCGCTGGCGTCCTTTCTGGAGTCCGGCTGCGCTCAATTCAGCATTGAAACCGTCCCGGCGAGTCCGGAGACCGGATTGGAGGTTAACTGATGCTAGTTTCTGGTGGGGGCCGAATCCCGGCCGGCAAGGGTCACGGCGCGGATGCGACCTGATCAGCCGTCTGCTGCCGCTCTCGTCTCGAGGGCCGTGGCGCGGCCAGGAGCCATTCGATATCGACCTCCTCGCCGCCGACATTCGCGCTATCCCAGACCCCGCTTACTACCAGCGTGTGCAGCAGCGCCCCGCTCAGGCGCTCGAGGTGGGCCCGCAGCGTCGCGTCATCCGGCAGGCCGTCGATCCGGGACTCCAGCCGGCTACGAGTCTGAATCATCAGCTGCATCAGGGCGCCGAGATCCCCTTCCCTGTCGAACTCCTCGCGATCGCCTTCCGCGATCCCCTGCGCGATCAGGTCTTTGATCGCCCGCGTATTCCCTGCCTCGTCGGTGATTACCATTTGCCGCCACGCCCGGCCCTTGTGGCGATATTGCAGCATGGCCATCACTGCTTCGTGGCGCAGGAAATCCGCATCCCGCAGGGCGGTCCCGCGGCGCGGCACCGCCAGGCATCGAGCCAACGAGATGGCCGAGGCCAGTCCGCTATTGAGCCCGCGTCCTGGCCAGAAGTGGATCGCGTTGGCCGCGTCGCCGAGCAGGAACCCGAACGTCCCGGGAGCCGTGGCCGTCCTCGGGTACAGCTGCGCCGTGAAACGGGGCCGCTGCACCATATCCAGGCGGAAGCCCGTCACGGCCGTTAGGTTTTCCGGAGGAATGCCGAACAATTGCAATCCTTCCGCCACCCGCCCCCAGAAGGCTGATCCTCTCAGCAAGGCCGGCAGAAAAAGAGCGTGATGCATAGCGCAGAAAAAATCGGCGCCCGACCTTCGTTCCATCAGGCACGGCTGCGTCTGAATGCATTCTGTGAACAGCTGCCGGACGGGGTCGATCCCGACCACCTCTTTCGCCTCCTGATCCGTCAGCCGCATATTCAGGAACCCTTCGCCCCGCAGCGAGTTCAGCAGGAAGCGGTTCTGGGTCACGGTCAGCAGGACAGCCATCGGATCGGTGAGCTCGGATTTCACCCGCAATCCGAGGACCATATCATGCAGCTGCTTGCCGTCCAGCGAATACATTGATGAATCCGCAGCACCAAATTTAGCCGCAAAGTGTTCCAGCGTGCGCGAGCGGCCTCCTTCGCAGATCGCGAGCACATGCTGTTCGATGAGGGGCTCCTCGGCCGAAGATGGCTCGAACGCCTCGGGAATAAGCTGGATGCGGTCCGCCTTTTCGTTCGCGGCGGCAAGCAGCTGATCTTCGACATACGCGATCCGGATGTTGCGCGGTCCGAGATCCTGGATCGAGTCCGGGCCTTTCGGCCACATCTCGGTCCAGCCGCCATGACTGAACAGGCACTCCTGAACATCCGGCGGGAGCTTCAAGTACTGGCGGCTCTGGATGGTCACGACCTGCTGGCGGCGAACATTGCCCTGGTCAGGGCCTTTCCACACGATCCGGTCGCCGTCGTGCATCCAGCGGCTGTCATAGACCTTAACCACCACCCGCGGCCCCATCAGGTGTTCCAGGAGCAGGGCAAAACTGAGGCCGACCGGCCCGCCGCCCGTCACGGTAACGCGCAAGACGGACCTAGGGGCTTGCGGCGCCGGCTGCTCGCCTGCAGGGATGGGGGTCGGCAGAATGGTGGTCCTGTTATCCGGCGCTTCGAAGCGGAAGATCTCGTCTCCGATCATGATCTGATCGCCGGGCTGGAGCTGACGGAAGGTCACCGAGGCACCGTTAACCCACGTGCCGTTGGTGCTGTCCCGATCGTGGAGGACGTAGCCGCCAGCCTCGCGACGAAGCTCGGCATGGACACGCGAAGCCGACGGCGTGGTCAGGACGATGTCGTTCTCGTCGCCGCGACCGAACGTGATCGGCCGGCTCCCGATCGCGAATCGCTTTCCGGTCAAACCACCTCGAAGTGCAACAACCGCCGCTGTCATCGCATCGGCTCCCGTTCCTAACTTCGGCACTCGCCGCGCCGTATTCCTCACAGTCCGGGCAGGACGATCGGCCCTGACCAATGGTCCCCAAAGACGACGAGAGAAGCAATGCCACTCCCGTCAGCCCGGTGATGCCTGGATCGCTGAGCGGCCAGCGCGCGGCCCTTCCCTCCGATTCGGTGAGCGCCACCCGCGCGTGCTGATTGTGCACATGGTCGTGCGGGGATCCGGTGCCCTGCAACCACGACGTCACGAACGGCAGCGCCCGCTCCCACCGGCCGGGCTCGACCCCCTCCACCCGGCGCCCGTGATACCCGGTCCGGGTGAACGACCCCTGCTCATGGAGATACCGCAGGCCGCGGACGTTGGCGTCCTGCAACACCTCTGACCAGCGGGCCTCGCGGTCCCGCCACAGCGCCGCTGCCGCCTCGTCGCCGGCCAGACGGGCCCGCCGCTCGTTCTCCCAGATCGAGGCGTGCACGATGCTGATCGTCTTGTCGAAGCTCACCAGGACATCGGTGTAGGCCGGTGACCTGCGGGTCTGCTGAACGGCGATGCGCTCCAACTCCAGGCGCCGCTCCCAGGTCGCATGCGGCTCGGCCGCCTCCAACCGGGCCAGATGATCAGCGAACTTGGCGTATCCGCCCGGCGCGCGCCCCATCTTCTGCCCGGTCAGCGGGCTGACCTGGTTATACACCTGGTCGTACACGTCCCGGTCGACGACCGAGCCCTCGGCCAGGCCGGCCGCCTCAGCTCCGGCCCCGAACCACCGGCCGGGCGCCTCGCCCGCCTGGGCGGCATTGATGTAATACCCGCCTGCCGTCCTTTCCGGCTCCCCACCCAGATTCCGCCACACATAGCCGAGGTCGAACCCGGACGTGGCACTCACCCGCACCGCCATTTTCCGGGCCTCCCTTCGGCTATCCCGGCCGACCATGATCATCTTTAATGCAAGACTCGTTACGACTGAGAGCACTAAGGATCATGGTGCAGGAAAGAGAGAACAAGGCATGAGCGAAAGGACGATCAAGAGGATCCACAGAGCAGAGAAATAGCAGGCAGAAGCGGCGACAGAAGATCTTGAAATTAGGGCCGAAATTGACGGACCTACGGGCGAGCCAGCGCGGCGGGGTCACTGCAGCTCCGACACGACCCTCCCGGTCTCCGGACTGCGAGCCTGTGCCCACAACCAGGTCAGCCGCAGCAGCGTCGAAGGGAGCATGCGGGCGATACTGCGGGCGTGCAACGCCCCGGTGCTCCTGGTCGTGGCGGTGGCCGGATGCGGTCCCCGGCAGCCGCCGCCTCAGGTCCATGCGAGTCCGCCGGCGGTCCGAGCGACCGTGCCAGGCGAGGTGATCGGCACGCAACTGCTACCGGGCGAGACCGGATGGCTGCTCACCGACCGCGCGCTGTCGTGGACGGCCGATGACGGCCGGACCTGGGAGGCCATCACACCGCCGCGTGTGTCGGCGCGCTCGGTCAAGGGCGTGTTCTTCCTCGATCCCCGGCACGGCTGGGTGGTCTCGACCCGGCCTGCCCGCGGCGGCCGCGCCCGGCCGCAGATCAGCGCCACCGCCGGCGGCGGCAGGTCGTGGTCCACCTCGCCGCTAGGACAGCCGGCCTGGCAGTTCACGCTGGCCGAGCCCGCCCACATCGACTTCACCGACCCGCCGCACGGCTGGGTCGCGGTCGACGTCACCTAGAGCCCGCTGTCGCCGGCCGTAGTGCTGTTCCGCACCACCGACGGCGGCGCCAGATGGCAGCAGCTGCCGATACCGGTCAGCGGGCCGGTCGCTTTCAAGCGGACCGGATGGCTGGTCTGCGACGGGCAGCCCGGCACCAGGCCAGTCGACCGGTTCTACGTCACCACCGACGGCGGCCAGTCCTGGCACCCAGAAACCATCACCCCGCCAGCCGGGTACCGTCCCGGCCAGGCCACCTACCTGATGCCCACGCCTACCCCGCCGGCCGCGGGCGTCCTGACCGTGGCGTTCGGCGGCAGCGGCACGCGCGCAGTAATGGCCATCCACCAGGCCGCCGACCGCGGCACGTCCTGGCACCTGAAGGCAACCGGCCCGATGGGACGCCCCGGCGGCGACGTAAATGGTCAGCCCGTGATCATCGCCCACGCCACCTGGCTGACCGTGTCCATGGACACCCGGCAGGTCGTCACCGTGACCGCCGACGGAGCCCGCCAGTCCCCGGCCCGCATCTCCGGCCTGCCCGGCGGAGGACTCGCCGGAGCCTCGTTCACCAGCACTCGGTCAGGATGGGCCGTGCTCAACATCGACAAGTGCGCAGGCTTCAAGACCGACTGCACCCAGACCAGCGCGCTCTACGCGACCACGGATGGCGGAGCGCACTGGACAGCGACCGTCAGAACTCGTCCTTGCTCCGCTCGCCGGGGTGCCGCAGCCCGGCTGACGGCTGTATCAGACGGCTGTAACAACCGCGCCCGCGCTGCGACGTCCTAGTGTCATGTGGACTCGGTCGTGGCCATTGCGCTGGCCGACTGCAATGGTGTTGTGGGCCGCGATGGCTGTGTCGGCCGTGCTCGCGGCGGCTTCCTGCGGCACCGTCCCGATGAACTCCGGCCATCGGGAGCAGGCGCCGCCGGCGAGCAATGCCGGCCGGCGAGGGATCGTTCCGTGGCTGAACCGGCCAGGACGGATCATCTAGCCCAGGCCGCTGCCCCGGCACTTCATCCCGGCCACGGCGCGGCCGTGCACCGCCGCAGACCTGTGGGTCTTCCCGGTGCGCGGCAACGGCGCCACCGGCCACACGGAATCACCCTCGGCCTGCGCGACATCAGCCGGAGCGCGTGCCTGCTGAAGGGCTATCCGCGCGTCGTCGCCACCGAGCCCGACCACAAGCTAGTCACCGCTCCCGACGGCGGCTACATGGTCGGCCGCGAGCGGCCCGGCAACATGCCCCCCGGCGGCGTCACCTGGCTGAACCTGGAGACCGATAATGACTGCCCGGCCCACAACCCGGCGTCCGGCCGGTATCCCACGCGCGTCTACCAAACGGGCGATCGTGACCATTCCCGGTGGCGGCCGGGTCGTCATCCACAACCACTCGACGTGCTGTGCGGCCTCTTCACCGGCCGGTTCGGGGTGACCGAGCCGCCCCAGCGCTACATCAACCCGCCATGGACCCGCGTCCGCGTCGCCCTGGAACTGCCCGCGTCAGTCACCGGGCCGTCAACTTCAGGACTCCGCGTAACCGACGCGGGTCAATGCCGCCCTGATCGCGCAGAATCTGGATAAGAAGTTCGTCCTCACGCTCCGGGCTCAGTTCCATAGCCGCTCCCGTTACCTCGTCAAGTTCCCCGGACAGCCAAAGACGAAGTTATCCCCGATTCCCCCAGGAGGGGCCGACTGACATGAAACCCACCGTTCAGCCTGGGGATCGCGGAGCCGGAAGCTCTCCTTCGGCAGCCCGTCGTGGCGGTTCCCCAGGCGGGGAGTACGGACGGAGTCCGCCCAGGCGAGGAGGATGGGAACATCTTCGGGCGGACCGCTTCGCGTGGCCGGCAGTCACCCGCGTTGGGCGCGCTCGGCGATCATCTGCAGGTGCCTAATGACGTGGCGGCGTGATCATTGGCGTGAAAGGTAGGGATACGGCGGGTCCCGTGCCCGGACCGAAGCCAGAATTTGATCATAGAAGCAATGCGTTCCGGACCGGGAATCTGTCTTTCAGCGGGTACGGATCAAAGCGTGAGCCCAGCTCGGTCGAACCGGGCGATGAGGCTGGGCTTACGGAGGTGCGCTTCGCGCAGCGCCCTGAAGCGCCGCGCGAACGCCTGGGCCTGGTCCTCGCGCCGCGCGACTTCCTGCAGGTCCCTGAGCAGGGTGACGGCCGCGTCGTAGTGGGCTTGCAGCTTGGTGTTGATCAGCCTTTCGGCGTCGGCCCAGGCGGTCTCCGGGTCCTGGGCCAGTTCGTCCAGACGCCTTTGCCTGGCTGCCGCACGTTGTTGTTCCCGGAGGGCCTGCTGGGCGGCGGCCATGGCCGCGGCTCGCTGTTCGCGCTCCAGGCGGCGTGCCGCGGCGGTGTCCAGGAGTCCGGCGACGGTCCGCCGGGGACGGGAGCCGCGCTGGTCATCTGGGTCTGCGCGGAGGCCGCGCAGCAACTCCATCCGGGTCCTTGCCGCCTGATCTTCTGCGACCAGCAGAAGAAGCCTGTCCTTGTCGCTCACCGGGAGCTTCGCGATATGCGTGGCCAGCGCGCGCGCATCGTCCTTCACCTCGGGCCGCCCCGGGCTAGCCTCGGCCGCGACCTCGAGAAGGTCGGAGTCGAGGCGGAGGAAGTCGGCAAGGGCGCGTTGCGGAGCGGTAAGTGATCCCAGGCCGGCCGGGACCGATGGCTCCATATCGCCCTCGTCCTCATTGGCGAAGGCGTCGGCGGACACCGAGGATGGCAGACAGCGAGTCCTCGGCATCCTCCACCCACTCACCTGCTTCGTCCTCGCTGGTCAGGTCGAGGATCACGTATTCGCGGGTGGTCGATACGCTCACCTGGCCGCCGACGCAGTACTGTTCGGCGATCTTCGGGTCGAGGAGCGTGCGCGGTAGCCGGAGCATGATCCGATGAGTGCCCCAGTTCGCAAGGTACAGATGCGCGTCGTAGTAACGCTGCATCATCTGGTCGGGGCTGCCTTTGAAGTCGCCCCCAGTGGTATTCGTTGGTGAAGCTGGTGGCGGTGATCCTGGCCCGGGTTGAGAGCTGGCGGACTTCGGCCTGCTCGGCAGCGGTCAGCGGGCGGTCCACCGCGAGGAACTCGTAGTACTGGTACTCGCTCATCGCTGGCCCGCCCAGTGCCGGTAGGCGGTGATCCACTCCGAGCCCGGCGGAGGGGGCACCGGCAGCGGGAGGTCGCAGATCGCGATCGACTGCCGGTGCGTCCCGCGGACGCAGATCGCGGCGATCCCGCAATCCGTGAGGTCAATGCCCTCCACGGTCACCTCGACACCCAAGACCCTTGTCGTGAACGGAAGGGCCAGATTTTCCTCGATCATCGTGTAGAAGCCGGCCAGTTGCTCGTCCTCGCCATAGGCGTCCACGATGCCGCGCCCCCCGTAGCCAGGCCGGCCCGAGAGTGCTGCACTCATCGGACACACCTGCGCAACGCCCACTCGCGCTGACCCGTCATGCCGCACTGACCGGGGAAGCGCGCACCCCGAGGACCGGCTGACCGCCCCGGACACCGCGGTACCCCACCTCCCATGGCCAGTGGCCGCGGTCGTCGGCGTGCACCAGCTGCAGCGCCCGTATCCCGGGCCCGTAGAGCTCGATGGCGGTCACCAGGTGCGCCGCCGGCTCCACGACCTCGACGATCTCGAGCATCGGGCCGCCGCGCAGCGGGATCTGCTCGCCCGGCCGGGGAGCGGCGGCGTGCAGCACATGCGAGGCGACATCGTTCAGCAGCCGTGTGGCACGGCCGAGCGGCAAGCCGGTCACCACTAGCTCAGGCCCGCCGTTCGGGTCAGTCCCTCCGTGTACGCCCAGGGCGGATGTACCCGGTCACGCTCGACACCCTGCACGGCCCAGCCGTAGCAGGCAATGAGATCACGCATGTGCTCGAGATAGTCGAGCACCGTGCTGCCAGGGTGGTCACCCTGGCCCGCCTGCAGCCCCCGCCGGGCAGCCCGCCACTGCTGGTCGTGGCCACCGGGCCATATGCAGGGGAAGGCTTCGACTGCCCGATCCTCGACACCCTGTTCCTCGCCGCGCCGGTCAGGTGGAAGGGACGGCTCGTCCATTACGCCGGGCGCATCCTGCGCCCCCACGCCGGCAAGGCCACCGCGGAGATCCAGGCCTATCACGACGCCGCCACCGGCGTGCTCGCAGCATCACTGGCCGGGCGCGCCCCCGGATACACCAGCCTCGGCTTTCCCGACCCCCGGCGCATCACGCCGACACCGAGTGCCACAAACGGCCCGGGACCGGCGCCATCGACCAACCCGGTCTGATCGAGGCGACCCGCCGCGATCGCTGCCGAGCCAGGCCATGAGAAAACCCGGCTCCACGAGGGAAACCGCGTGGTATATATCCCTTTATAGCTCCCCGGCTTGGTGGCGTCGAGGCAGCTCACCAGCCTGCCGGGCGTGCGAATCTTCCCACAGGGTCAGGCAGCTGGCACGCGCGCAGGTCAGCCGCCGAGAGCCGCTGCCACCAGTGGTTACCCGCCGTCGGACGGCTGGCCGCGCAGGGCCGACACAGCGGCCGTGGTCGCGGTCAGCGGCGTTGAACGCGGCGACCAGCGGCCCCGTATCGCACAAGATCACGCTGACGCGGCCCCGCCGGCCTCCCGCGCCCGTGACGCGCATGCCGCGGAGCGCAGGCGGATGCCGTGGCAGGCGGTAAAGAAGGAGTATGCGTTCGAGGGCCCACGCGGCCAGGCGAGCCTGCTTGACCTGTTCGAGGGCTGCCGTCAGCTGATCGTCTACCGTGCCTTCTCCGAGCCAGGCGTGTTCGGCTGGCCCGAGCACGCCTGCCGCGGCTGTTCCCTGGTGGCCGATCAGGTCGCCCATGTCGCCCACCTGAACGCGCGTGACACGACTCTCGCCTTCGCCTCGCGCGCGCCCCAGCCCGACATCGCGCGCATGAAGGCGCGGATGGGGGCCGTGAATGGGGGCCGTGATGGCAGGCAATAGGCATTCCAGCGCCGGCTCCTGGCCTGGCTGTCATGGCGCGCGCCGGAACGACCGTGACCGCTGCAGGCTGTTCCGCGGCACCCGCGGCGGCATGCTCAGCGAGAGCCTGTACGGCCGCACCTGGCATACTGCTCGCAGTGCAGCGCTCGGCCCGGCCCTGGCCGACACCGGCCTGGCCCGCCGGCCCTACGATCTGCGGCACGCCGCCCTATCCCTCTGGCTGAACGCCAGCGCAGCCGCTTGTTGATCTCGGTCTTGCTGATGTGTGCCATCTGCGGCTCGGTGAGCGTGAAGACGAATCCAGACGCAGGGAAGCCGCTGTCATCCCAGAGTGCACTGTCGAAGCCGAGGTTACAGATCACTGTCACGACCGCGGCTACGTCGTGGACATAGCCGTTGTGGTGGAACCACACCTGATCTCCGGGCGGCCGCTGCGACGGAAACCTACGCGCCAACGGCCTCGTTACCCCGCGCGACCTCAGGCAGCACCGCCATTCGACGGCGCCGGTGACCGAACGGCCACGGCTTGTCGGGGACTCGCCCTCCCGTTACTGATCGCCTTCGCCGTCATGGCTGGCGCTCAGGGCGGCACGCACGACGTTCTCGGCGGCCTCGGCCTCGGCCTCGGCGCGGGCGGTGATCGCGTTGGTGTGCGCCCAGTCGAGGTCGCCGAGGCTGATGCAGTCATAGGCAACCTGGGCGTCGTGCGCTGCTCTAATTGCCGCGCGGCTTCGTCCAGGTCGACGCTGATGTGAGCAGTTCTGAGATCGACATGGCTTGTCATCCTCCGGTTCTGGCCCACCCCGCCAAGCCAGCGTTATGCGCACGGCCCATTGGACCGGGCGACGAAGATCGTCAATCTCGCCCTCCGCGGCGGGCGGCGGTGCGCCAGGCCGCAGTGTCTTCGGCGCTCCCGAAGACAGCCGGGCCAAGAGCCCGAACCTGCATGCGCCGCGCGAGCCATACTGTCCAGTGCTTGCCCTCGGAGTCGGCACTCCAGCAATCCCCCGGGCGTGGTGGGTGGCGACATCTGCGAGCTTCGGCGGGCCTGGATCGCTCATTGAGCCGCGAGCACGTGGCCCCTGTGCCCCGACGGCCGAGGCGGACGCTGGCCACTGCCGCCCGCGCAGAGTTGCGTGACCGCCAACCTCGACGACGGCGGGTCCGCCCAGCTATAGGCCGCGGAACACGATTAGCGCTTGGTCATCGGCGGGCGGGCCGACTCCGAACTCATCTACTGCGCGCTGAATTCTGGCCGCGATCGCTCCCGCGTTGAGCCCCGAGCATTCGCCGAGCAGAAAGCTCAGGCCGTCGTCATCGTCTAGCAGCCGGCCGAAGGCTCGGCGTTCAGTCAGGCCATCGGTAACGCAGAGCAGCACATCGCCCGGCGACAGGCGCACGCTGTCGCTACAGAACGTGACCGCGTCCAGTACGCCGAGGAGCGGCTGGGCCTTTGCCGCTGCCTGGACCCCGCCCGCCGAACGCAGGATCAGCGGCAGCGGGTGGCCTGCGCATGCCAAGGCGATGGTGGCGCCGCCGCCCGGCGCGGGGACGAGCTCCCCGTGGATCAGCGTGACGAACGGCACCCGGGAACCTTCGCTGAGGATCAGCGCATTGAGCCGCTCGAGCACGGCCGGAACATCGTGCCCTTCGTCGGCCAGTATGCGCAGCGCGTGCCTGGTCATGCCGGTTACGGCGGCGGCCTCTGGGCCCTTGCCGCAGACATCGCCTATGGCGAACCGCCAACGGCCATCGGCGACCTCGAACACGTCGTAGAAGTCGCCGCCCACCTCGTTCCCCTCGCCCGCTGCCTGGTATGCCGCGGCCAGGTCCACGCCAGGGATGTCCGGCAGCTCGGGCGGCAGCAGGCTGCGCTGCAGCGCCTGCGTGGCTTGCAGCTGTTGCGTGTAGAGCCTGGCGTTGTCCAGGGCAAGCGCCACACGCAGGGCGAGATCCTCCGCCAGATCCAGGGCATCCCTGGCCAGTGCCCCGCCGCGCGGCGCGCCTATCACGAAGAATCCCAGGTTGCGGTCGCGACCGCGCAGCGGAAGACACCAGGCCGGATCGGAGGCAAGCTCGGCGGCCGTCCCGGTGCGCTGCTCCGGCCGGCTCGCGGCCAGCGACCAGCGCTGCGCGCCGTCACCGGGAAGGACTTCGGGCGGCACACTGTGGCTCAGCAGGCGGGTGAGCGCATCGGCACGAGACTCGTCTGCGTGCCAGGCGCAAACCAGCCTGAACTCGCCGCCGTCATCCTGCAGCAGCACGGCACACCATGCGGCTAGCCGCGGCACGACAAGCTGAGCGGCGAGCGCGATGGTGCGGTCCTCGTCCAGGGTTCCGGCCAGCAGGTAGCTCGCCTCGGCCAGGAAGCTCATCCGCCCACGCCAGGCCCTGTCGTCCTCGTTCAGCCTGGGTAGCTCCAGCGGCTCTGCTTGTGCACCTGAGGCGGCCGGTACTGTCTGGGCAGCGCAATGCGCGGCAGCCGCTCGAGTCCCCAACTCGGCGTCCTCGTCAGCGATCAGCGGGTACACGGCCTCAGCCGCCACCGCGGCACTGGCCATCTCTGCCGTATGACTCAGCAGGCCGGCATGGTCGCCGTCGGGCCGGGCACGCAACGCGAGCCGGAACCAGACCACCTTGGCTGTAGGCGCGTAGGCTACCCCCCACGACGACGAAAGCGCCCCGGGCAGCAGCAGCCCGCGACCGCTGGGCCGGTCAGATCTGGCAGAGCCGCTCGGCGGGTCGGGGATCATCCGGGCCGGATGCCGGTCCAGGACCGACACCTCGACGCTGGCACGGTCGAGCCTGCAGACCACCTGGATGCCGGTGCCCGCATGCACGACGGCGTTGGTGACAAGCTCACTGGTCAGGAGCACCGCGTCGGACACCAGGTCATCGCGGCAGGGCAGCTGCCAGGAGTTCAGCGTCTCGCGGACGAATCGGCGAGCGGCGGCAGCCGCCGCTGGCTCCGGCTGAAATGCTGCGGTAGCTACGAGATTCTCGTGTTCGTCGTCCACGTGTCCTGACTTGTGCCTCCTCCGGCTCTTGGTGCAAAGGGTGGCGTTTGCGGCTGACAGAGGGTCCCATCGTGACAGACTCGTGACGTCGGCACATGGGGGATGCGCAGTCCGGCCCCGCGCGGCGCCAACGGCGGGCGACGTTGGCCGGCGGAGGAGGACAAGCGATGGCTCGGGCCACGGGCAGCTCCCGCCCCACGTTCGGAAACGGGATACGCACGGATAATGGTACAAACTCGGGCAGCAGAGCCGACGCCGGCAGCGGAGCCGGGCGCTATGCCGACGCCGATCTCGAGCCAATCCGCGCGGCCCTGGCAGCCTTCGCACGCGGCGACTTGCGTCCTCGCGCGCGGCGGGCCGGCGACCGGCAGAACGGTGCCATGCTGGCCGAGATCGGCCAGCTGGCCGATGAGATCGGCGGCCAGCTCGCCTCGCTTAACTCCGAGGTCACCCAGAAGGAAGCGCAGGTCCGTGATATCGCGCTGATTACCACGGCGGTGGCCCGCGGCGACCTGACCGGCAAGGTGACGGTCGATGCGCAGGGCGAGATGCTGCAGCTCAAGCAGACGGTGAACACGATGGTCGACCAGCTGTCCGCGTTCGCCGACGAGGTCACCCGGGTAGCGCGCGAGGTCGGCACCGAGGGCAGGCTCGGCGGCCAGGCCCAGGTCCGCGGCGTATCCGGGGTGTGGAAGGACCTGACCGACAACGTCAACTTCATGGCCGGCAACCTCACCGGCCAGGTCCGCAACATCGCCCAGGTCACCACCGCGGTAGCCAACGGCGACCTGAGCAAGAAGATCGACGTGGACGCCCGCGGCGAGATCCTGGAACTCAAGACCACCATCAACACCATGGTCGGCCAGCTGTCCGCCTTCGCCGACGAGGTCACCCGGGTAGCCCGCGAGGTCGGCACCGAGGGCAGGCTCGGCGGCCAGGCGCACGCCCGTGACGTGTCCGGGGTGTGGAAGGACCTGACCGACAACGTCAACGGCATGGCCAGCAACCTCACCGGCCAGGTCCGCAACATTGCCCAGGTCGCGACCGCGGTAGCCAACGGCGACCTGAGCAAGAAGATCGACGTGGACGCCCGCGGCGAGATCCTGGAACTCAAGACCACCATCAACACCATGGTCGACCAGCTGTCGGCCTTCGCCTCAGAAGTGACCAGGGTGGCCCGCGAGGTGGGCAGCGAGGGCAGGCTCGGCGGCCAGGCCGAGGTGGAAGGCGTGTCCGGCACATGGAAGCGGCTGACCGAGAGCGTGAACGAGCTGGCAGGCAACCTCACAACGCAGGTCCGTGCCATCGCCGGGGTCGCCAGCGCCGTCGCCGAGGGCGACCTGACCCAGTCCGTCGAAGTGGCGGCCCGCGGCGAGGTCGCCGAGCTCAAGGACAACGTCAACCTGATGGTGGCGAACCTGCGCGAGACGACCCGCGCCAATCAGGAGCAGGACTGGCTGAAGACCAACCTCGCCCGCATCGCCGGGCTCATGCAGGGCCACTGCGACCTGCTGGAGCTCGCGCGGCTGATCCTGGGCGAGCTCACGCCGCTCACCGCCGCGCAGTACGGCGCGATTTACCTGGCCAGCGATGCTGCGGGCCCGCAGCGGCAGCGGCAGAACTTCACCCGGATCGCCACCTATGGCTTTACCAAGGGCGGGCTGACTCAGTTCGGGGCAGGAGAGGGGCTGGCCGGCCAGGCAGCCATTGACCGCACGCCGATTCTCATCACCGACGCCCCGGCCGGATACCTCAAGGTCGGATCGAGTCTGGGCGAGGCCTCGCCGGTGAGCATTGCCGTGCTGCCCATCCTCTTCGAGGACCAGGTCCTCGGCGTGCTCGAACTGGCCTCGCTGACCCGCTTCAGCGATGTGCACCTGGCCTTCTTTGACCAGTTCGTCGGCACCATCGGCGTCGCCATCAATACCATCGTGGCGAATTCGCGGACCGAAGCCCTGCTCAGCGAGTCGCAGCGGCTCACCTCTCAGCTGCAGGAGCGCTCGGTCGAGCTGCAGGCCCAGCAGGCCGAGCTGCGCAGGTCCAACGCGGAACTCGAGGACAAGGCAGCACTGCTGGCAACGCAGAACAGCGCCATCGAGATGCAGAACCGCCAGATCGAGCAGGCGCGCAGCACGCTCGAGGAGCGTGCTCAGCAGCTCGCGATCTCCTCCCGGTACAAGTCGGATTTCCTCGCCAACATGTCGCACGAGCTGCGGACGCCGTTGAACAGCCTGCTCGTGCTCGCCAAGCTGCTCTCCGAGAACCAGGACGGAAACCTGACTGGCCAGCAAGTGGACTTCGCCCGCACTATCCATGCGGCTGGATCTGACCTCCTCCAGCTGATCAACGACATCCTGGACCTGTCTAAAGTCGAGGCCGGCAAGATGGACGTCAACCCCGCTGAGCTGCCGCTGACGGCGCTGGTTGATTACGTCGACGCCACGTTCCGCCCGATGGCAGAGGACAAGGAGCTGAGCTTCAGTGTCCACGTGCGTTCCGGTACGCCGGCCCGGCTCTACGTCGACGAACAGCGGCTCGAGCAGATCATCCGCAACCTGCTGTCCAACGCGGTCAAGTTCACCACGGCCGGCGACGTCACGCTCACCGTCGGCCGCCCCGAAGGGGTCGAGTTCAGCGGCGCGCTCCGCGGGGCATCCGACGTGATCGGGTTCGCGGTGTCAGACACCGGCGTGGGCATCGCGAAGAACAAGCTCAGCACGATTTTCGATGCGTTCCGGCAGGCAGACGGAACAACGAGCCGCCGCTACGGCGGCACCGGTCTCGGCCTGTCGATCAGCCGGGACATCGCCCGGCTGCTCGGCGGGGAGATCCGCGCCTCCAGTCGCCCGGGCAAGGGCAGCACGTTCACGCTGTATCTGCCGACCCGGCACCACCTGCAAGAAGCGGGGGGGATGGCGATCACGCCGTCAGCGGGCGGGGCGGCGCGGGCGACGGCCGTTCCCGCCGCCGACGCGGTCTCCGCGGCCGCCGACGGCGAAGACGCACTGAACGGGACACGGATACTGATCGTCGATGACGACGCGCGCAGCGTCTTCGCTCTCACCGGCGTATTTGAGCGGCTTGGTGCCGAGGTGCTCTATGCGGAGAACGGGCGGATCGGGATTGAGGCACTTGAGCACAACACGGACGTCTCGCTGGTGCTGATGGACGTCATGATGCCGGAGCTGGACGGGAACGCGACCATGCGGGCGATCCGGCGGATGCCGCAGTTCACCGACCTGCCGATCATTGCTCTCACTGCGAAGGCGATGAAGGGCGACCGCGAGAAGAGCATCAGGGCCGGCGCGTCCGACTACGTCCCCAAGCCCGTGGAGACTGACCATCTGCTGCACCTGATGCGGCACTGGCTGCAGCGCAGCGCCAGGCCGGGCGCCGCCGACCGAGTCTCCAGCTCTCATTAGGAGCCGCCGACGTGGCAGAGAAGGCCAACATCCTGCTGGTGGATGATCGCCCCGAGAACATCGTCGCGCTCGAGGCTATCCTCAGCTCGCTCAACCAGACGCTGGTGGCGGCGCGCTCCGGGGACGCCGCACTCAAGGCACTGCTTCGCGATGAGTTCGCCGTCATCCTCCTCGACGTCCTGATGCCAGGAATGGACGGATTCGAGACTGCTGCCCGCATCAAGCGACGTCCTAGGACGCGGGACGTGCCGATCATATTCCTGACTGCGCTGAACACCGAGCCGGACTTCGCGTTCCGCAGTTACTCCGCTGGCGCCGTCGACTACATCGCCAAGCCGTTCGACCCGTGGGTGCTGCGCGCCAAGGTGTCTGTATTCGTGGATCTGTACATGAAGAACCGGCAGCTCAGCGAGCAGGCGGCACTGCTGCGCGCACGGCTCGCAGCGTGCTTTCCGGGCAGACGGCCGCCACCCCGGACCACGACATCGCGCAGTCCATGCACGAGCTGGAGCACCGCGTGGGACGGCTACGCGACATGGTCGACGCACTGCGGGCCGACGGCTGACGCCGTCACGCTGACCCGCCGGGCCATTTTCCATCGCTGCCTGACGGTTGATGCGGCGCGCGAGGGGAAGCTGCCGGGCGGAAGCAAACCCGGGAGGTTCAATGTCCCGCTCGAAGAGAATCGGCATGGCCGGTGCGGCGGCAGCCACGGTGGCGTTAGACCGCGTGCGCCAGGTGGCGGGCCGGGTGACGCCGTTTGCCAGCAGCGCGCGAGCAGCTGCGCCATCGTGGGACTCGACACGCTTGGCCAGGTGTCGAGCTACGGCGCTCAGACGTTCACCTGGGTGATCATCCTCGCGGTCGCGTTCCTCTTCCCCTATGCGCTCGTGATAGCGGAGCTGGGGAGCGCGTTCACGCAAGAGGGCGGCCCGTACGAGTGGATGAAGCTGGCCTGGGGGCGTTTGGTGGCCGGCAGCGGTCGCGGGCGAAGGTGTCGCGGTCGATCAGGGGCGGGTGGGCGTCGGGGACGTAGACCGGGCCGCGGGCGATGTCGCCGGCGTAGGCGGGGTTGAGCAGGATGCGGCCGATCTGGCGGCCGGACCAGGACTTGCCGCCCCGGCTGGTGATGCCACGCGTGACGGCGGTACGCGTCCGAAACGGCGGCGGCCACGGCTGGCGGGAGGACGGCGGGGAGCGTTCACGGGGCCGCGCGGGTCGCCGCGCCGGGGAGCCGGGGAAGCCGGGTCACTGCCAGCCACCAGGGCATGTTCTTCTCCCGGCCGGTTCCGAAGCTGTTGCCGTTGGACATCGGGGTCACCATCCTTGCGTTAGGCGGGCTAGCCTTGGGCTAGCCCGCCCTTGCCCGGTCGGGGGGCCGGGGCGGACGCGGGCCGGGTCTGCTGGTAGGGCTCTGTTGGGGTCAGGCTCGGGGTGCGGCGGGCTGGCCTTGTCGTATGAGGGTGGTCGCTGCGGCCGGGTCGTCGGCGGGACATTGCCTGCCGCTGGCGAGGCGGTATGTGCTGCCGTCAGTTGCCGCGACGTCGGTGCCGTCCGGCGTGAAGATGTGCAGCTGCGGGTCGGTGGGTCCGGACGGCGCCAGTGGCCGACAGTCGGCATGCAGCACGAGTCGATGGTTCCTGACAAGCACCGAGATGAGACTGTGCGCAGATAGGGCGCTCTGCAACGTGCTGAGCAGGACGAATCTGCGTTCCGCTTCGGCTTGCGTCAGAATCGGCGGGCGGTGTTGCACCGTCTTCGGAGGATTCTCGGGCACGAACGTCGATCTCCTCTCATTCCTGTCGGATCCAATTTCGCCTGCTCGTTTTTCTGTCAGAAACGTCGGAGCTAGGCGGCGGACACCGTCATAGGAACCGCAAATGATGATGACCTGGGTCGGCGCTAGAATGGAATGCCGCATTGTTGTGAGGCGTGGGCGTATTCGCAGTGCGACTATGGGAGCGCGCCGCTGGCAGCGCGTAGCCTATGGTCATGGGCTATTCGGTGAACGGGCTCGCGCCGGGGTTCTGGTCTAGGCCAATGGTCGAGCGCGCGCTCGCGCGGTGTGACTTCGCCGTGCTGATCGAGCAGATCCGGCGGGAACGCGGGTGGACTCAGGCCGAGCTGGCCGGGGCAGTCGGATACTCGCAGAGCTGGGTGTCGAAAGTGCTGCGAGGAAAGCAGGTGCTGACCTTAGACCAGGCACGTGAGGTAGCCCGGCTGCTCGAGATGCCGGTGCACCTGCTCCGACTTGGCGAGGCGGGAGGTGAGGACACAGCGAAACGGCGTGATTTGGGCAAGGCCCTGGCCCTGGCAGCGGTGTCGTGGCCTGTATTGGTTGCTGCAGACGATGACGCCGCGCCAACGCTGACGATGATCACCAGTGCGCAGCGCCGTCTGGATGCCACCACGCCTGCTAGAGACCTGGTCCGCAGCGTCATTGCGCACGTCGAGATGGCGAACAGGCTGACCGCGCGGGCGCACACCTCACAGCGTGGTGTAGAGCTTGCGGCCTCGCTCAGCGAGGCCGCGGGTTTCGCAGGATGGCTGCATGCCGACATGTGCGACTTCGGCACCGCACGCACCTACTACCGGCTGGCGTTCGACGGTGCCCGTCACGCCGGGCATGACCTGCTCGCCTGTTACATGCTGGGGAGCCTCGCGGCGCTGGAAATCGATCAGGGTGACCCTGTAACCGGGCTGGCGCCCGTGACGCGGGCGCGGGA
>WNGN01001051.1_pt1 | contig 24560 bp, 29 predicted proteins | sample 5400561 | NCBI WGS metagenome assembly WNGN01 (sample SAMN13153379, study PRJNA577476) | soil metagenome | isolation source: 115 cm soil or saprolite under Garry oak tree replicate 2 | place: USA:California | collected 2016-06-15 | reverse complement strand
CCGAATCCACAGACCCTGCACCACAAGCTCCGACTGATGCTTCCGCAGGCACACCACCAGCAAAACCCAAACGGACCAGGCGTGTCGGGGAACCAAAACCAAAGCGCTATCCAGTCGGGGAGAAAGATCCAGAACAAGGCATGTAGCGTCGCGCCGAGAGTATGTTGAGCGTGCATGGCTAGATCAAGACGGGCCAGTGCCTCTGTGGAATGACATTTGACAGATAGGAACATTCTGTGCTAAGCTCCAAGCATCTTTTCAAACAGCTAACAACAAGGATCGTGATGCAGCCATGATGAAACCACTTCACCTCTCCCTGACCTGCCTCATACGCGTCCTTGCTCACTCTACCGGTGTGTTCGCGCCGCATGCGGCGCGAATCGAGGAGTGAGCGGAGAGGCAAGCTCTCCCCATTGTTTCCCCTGTTGGGACCTATCCCCCTCTTTTTCGCACCGCACCCCCCTTGAGACACGCTTGAACCCTTCTCGCATCTCAACGCTTTGCGCGTACGAAAGGATCTTTATGCCTCCTCGCTCTTCCAAACGCCTGGCCTCCTGGCCAAAGCTCACACTGCTCATCAATCGCAACTATACCTTGCTGTGGCTTGGTGGTACGATCTCGCTGATTGGCGATACGCTGTTCACGATGATGCTCATCTTATGGGTCGGCACGCTGCTCCAGAACCAGAGCGCGGCCCCCCTTGCTGTCAGCGGCGTGGTGCTGGCCGCCGCGCTCCCGGCCCTCCTGATCGGCCCATTCGCTGGCGTGTTTGTGGACCGCTGGCCCAAACAACGGACGATGCGCATCATGGATGCGCTCCGGGCCGTGCTGGTGTGCTCCCTTTTGCCGATCAGTGGACCGCTCCCGCTGCCACTCGCTGTCAAGCTCACCATCATGTATCTTGTTGTGGCAGCCGTCAGTGGTCTGAGTCAGTTCTTCACTCCGGCGGCCAAGGCGATCCTCAAAGAGGTGGTCCCGGAAGAGCAGCTTACCCGCGCTTCGGCGCTGACCGTCGGGGCCGGCGTGTTCAGCTGGGCCATCGGGTCTGCCTGTGCCGGCATCTGCTACGTCTCCCTGGGAGCCGGGTGGGCGATTGCCTTGAATGCGGCCTCGTTTGCCTGTTCCTGGGTGTTGGTCGGGCGCATGCGCGTATCTGCGGCAGAAAGGCGCGCGTCAGCCCAACCCACATCACTGCGGCGCGTCTTGACGGAACTGCGCGAGGGGTTGCGATTCATCGGGGGCCAGCTCCAGCTCCGCACTCTTCTGCTTACCGAGAGCCTGTTTTCCTTTGGATGGGGCATTGTGAGCGTCCTGGCCCTCTTCTACATCACCCAGAATATCCATGTGCCCATGAGCCTGTTTGGCCTCTTCAGCGCTGTGCCAGCCATTGGGGGCATCTTGGGGACCTTGCTCGTTGATCGTGCGGTGGCCAAAGTCGGAGCGACCAGCGTCTATGCTCGCGCTCTCCTCTTTGCTGGGGTGATGGTCGTCGTCTCAACCGTACCGAATCAGGCGATCATCGACCTGGTGGGTTTCACGCTCATTGGCATCGCCACGATGCAGGCCGAGGTGCTGGTTGGACCCTTGGTCCTCTTTGCCACGCCAGAGCAGATGGTGGGCCGCGTCTTCTCCACTCTGGGAACCGTCACGACCCTGAGTTCATTCCTCGCCACGTTCCTCAGCGGGTATGTGAGCAGTACGCTGCTGCAAGGGGTCGTCGTCCATCTGCCCACAGGCGAACTGAACGCGACCAACCTGCTTCATATCGGGGCTGGTGTTCTCATCTTTGTGGGGGGACTGCACGCCTCTCGCCAGTTCAGAAAACTTCAAGAGCGTCACCACATGGACAGGAATGCGGGTCACCACCCAGGCACATGGTGAAGCATATCTTGGTTCTTCCGCAGGCTCGCTGCTACGGCAATGATCGAGAAAGCAGGCGCCTCGCATCAACGGAACGACCTGCAAGCACAGATGCCCCAGCATCATGGTGCAGGAGACCGGTCCATGGACCCCTTCTCTCATTGAGGTGGGGTGCGCTTCTTCCTGCGACGCGGTGCGTTGCTCGTGCCTTTGGGCACAGCACGCGACTTCTTGTTGGTCGGAGGTCCCCGATGCCGAGAGGCAGCCAGCATCGGCGCCACAGTGGCATTGTAGGCTTCGACCCAGGCCTGCATGCCTTCCGGCGATTCCATATCAAAGCCCGCCTCCTTTCCCATCAGGACAAAGGACTTGGCCATGCCAAAGTTGGCTGGCTCCTGCAACTCACGCTCCAGGCGTCTGGCGGCCTGTGGTGTCAAGCGTGCCAGCAGCTGCCTGGCTTGCGGCAGCTGGTACACGCGCTCTACAAAGTGCCAGAAGGCGCGTAATTCGTGGATAATCTCCGCTCCGTCCCCTCTCTCCGTGATGACTTTGCGCGGGAAGAGGTCATAGACGACTGCTTCCAGATCACCCGTGGTCATCGTCGGTGGGGTCACGCCACGGTAGGTGATAGCATAATGGATCATCGCCCGGGCCCAGCCCAATTCCGTTCCTATCTGGGTGATCGCTTGTCCTTCGGGCGAGGTGGCAAACTGGTCCATCAAGACCTCTTCATAGCGCGAGGCTTTCTCCTCCAGATACGCGCCTTGTTCATCAAAGACGGCTTCATGAATATCAAATGACATCCTCATCATCCTCCTTCCTTCGATTTGTCGTGGGTGGTTTTGATGTCCCACCTCTGCTGTTTCTCTTTCCTCCCTTCTCGACTGCTTGCCCCTTCTCTCCGTGCGATGTAAGCCACATCACTATCCCGCGAGGAAGGCTGCGCGAGAAGGCCCCTTCTCGGCCACATGAAGCACACGTGCTCGCAGCAGAGGGAGCTTGGCGCGACCATACATGCTCCTTTTAATAAGCTTCAGCCGGTTTATGTGTCCTTCGAGAGGACCTTGGCTCCAGGGCAGTGTCAATCCTGCCAGCACCGCGGCCTTGTCTTGCTGGATGCCTGCAGCAAACGACTCGAACTCAGGCAAGTGACTGGCTTCCACCTCGCCCAGCCACATGTCCAACTGATGGCCGGTACGCTCTCTGATCATCTGCATGAACCCTTGTGTCAGACGATAAGCGGCCTCGGCACTTGGACTCACTTTCCTGATCAGCATCAGTTCCTGCTGTTGGGTTTCGTCCAGCTCATCTGGTTGACACACAAACAGCCAGGTAGCACGCTGCGCTGAGAAGTTTTCCAGTGGTGGAGGCGACGAGGGGATGCTCTTGCGCCCTCGCGGTTTCAATGGAGTCGATTTTAATGTGTCTAATTGAGGGGTTCGCAAGGTTGCCAGATAGCTGTACATAGCACGGCAGGAGCCTTTGTAGCCTCGCGCAGTCAGTTCTCGGTAGAGCTGTGAGCCGTTCCGGTTTCCCGCTTGCCACCACATGAGTACATAGCGCTCATAGGGATCAATCAGGCTGGGTCGTCTTCGTCGTCGTCTGGCTTCTGGAAAGGAGCCGTTGCGCAACCATCGGTGAACCGTTCGCTCTCCTATCCCAACGCGAGAGGCTATGACAGCCACTCTCAACCCCTGCTGATGCAGTGCAACGACTTGTGTGTAGCGGTCCAACTTTTGAGCTCGCCGCCCTTCTCGCGCTAGCTCGACGCTGCGAGAGCGAGCAGGACGCCTTCCTTCGTCCGGTACAGGTTCAGCCTCTTCTCGCTCGTACTCTGGCATGGCTTGTACGTACAAACCGCGTCGTATTTCAGCCCGGCAGCGGGCTAACAGGGTCGAGACACTGTCTGCTAAATTCTTTCCGATATGCCAGAGATCGGCGACTTGAAGCGTCTGGGGAGCCCCTTTCTTAATGGCCGTCGCGTATTCGGAGGAGCGATCTCGGCTGACAATTTCCACACTGGGATGGGTCTCAAACCAGGCCGAGACAATTTCTACTGACCGATCAGGTAACACATCGATGGGCTTGCCGCTTTCCAGATCGCAGATCAACGTTCCATAGCGCAGACGGCGTTTCCACGACCAATCATCAATCCCAACCACGCGTGGAGAGGTGGTAGCAGGCAGTTGGGTCTGTTTGACCAAGCGCAATATTGTGTCAGAACTCCCAGGAATGCTGAGGTGCTTCCCCAGGTGTGCTCCGGCTTCGCCGCCTAATGCAAAGCCCAACTGTCGAAGGGTCTCTTGCAGCCGTAAGGTGAATTTCACCCGAGGCAACGTCAAAGAAGGAAAGCGTTCGGCAAAAATCTTCCGCGGACAGGTGCTCTCTTGACAGAAGAAGCGACGGACGCGCACCATCAGATGAACGAGGCGTCCGCTGGCTGGAAGATCGCGTAACGTGCGCGTGTACCAGCTCTGTATCCGCTTGGAGAGCGTCCCACAACAGGGGCATGGAGCCATTGGGGAAGCCGCACGCACGGTGATCGTCACTTCGTTGGTCACGCTGACCTGCTCAATAACCAGGTCGGAAAGGTCGGGAATGATAGGCATGGATGTCTTTGGTTCAGGAAATGATCTTGTCGGAAGAATAAGTTTGGTTCTTTAGTATACCACATGTGACAGCAGCGAGCCTGCGGAAGAACCAATATGCTGCAAAATCACACCAGCACCCATTTTTGAAGGCTCTCGTTCCATACAGCTCCTTTCGTTCGGTTGCCATCTCTCAGTCTATGCTGGTAAATGACATCCGAAGCGAGCAGGTTTTGCCCTCCGACATAAGCACTTGCCCACCAATGTGAGCAGTGCAACCATCAGGCGCAAACGAAGCCGCTCTCCAAGCCGATAGTTGTGTGCCGTTTCTGTCAATGAGAGTCGCTCAAGTTTCGGCGTCATGCTGGGACTGAATGTTCGGACATGTTTTTGACAAGGTGCATAACCTACCACTGACCCTTTTCCTGCTCAGATACAATCCAGCCAGACCCCGAAAAACTGCTCACACATTTCGGGGCCTTTTCATTCAAAATGTTCCTTTGCTCCTAGAAAATCTTGCCATCTGGTTGTCTATCAGGTACTCTTGGAATAGACAAATGTTCTAAAGAGCATGACCGGAAAAGACGGATCGCGCTCGAAATCGGATTGGAAAGGAAACCATCATGAAATTTCTTCTCACTTCTTGTGGCATGAGCAACGACAGCATCCGTCACACCCTGGTTGAGTCTCTGGGCAAACCGATCGCCGAGTCCAGCGCCCTCTGCATTCCCACCGCGGTGTACGCCTATCCTGGCGGTGCTGCCATGGCCTATCAGCTGATCCGCGGAGTAGCAGCCAGCCCCTTATGCGAATTGGGGTGGAAGTCGTTGGGCGTGCTGGAGCTCACCGCTCTGCCCAGTATCAAAGAAGACCATTGGGTCCCTCTGGTCCAGGAGACTGACGCCCTGCTGGTTGGCGGCGGCGATCCCTTTTACCTGTGCTACTGGATGCGGCAATCGGGACTGGCAGACCTCTTGCCGGAGCTTGGGCGCGAGACGGTCTATGTGGGGGTGAGCGGCGGGAGTATGGTGGTCACCCCGATCTCCGGGGAGCAATACGATGGCATCGATCCGCTCGATCCGCATCACTGGCGTGTGTCGGTGATGCTCGACCAGGCGGATCGTCAAACCGGCAGCGACAGAGCGCTGGGACTGGTTGATTTTACGTTGTATCCGCACCTGGATCACCCCTCGATGCCGGAGGCTTCCCTGGCCAACCTGGAAAGATGGGCCGCCGGAGTAGATGTGCCAGTGTATCTTATTGACGATCAGACCGCCATCACCGTGATCGATGGCGAAGTCTCAGTTGTCTCCGAAGGCCATTGGAAACGGTTGACGCCCTAAGTTTCGGGGCAGTTTCGGATGGTTCACTGCTGCCTCTCCCGCTGCCCGTCAAGCCAGATTCGAACAGGGAGAACATGGCTCGATGTGTGAGGAACAAATGGCAGGGTTTTTACAGGAACAGCCATGAGTCTGAAGAGGCTACTGGCCTCATTTTATTGTAACTGTTAGCAGGATCTTCTATGACCAAAAACACGGACAGACTTCCAGTACCAGCAGAATTCAAGCCAACGCTGAAGATGTGTCCGCGCGCTTCAGCCCCTTTTGCTCACGATTGAGCGTATGTGCCCGGTTTGGAACTTACAACTCCTGCGTATTGCAGGCCCCATCAGAGGCGGCTTCTCTGTCAAGCAGTGGCGCTGTTGCTCAAGTGGGTGGGCAAGTGCTCAGGTGGGCGGGCAAAACCCGCCTATGTCGTGAGTCATTTACCAAATGGATCAAAGGCGTGCAGCCAGAACCGGAGCTGGTGTATCAGGCGTTTTCTGCCCTCTGCGAGACACGACGATTAAACAAGGCAGGTTACGCACGCTTCAGGAACTTCTTGCTCTATGGTGAAAGGAACCTAGCTGGAGAAACGGTCCAAGTCGATATCTTGCAAGATGTGCTCACTCTTGACTACAACCAGGAGCGGCTCTCGCAGTACTCTGTGGAATGGCAACCTGATGACCGCCATTTTAGCCGGGTGGGTTCCCCTCGTCTCTATGATCACCGCTATCAGTCTGCACAACTAGAGCTGTGGCAGCCAGGCGAAGTCGAGTGGTTTGTGATCATCCGTGATCAGCCTCGGTCTCGCAAACGTTCACGCAAAGGTCGTATCCTGGCCATACAGCCCCCTCTGTTCTCTGATGGGACGCAAGGCTAAAGAGTTACGGTGCTTACGGCCCATGCTTTCATCCTTGCATGTTGAGCACAATTTTTCCTTGATGGTGCCGCGTCTCCAGACGCTCATGAGCCTGCCTAGCCTCTGTTAACGGAAACACCTGATCGAGGTGGACCGCGAGATGGCCAGCGTCAACGAGCTTCGTCAGTTCGGCCAACTGTCGCCCATCAGGCCGGAAGTAGAGCAATTGCGTGTGAATGTGACGTGTAGGTGTCACCTGTTCAAGATCAACAATCGTCACAAGCTGCCCACCGTCGCGCACCACCTGCAGACTTCTTGCGGCTGTCTCTCCACCCACGCTGTCGAGGACGGCATCGATGCCTTCGGGATGAGCTGCGTGGACTGCGTTGACAAAATCTGTCTGTGCGTAATCAATGAGTTCGGTGGCCCCTAGCTGCTGAAGGTACGGATGGTGGTTGCTCCTCGCGGTGACAATGACGTGTGCTCCAACGCGCGCAGCTAGTTGGACGGCAAACGTGCCTGTCCCTCCAGCCGCACCGGTAATCAGGAGTGTTTTTCCTTGCTGAACCTTCAACAGATCATAGATCGCCTGGTAAGCGGTAAGTCCGTTGACTGGAAGTGCCGCTGCATGCAAGGCATCAAGAGAAGATGGTGCTGGAGCGACGAGATGTGCAGGAACAGCCACGTAGTGAGCATAATGACCAATGCCGACCTGATACGTCGCGCAGATGACCTGTGTTCCAACGTCTAGTTCCGTGGCCATAGCTCCCACCTGTTCAATGGTCCCTGCTGATTCCCAACCGAGAACGAGCGGGAACTGTTGTCCTTCCAGTCTTACACTGCCTTGCCGCACTTTCACATCCCACATCCCTACACCAGCGGCCTGAATCTTGATGAGGACCTGGTCTGGACCACAGGGCGGTACAGGGAGATCCATGAGCGTGAGACGATCTGGTCCGCCAAAGGCAGTAATGGCGATCGCTTGCATGCGTTGTCCCTTGTCCATCACTGTTTTCTCTCCTTTCTTCTGTGTAAATCCCAGAACTCCGCGGCCCTCCCTCACTTCGCGTGATTCTGGAAATGCAAGCAGAGCAACAAAAGAGCAGGGATTTTATCATAGTTCCCTGCTAGTCTACGCGACCTCAAGAATGGAATGAGCGGCATCTCTACTTACTCAACCCATCGCTCGGCCATCCGTTCTGGTTTGGGGTGGCATCAACGCCCTGTGATAACAATACCTCACTTGCTTCACATGAGCAAGCACAACTAAGCCGTCACAACAAACCTATCGGGTGCAGAACCATGTACCCAACTGCGATCAGTGCTACCACGATCATGTAGAGGTAAAACCACTTCTTGTTTTATTGCAATGGATACTTTCAATATGTGTAAACAATCATATCGGTCGGTGTCCACAAGTACGTCGATGCCACCCCATGCCACCTGAACCTGTTCGATCATGCTCTCGACCGCAGCTACCTCGCGCACGTCGGCCTGCACGGCCATGGCCTGTCCGCCTGCGGCCTTGATGCCGGCTACGACCTCCTCGGCTGCCGTGCTGCTGTGGAGGTAGTTGACCACCACGCGCATCCCGCGCGCGGCCAGAAGGCGCGCGGTGGCCGCACCGATTCCGCTGCTGGCCCCTGTCACCAATGCCACCCTGCCAGTTGCCCCAGTCACAGGCCCACTGCTGCCAATAACCACCATACTGAACCTCCTCCTTCGTAGCCCGTACGTCGGGCTTGTGATGTCTAAACAGAGAGTCTGATGAGTGCTGGAAAGCCCTGGATAAGCATGCTCTGGAAATTCCATAGCAGATCATCAGCACCTCTGGTACCAATCAAAGGCTCCAAAAATCTTCAGGCGGCCTGGAAGCTCTGTAAGTGCTCAGAAATGAACGCGGCTGCCGTACAAGGCTTGCGGCCTGTGACCTCATCCACAACCGGGGTAACAAGGTTCCCACCGTCCTGACGATAAAACTGGAGCAGCGTCACAACCGCGCGCGCCCTCCAGGGGGAGTAACGCCCCAGGAGTGCTTTTTCTGTCTCCTCGTCAGAGATGGTCGCGTAGTGAACCGGGGTATGCAATAACGAAGAGAATATCTCCGCCAGTTGTGTGCACGTGATCGCCTCTGGACCGGTCACCTCATATTCCTTGTACTGGTGTTTCTCCTCGCCGAGCAGATGTGCCGCAACAGCGCCAATATCACGTGCATCAACGTAGCTCATACGCGCATTCGCCAGCGGAGCGTATATCATGCCTCTGGTGATGATTGAATGGGCGTACATTGGGGCAAAGTTTTGCATGAAGTAGAGCGTACGTAGAATGGTATAGGGTACACCTGAGGTGCGAATTGCGTCCTCTGCTCTCCCATGATATTGAAGTAAAGGGCTCAACGATTGAGGATCTGCCCCTATTTCAGATTGTTTGACGAGGTAGCGTACACCAGCTCTTCTGGCTTCCTCGGCCCATAACTGCTCGGTCGCGAAGAGATGCGCAGTGACGGGGGAAATAAGATAGACGCTCTCGATTCCCTGAAGTGCTTTATGAACGCTTTCTTGCTCTGTCATATCTCCTAAAAATGCTTCTACGCCCTGCGCTTCCAGCCTTTCAGCAGCAAATGGTTTACGCACGAAGGCACGCACTGGGATCTTCCGAGCCAGCAGTTCTTTCAGGACGGCAGTCCCCACAGCACTCGTTGCGCCTGTCACAAGAATCATAGGTCATCTCCTCCTTTCCTCGTCCTCTACGCGCAAAATGATTTTTCCGCGCGTGTGCCCTTGTAGGGCCTGCTCAAACGCCTGGGATGCCTCTGAGAGCGGGAAGACCCGCTCGGTGATTGGCCGGAGCTGACCTGTATCTATCAGGTTCCCGATGTGTATGAGCTGTTCTCGATTGGGCTTGACGACAAAGAAGAACGCACGCACGCCAAAGGCGGCAGCCTGCTCCTGGGATGGGGGGCTAAACACACTCAGGAGCAGTCCGCCCTTCTTTACGACGTGCCAGGAGCGAGCGACTGTCTCACCGCCTATAGTATCAAGCACCATATCAACATTACGCACCACCTCCTCGAAACGCGTGGTGGTATAATCAACGATCTCATCGGCTCCCAACGTGCGTAGGAATTCATGATTGCGTGCAGAGGCTGTCGCGATCACAGTGGCACCGGCCCACTTTGCCATTTGAACCGCCATGCTTCCCACGCCACCAGCGGCCCCATGAATGAGAAGAGATTGCCCACTGGTAAGCCCTGCGTGCTCAAAAAGCGCTTGCCAGGCTGTCAATCCAACCAGGGGGACTCCGGCTGCCTGTATGTGCCCAAGGGTTCGTGGCTTGGGCGCCACATCAGTCGCGCGCGCAACGGTGTACTCCGCAGCCGCGCCATCCCGCCAAAATTCGGTGAGCGCATAGACGGCTTCTCCTACGGTCACACCGGTGACGCCGGGCCCCACTTCAACGATCTCGCCAGAAACATCATGACCTGGTATGGGATGCTGACGCTCGATACCAGCCGGTGTTTTCCAGGTTTCTGGCCAAGTCGGTTCCTGCCACATCACACTGGTCGCATGGACCCGAATCAGGACTTCTCCCACTCCTGGCTGAGGTTGTGGTGCATCTTCGAACACAATTTGATCAGGACCACGCTGACCATACAGACGGATGGCTTTCATCTCTCACACGTCTCCTTGTTCTTCCTCATGCTTCCAGAGCATTCCCAAGCTGATCTCTCCAGCAGGACCGACACATGACCAGGTGTCGCGCCGCAGGCGCTGAGAAGCCTTGAGCTAAAGGGTAGCTTCTGAATGGATACATACCAGTATGAGGCTCTGAAAAGTACTTCACCTGGCAAAACTATAGAATGATGATGGTCTTCGTACCCACGGGTTGCGCAACGAGATCAACTTTTGATCAAAGAAAAACGACCTCTTCAACCTTCCGTTGTTTTTGTCACAAGCCGAAAGACCAGTCTGAAGCTTATCAAGACTTCTTCTCATCTGCGCTGGAGGAGCGCTTTTTGTCCGGCTGTATCTTTTTGAGTGCGGAGCCCTTATGCATTGCTTCATGGTCTGTCTTATCACTTTTAATCAAGTATTGTGGCTCATCTTCCGAAGCATGCACGGTATAGCCCTTAAAAGTTATTGCCGACGTGATTTTTTTAATGATGGTGCCAGTGACCATGCCCGCTTCCGAGTTCCATTCCACGTGATCTCCAACTTTGAAATCGTCTCGCATACTTCCTCCTTCTTCCTCGTCTTGCGATGATTACGTGTATCCCAATTCAGGAGGGCATTTCGTTATGCAAAGGCGCACCCTGCAAGCGTTCGGTCCACTCCTCTGGAGACATAGCGAGTCCAGGACTCTGCCATCCTGTGACCTGTGCGCTAGCGCATCACAAGCGTCCTCTCTGGTGTAAGTATAACGAGGAAGCGTCATGAAAGCGCCATGAACCGCGTCATCGGCCGTGGCGTGAGGAACGGCTCTCTGTGCCTCTTGCACACGTGAGAGCCAGGAAGGACGCGTCTTGTGCTGGTAATTGACCCGAAGGTTCGACGTAAAATGAGCGTAGGTAAGTCAAGTGTCGAACCTTCAGGTCAAAAAAATTGCGTTGAAGGTTCGACACCATTTCCACGCTCTGGAGTATTTTATAATAACAGTCCATTTTTCAGCAGAAAACATGTATAACGAATTTCCATTCGTTCCCTGGTATCTTCCTCCCTTGGAGCGGCACGAGCCACGGAGGATCTGGTGGATCGAACCTTGAAGGCAAAATTCGATCACTAGGGTTGATTCCGTCGAACCTTCAGGTCAATTACCATGTGCCCATTCGACTTAAGTGGTAAATGCCCTACCATGTGAGCAGCTTTTTCCCTGAAACATGAGCAGTTGCCCCGAATGTTGAGCAATAAGATCATTGATCGACTGGAAAGCTGCTCTAGAGGCGAATCGCCGCGCACCGTTTTTGTAAATTCAGTGTGTGCTTTTCGCCGCAAATTTGGCGTGAATGCTCGCACGAATTTCCAGAACCGGCCAAATTTGCGCTGAATGTTCGGACGTGAACCTGGCCTGGAAAAACTGTCCGAACAATCAAGTCGTTTTTGCTCACCATTGATGGCATTCGCGTCTTCCGGAATTCCCAACTAACGGGAAACGAAAGCCGCTTCAGAAGCGCTTTCTCAACCAGCCACTGGCTATCTGCTCACATGGGAGGGTATTTATCAACATACTCGTAGTAGAGCCTGACCACCCCGGAGGGCAACACTTTGTTCTTGATCAGCTTCAAGTTCGCGCGCCGCTGGATGTCTCCGAAGAGGGCCTTGCCACTGCCCAGAGCGACGGGATGGACCGTCAACTGATATTCGTCGATCAGGCCGAGGTCGGTCAGCGCACGCACGATGCTGGCACTCCCATAGATCGCGATATCCTTCCCCGGCTCCTGCTTTAGCTTCAGTATCTCAGCCGGATCAATCTCGCGCAGCAGCGTCGAATTCTCCCACTCGACCGTTGGCAGCGATTGAGAGATCACGACCTTGCGCATGTCGCAGAGGCGCTGGGCAAAAGCGCGCTCGCCCGGATCGGTGTTGGGGTCTTTCGCTCGCTGCGGCCAGGCACCCGCGAAGCTTTCGTAGGTTGTGCGCCCCAGCAGCAGGGTATCGGCCTGCGTTACCACCTCGTTCTGATATTCACCATTATCTTCTCCGGCGGTAATCCAGTCCATCTCTCCGTTCGCTCCAGCAGTAAAGCCGTCGAGCGACACCCACTCGGTGACCAAAATCTTTCTCATGCGTCCTTCCTTCTCTTCTCTCTTTCGTCTTCGTGTGTCATCAAAAACGCGAGCTAGACACACCAGATAGTATACAGCATACCTATGTTTCTGCGCCCTGGCACCCGTTTTCCTGTCCAAAAGAATTGTCAAAATTTACAACTACTGAATACACTCATGCGCGCGCTGCGAGAGGCTTTTCAGGTTGTCAATGGTTGCGCTGCTCACTCTTCGGGGCAAGTGCTCACTTGGTAGGGCATTTACCATTTGGCCCTCAAACGTGAGCACTTGCCCCGAAGAGTGAGCACTGGTGTGAAAGCATTTGGACCAACTGCTCCCCATCTCGCTTCTTCCATCGACATTTTGTAAATGAGCACGTAAATCACGGAATTACGTGGGTCTAGCATACTCTTGACGATACTGCTCGCTTGCTTTCTGTGAGGAGCGATATCAACAGCCATGTAAAACCTTCAAGTTCTTTTAGAGACTTCTCTAGATTTTTCTTCTGCTCTCTCCTCTGTGATCTAGGAACCGGAGCTTGAATATGGCACTGTCGGTATCCATCGCAAACGCTACACGTTGTCTGAGCCTCCAATTGGATATGAGTGTTGTACAGTAGAGATGCGATCAAAGCAAAGGAGTCAGGAAAGGACCAATACCCATGAATGAATCTGAGATCAGCCAGTCTATCACTGGGACATTTGAGGGTGTGGATGTGGTGGTCGCTTCGGGCGACAGCTTCTTCTTCTACAACCCGGATAGTAACATACCGCCGGATCACCGGTTTCCGTTTGTGACACTTGTGACCAGCGATATCAATGACCAGTTCTCTCACCTCAACCGTCCGTTGGCCTTTCGCTTGAACATCGGCATCGGCAAGCAGACGTTTCACTCGCTCTTCGGCGATCCCGCCGCGCTCCCTTCCGTCAGCGCGGCTGACAGCGGCGAGATCTCTCGCGACTACGACTTCACCACCCTGGATCAGTTGATGCCTCACCCGGTGTATGGCCGAATGTTGTGGGTGTGTGTGCTCAACCCCAGCGACGAGACGTTTGAAACGAACGTGCGGCCACTGCTTACCGAGGCTTATGAAATGGCGGTGAACAAGCACAAGAGACGGGTAGCTCGCAGGTAGGCTCCAACCGGAGAAGATGAAACCATATGAGGTAAGCCCCGGATACATGGGCTTACCTCGGTTATTTACAACTTTCTCTGATGATACCCCAGATGTGAAGCGGTTTGCCCAGGTACGTTCGTACCAGTGCTCACATTTGAGGGCAGATGCTCATGTCGGAGGGCCAAACCTGCTCACTTCGGAGGGCATTTACCATATATGCTGCCCCCGTCAATCGAGTGACCCCTTCTCGGTGCCATACCCCATCATCCTATTCTCTCGATGTGGGCGAAGGAGATGCCTGGTTGAAGCCGAGTGCACCGTTTCGGGGGGTTATGCAAAAATCCCCAAATACGTGTCGAAGGTAACACGATCTGCACCTGGTGCCAGTTTCAGAAGCTAGCCCACAAGTCTATCTCCCGTGCTGACTACTCTGGACATCTGTTCGCAAAAACGGTGCTTGAAAGGCGTAGTCGTCGTGGTCAAATAGGCTCTTTTTGAACGGATGTCTCATGTAGCCAGCACAACCAGACGCCCAAAAAATTGGAAAGCGGTGAAAGACTAAGTTGTCAATTTTGCAAACGGATGTACCAAGTAGCCATTACAAGGGTGCCCACGCTCCCACGCATCCCTCTTGACATCTCCAATTACCTATGATATATTCTCATAAGTAACTGTATCATAGAGGACGGGAGTATATGCATAGCGAAATCGTCATTCTCGCCATGCTGCGCCAAGGCCCACGGCATGGCTACGAGATCAAAAAGGATATCGAGCGGGCGCTTGGCGGGACGGTCCCTCTCAACAACAAGACGCTCTACCTCGCGCTCAAACGCTTTGAAGAGAGGGGTGCCGTGACCCGGCAGGTCATCCCCCAAGAAGGCAAACCCAATCGCCATCTCTACTACCTGACTGAGCGCGGCGTCGCATTGCTGCACACCTTGTTGTGTGATTTTCCGCCGGATCTTGCCGCCAATGAGGCCGAGTTTTTTACGCGCGTGGCGTTCTTCGAGTTTCTCGACCTGCCGGAGCGAGAGGTGATCCTCAACAAGCGCCTGGCCTATCTGCAAGGGTGCCTGGACTATCTCCAGCGCATGCAAGAGATGGCCACTGAGGGAGAGGGCGCTCCCGGCACGGGCCTCTCGCTGTCCAACGCCCAGCGTGTCCTGGCCTTTCATCTCCAGCGCGTTCGTCACGAATATCACTGGATTGCCACCTGGCTTGAGGAGATGCAAGCCAACCAGCCAGGGCGTCACAAGGCCTCTCACGAGGAGGATCATACAACAGGAAAGGGAAACCTATGACTGAGCAACACACGCTTCCATGGGAAAGTGGGCAAAGTGCCGCCCCCTTGCCACCGCTGGTGGACCTTTCAGATGTGGCGCAGGAAGAGCAACCACTTGTCTCGCTCTATCGCACCTACGGACCTGTCTTCCGCTTCCCACAACCAGGGCAAGCACCACAGATCATGCTAGCAGGTCCAGAGATCAACACCTTCATGGCTCGTCATGAGGATGCGTTTTTCACCACCGGAGAGCAGTGGGAACAGTTCGATGCCATGATCAGCCAAAAGCCCAAAAGTGGGATGACCGAAGCACGAGATGGCGAGGCCAACCGCAGGCGTCGAGCACAGAGCAGTCGTCACTGGTCTCGTGCTCGTCTCCTGGATCAGATCCCGCAAAAGCCATTCCGCATCGACTGGCTCTTGCAGGGCTGGGCCTTGCGTGTGCCTACAAGCGACCGTTCTTGTACATGTGCATGTGGTTCTATCAAAAAAGGAGAAGTATCATGTCTCAGCACGAGATGAGCTATGACAGGCCAGAATCTACTTCCCGCGATTTCGGTGACAGTGGCTTTGGATATCCTTCCCCCTACGGCATATCTGGGCAGAAGCTTATCCCGGACGCTCCGGGTCAGGCTCCCACCGTCGGTCAGCGTCTGGCGCTAGCCCTGGTTTCGCTCGGCATGCTGATGGGCATGAGCACGCTTCTGACCATCCTGGCGACCGCGACACGGTCTCCCGGCTGGCTGGCAGTCCCGTTGCTCTTCGTACTCACCCTGTTCACGGTGGCTGTGGTCAGCATCAATGTTGTCTTTCACCGCAGAAGCTGGTGAACCATCACATGGCCAGCTCCCTGGTCGAGAAAAACAGGAGGAACCTATGATCAAACTCCCAACCTTTCTTATGAAACGAGAAATTGGAGTGATCGGTACCGTAGCAAGAGTTATTCTTGGCTCAATACTCTTTGGCAGCGTCTTTTACGGCCATATGATTAAAGGACCTTTCATGCCGTTCCCGTGGGTCATTGGGCTGATCATTTTTCCGGCCATCTTCATCATCTGGCAGTACCTGCGTGCCCGGCGCAATCCGGCCAAGCTTGAAGCCAATGGGCCTATCGCTACGATCATCAATGTGGTGATCTTCTTCGCTTTTTACTTTACGTACATCTACGCGCCATCGATTGACTTTATGAGCGATGCGGTACTGGTCTTTTACGGCTTGTCAATGCTGCTGGCAGCTCTGCGCGGCTACGCCGGTTGCGAGGCGTTGGCGATTTCGAACTGGCTGCTTAAGCGCGACGACCAATTGGGCTGCTTAGTATTCGGGCCGGTTGATTATACCGCAGGGAAGTTGTTCCCCGGCTCCAATACGGTCAAAAAAGTGAACGGCTAAAGTGGCGTCTGGTGAAGGTCCGGTGGCAAGGCATAGCCGCTCGCGCTCATCGGTTTGGGGTAGAGCAGGCAGGCCACATGCTCAATAGTGGGCAGAATGGAGCCTGGTCCGAGATCGTAGCCTTCTGCGTAGCGAGCAATGATCCGCAGCTCTTTGGCGAGTGGGCTTGCTTGTAGCTGGTCGGGAGAGAGAGGTGGCAGCGCAGCATAGCCGATGACTGCTTCAACTACCTGAGAGTGTTACAGCACAAACCGCGCCGAGGGCCGAAACCGTCTCAAGACTGATCAAAGGGAGGGTGCCCACGCTCCCACGCATCCCTCTTGACATCTCCAATTACCTATGATATATTCTCATAAGTAACTGTATCATAGAGGACGGGAGCAAAGGAGAGATTATGCACGAGAAGGACAAGGCGCTGGTGCGCCGGCTGGTAGATCAGGTGATTAATGGAGGCAAGCTGGATCTGGTGGAGGAACTGTTCGCGCCGGAGTTGGCAGAACCGGTCCGGCAGGCGTTCACGAGCTTCCGAGCCGCCTTTCCCGACTGGCGGGAGGAGATTGTCGACATGGTAGCCGAGGGCGACAAGGTTGCCGTGAGATTCCGGTGTTCGGGCACATTGCAGGGTGAGTTTATGGGCGTTAAGCCAAATGGGAGGCGGCAAGAGGTCGACGAGGTCTTCTTTCTGCGTGTGCAGGATGGCCGCTTTGTTGAGTACTGGGGGCTAGAGGATAACCTGGCGCGGCTGCGGCAGTTGGGTGCGATTTCTTAAATTGCCACTCTTGCGGCATGCTTTCGCATCAAACAACGCTTTGTGTAAGAGAACCTGGAAGTGGCTCGAACCTTCAGCTTTCCACGGGAACGTCCCGAACAGCGCTGTCTGGATGGCAAGGGAGAAGCCCAACTGATTCATCTGGCCTGTAGCCAGGCTCCTGGTGGGCGACAACGCTGGACGCTGGAGCTGTTGGCCGACCAGATGGTGCGCCTGGGCTATGTGGAGCATATTAGCCCGGAGACTGTGAGAACGACGCTGAAAAAAACGAACTCAAGCCCTAGCTCAAGAAGTCGTGGTGCTTCCTGAAAGCGAGGCAGACGGAGAGTTTATCTATCATAGGGAGGATGTGCTGGAAGAACACTATCCTGAAGCGAGCAAGGTGGTGGTGGTGATGGACAACCTCAATACGCACACACCAGCCTCCTTGTACGAGACCTTTCCTCCCGCCAAGGCCAAAGGGTTGCTGGATCGCCTGGAGATCCATTACACCCCCATGCATGCAAGCCCGGCTGAATATTGCCGAGATCGAACTCTCGGTGTTGGCCCGACAGGGCTTGGCCCACAACATCGCGACTATCGAGGACCTCTGAAAGCCGGGTTCAGAACTGGCAGGAGCAGCGCAACCAGCGGGTTGGTACAGTGAATTGGCAATTCCGCAAGGCAGATGCGCACATCAAGCTCAAACGCCTCTATCCTGTGCAACAACCTGACGCCCATCCTCCTGAGTCTGTTGTGTGACACTCTCAGGTAGTTGAAGCAGTCACAGAAGCAATTCCAACACCGTAATGAACATCTAGTTCTGGAGTAATTGGCATTTCTTGTTCAGCTTTTCTGGCTTTTCCAGGAAGCCTTTTTCGGCCAGTTTAATCGCCATTTGATGTGGAAAGGAGTGTGGAAAGTAGTTCACTTTGTTCAACAAACTGGTAGTCCAAGCGAATGCGCCCATCCTCACTCAGAAGTAAGAAGATGGTACCAGTTGCTGCCACATCGCCGCCAACGGCTAGCACCATCTCCCAGGTGAACTTCAGAGCATCATGATGGCCATGTACGTCGCCCGAGCGCCTCCAGAGGAGCCCTCTGGTTTTCACAAACTCTTCGTGGGCAGCTTCGACCCGCTTTTCGAGCGCTTGGTGCCCGCGCATCTCGCCCCATGAGGTAAATTGGACGCCATCCTCCGCCCAGAGTTGGGCGACGCTCCTGCGACGTTGCTCGGCATCTGGTTCGTGCCAGATCGCGACGTAGCGGTCCGCGAGTTGGGTGATCTCATTCATCGTTTTCCCTCTTTTCTTCTCTGAAAACGTCGTTTTCATGATAGGTGGTGGAGCCCCTACATGAATGTCTCTTTGTCTTTTCACAAGGGCGTCAATCGGCCAGAGATGCCGACGCGCAGGCTCCTCAACTCAGATTTCTTCCCTGGTGCACCGGAGTCGAATCCGTGGCGTGTCTAGGGAAGCCCTCATCGACTGCCAGTTCGGACAAGTCCTTTTCGCCTCGCTCCCTTGTTTCCTCTCTTGAGTATAGCCTGAAAAGATGGTAGAATTGACCCTAATTGAGGTCGTCTTGATGGAGGAGAAAAAAGCGTGGTCTATCGTCCGACTGCCCGTGTGCTGACCGTCTTAGAACTGCTGCAATCCCACGGACGCATGACCGGCGCGGAACTGGCGCGACGGCTGGAGGTCAATATCCGCACCGTGCGGGATTATATTGAAATGCTGCTGGATCTCGGCATTCCTGTAGAAGCGGAACGAGGTCGCTATGGAGCCTATCGTTTGCGACCTGGGTACAAACTGCCTCCACTGATCTTCACCGAGGAGGAGTCGTTGGCGTTGACCTTGAGCCTGGTGATGGCACGTGAACAGGGTGTACTGGCTACTTAGCATATACGTTCCAAATCAGGAAGAAATCGTCAAGCAGGGAACTTGAATGCCACCTATCTCATACGTTGATGGCAAAAAACCAAGACAGCTCTCATGAGAGCTCGAATGTGGAACGGATATACTAAATAGCCAGTACAACACTGGGAATGTGTAGGAAAACGCAAGCCTTACAGGGCTTGTTGAGCTTTCCAAGATGTTATGGACCTTAAAGAAGCAGCCCGGTACCCGCGAAGTGAATAAGTTCAGCACAGTTTTTTGATATCTAGGGTTTGTCAACACGATATACCCCTCGCTACGCCCAGCGAGAAGATTCAACAGAGGGTTGTCCTGTTGGGCCCATCCGGCCTATTCGTATGTTATATGGGTCAAGTAATTGGCCACTGGTAACTTGAACCATAAATGCTCATGTTATTTCGTGTTTTCCAGGCTTCTTTCTTCCACATGAGTTCCTTCCCATCATACTTCGTATCGTCGCTAAGCGAGATGAACACCGCCCTCGTAATATATATAGAATAGTTACCATTGATACTGCATAGCTTTGCGGCATAGTTGGCAGCCCGGCCAACCCACACCAAATCAGGATCGTTCCTGACTCCGATCCGCGTGACAAAGAGTTCACTCGTGTCTATTCCCACAACATGGTTGAGCCGGTACCTCTTTTTGCGATAGTGGCCCTTCAATGCTGGGTTGATGATCTGCTGGACGGTATAGTGTATCTTCATTGCTGAGCGAACCGCTGCGTCGTTTTTCAAGTCACCCAAAAAGACTGCCATGACCCGATCGCCATCGTAAGCTGTGATGACTCCCTGTTCACTCTTGATGATGGTGGCTGCACAGCGCAGATACGTTTTGTACACCTCGGCTGCGAAATCATGCTGATGGCCATCTACCAGCTTCGTCGAGTCGGCCATATCGGCGTACAAGACAGTTGCATGGAGTTTGGCTGCGTCATTGCCTGGCGACAAACCTCCGGGAACTGGGACATCTCTGCTCTCTCTTATCGCCCATGTGGAGCGAAAGATCTCTTTCACTTCACGCTCCAAGTCAGCCTTAAAGGTCATGTCCTCTTCCTCTCCATTCCATGAGCCGAGTTCGTGAATGATCTTCCACATTACAGCGTATAAATGGTCTGGGGGTTAACGCCCTTTATGGGCCAGTTCTCGTGTAGGACCAGTGATGCTTGTTGTTCGGGCGACAAACGATCGTACAAGGCTTGTCCTATGACCAGCTGGGTCTGAAGCACTTTGGTTTCACTTTCATAACGAGCGGCAAGATTCACAGGCATTCCAATCACGGTGAACTGTCTCTTGCCCTTTCCGCCGACGTTGCCGAGAAACACTTGCCCGGCGTTTAATCCAATGCCAATCGTGAGAGGCTGGTCTCCAAAGGTCATGTGTGTAGCCGTGTTAATCATCGCATGCGCGCAGTTCCACGCTTGGAGAACGGGATCTTCTGTGCCTGGGGCAAACCCCCACAAGGCAATCATGGCATCACCGATAAATTTGTCAACAAGTCCTTCATGGTAGTGGATCAGGGTGACCATCGCATCGAAGTACAGACTCAACTGGTGCGCGATCTGCGCCGGGGGCATACCTGCTGATTGCTCCGTAAACGAACGGATATCTGCAAAAAGAATGATGCTATCGATATAGCGTGGTTCACCATAGGAGAGCCCAGTAGCAAGAAGGCGTTGGGTAATCTCAGGCGAGAGATGAGCAGTGAACTCACTAAAGAGTAACTGTTCATTGCGAAAGCGAAACGCCCGTTCAGTGGTTGCTTCACGCAGTTTGTGAGAAACACATTCCAGCAGGTTACGTGCAAAGGTAGTATTCGCCAAACAGCGTTCAACAAGTGAACGTGACAAAATGAGTGCTTTGACCATTCCTTGGGCTAGAACAGTTGCACTGCGTACGGTTCGATTGATAAATGCCTGTTCTCCAATCACTTCGTACGCAGTGCGAGAGACAAGAAAGATACCATCGGCGAGAATGCGTACTTGGCCGTGGAGCAAGAGTACGAGGCTATTGGCCTCATCGCCTTGATGAAAAATGGCGTCACCGTCATTGTAGAAACAGAGTGTTCCTTCCTGCTGAATGACCTCAAGCAGTTCGAGAGGAACATTCCTGAACAGTGGGAGACGTGCGAGATGAATGGTATGAAGCAAAGATACATCGTCTTCCATAGAGCCTCTTGTGATATTACTCTGTTCATCAATCACATGGGTACCGATAAAAAAGGCACACCATAAGGATTCTTAAAGAGAGAACCTCTCCTGCTCACTGTATAACGAAGAGGATGAGAACAGATAGGAACTAGTTCACACTTTGATGTCGCCTTTCAGATGTACCTGTGAGGGTATTCTACGAAGCCCTGCCAAGTAGCTTCGACTATTCATGCTTGAGCAACTGTGCCGAAAACCTGAAGTACCGCGGTTCAATGCTGGTCAGAATTGCCCTGCTATCGGCCGAGTTGCTCAAGCTATCCTCCCCAAAACTCTGCCGATAACCCAACTGAGTCGATAACTGAGCAAGCGAGAGCCCCGATAAAGCGAAACTGCGCTGTACTTATCCAGTTCGCGGGTACCGGGCTGCTTCTTTAACACTAAGCCAACTAAAAAGATTTAAGGGCAATCATGTTTAGAACAAAGCTTTTATGGAGATAAAGATGGTAAACCGTAAAGAAAGTAAGCGAGATACTTGGTAGTCCCATTTCAGACACTTCCAACGGAAATATAGGGAAAGAGAGGTACGTGTCAACTCAAATGAAAATGTTACTGAACGCGAACAGTTCACTCAAATGAAAATGTTACTGAAGCCGACCTCCTCCTTTCTGGTCATCAGCTTGCCCAAGTGTGGGGGATGCGGCCCCTTTCAGGTATAGGTTTTTTAGGAAAGGGAAAACGAACGGCAAGACGCCGCGATCTGCTACGATGAAACATACTGGGCCAGAGGATGGTTCAGCACATCTTAGCACTCGGACGCGGCAGCCCACTCTACGAAGTGTATTTCGTGCTCAGGGAGAATTGCCCTTGGAGCGCCCGAACGCACGATTGGCAGAACATCCAACAAGACACGCGTCTTCCCACAACAAAGGGCAGCGCTGCATCGCCTGGTGCTTCGATTTTCAAGGAAAGATCTTCAATGATGGGTGTTTTCTTCGCTGTTTTTCGCTGCAATGAGTTCAGCAATACCAGCTAGAATACGCTCCAGTCCGAATGTGAAGGCAAATTCTGGGCTGGAGGCACTTTGATATTCCTGCCCGGCAGATGTTCCAACCCGTGTTGCCACCGGGAAACGAGCCGGGTCGATGAGCTTGTCCAGAAGCGGCGCGCGGGCGACCCACCATTCCTCATCCGTCATCCCGCTGTCTTGTTGGGTACGATCACGCGTCGCCTGAGCGCGAGCAGCACCCTCCACATGAGTCAGAACAAGGGCGAGCAGGACCCTCGACGCTTTCATAAAGTTCTCCGTAGGCTGTATCGAACATGAGGTCAATGAGGTCGGCCTTGCCCGGAACATGGGTGTAGAGGGACATGGTCCCCACGCCCAGCCGTTCAGCCACATGCCGCATCGAAAGGGCATCTACACCGTCCGTGTCCGCGATGTCTATGGCAGCAGCCACGATGCCTTTCAGCGTCAGGCCCGAACGCCCCGCCTCGGTCTGGGAACCCCAAAGGAGAGCCAGACTTCTGGCTGGGTCAGCGGGTGAAGGGTTTTTGTGGTTCACAAGTATGTTCTCCCATTGGGATGCAGTCACTGCTCTATTCTTGACACTATTCTATCACACGGCGTACAGTGTACGGTACAATGTACGCCATGCAACATTGTTGGTTGCTCTGGAGAGAGCAAGTGACGCAAGAGACAAGCGAAAAAAGAGAAAGGGTACTGCCTTTGCATATGGTGGATAATTCGATCAGCCCCCGCAAGCTCGTTTCGGGCTGGTTTTACCCTCATTCGGCCGTCCAGGCAGGCTGCTTCATCCTGTAGGCCAATGCGCCTGAACCTGCTTTCAACTTCACCAAGCCGCCTACTGCCATTTCACGGAGCGTTTTCTCACTTCATTCACGCTCAAAGTGTGAAGTGTGGCACCGGCGGCAAGGGATAACTGAGCACTTCCCGCACTGTCCACTGTCGGTTGGTTTTCCCCGTTGCCATCGCTGGAGTACGCTGATGGTAGCGTTGCGCCAGAAGTTTGCCACCCCGCTCTCGTGGCTGCACGAGCGCCACCCGGAGCGATGCATGGGGACGCACAAAGTGATAGTAGGCTCGCCACCATTCCAGGTGGGCCAGGAGTTGTGGGGCTTGCTGGGCCGTGGCCCAAGTGCGACGTGCCAGCGCTGCCACCCCATGACGGACGGTCAGATTCACTCGCTCGATAAAAGCAGTGTTCAGCCGTCCGGAGAGGCCCATCTTTTGCAAGGCGACCTTGAGAGCCGCACCTGTCCCAAGGCGCATCACGGGCGTGACCCGCACCAGCTTGCGCCGCCGATAGCTTTTTTTCACCTGGCCGTACATCAAGCCTGCCGCCACCTGCCACCGGTTTGCTTTCCGCCCTCGACGACTCACCGCAAACCAGTGTCCAAAATGGGCCGTCAGAGCATAGAAGTACAAGTTCAAACCATCACTGGTGAAGAGCGGGAGACAGCCAGGAGCCAAGATCTGTCGCAGGGAGTGGATGACTCTATGCGCCGCGTTTTGCGTGCGGGGTCCCAGCTGGAGTACGGGAATAATCTTCGTGAGGGGGTCGATTGCCAACCAGAGCCAGAGCACCTGAGTGGAGCTGCGCAGCCTGGTTCGCAGTTCGTCCAACTGGAGGTGCGGGACCTGGAGGAAGCAAAAGAAGCGCTCATGCAAAGTCTGAGCGTGTATGCCAGCACGGGACAGCCAAGTAGTGATGGTGTCCTGATGGTAGCCGAAGACACGCTCTGCGGCAGAGGGATCCAGCCCTTCAGCGAGCGCCGTCAGCACCACTGCGATCTGGTGAGAAGGGGTTTTCAGACGGTACAGGGGGGTGTCGCGCCGAGCACTGAACGTGGTGTGGCAAGCCTGACAGCGAAACGTCTGGATCCGTTCAGCAAGACCATGCTTGCCATCCCCAACCAGGGCATGAATGTGAGCGTCTGTGATGCCGGAGTAGAGGCACTTTCGGTTAGGACAGGCGAAGCCCTCTGTGTTTACCCGCTTCGGTGCTCCCCGACGGCTTTTCACCTCACACCAAGGGTGTACAGCCGGAGGCGCAGGCTCCACACCCGACGAGAGGGTGCAGGAGAGGCGACAGGCGGGGCAATCGTGTGGGGAGCGTGGCTTGAGGAGACGTTGGATTTTGGTGTGGATAGTTCCTACTCTTGAGTGGGGAGGTTTATGATGGAGCCAGTACAGGTGCCAAAGACACGCAAAGCAGAGTAGGAGGAAGAACAAGAATACATGAAAGGCCATATGGATCCTCCCTGCTTGAAATGAGGAAAACGGATAACTTCTTTAGCAGGAAGGATAAGCAGGATCGATGGGAATGGTCAAGCAGGTAAGAGCGCATACTGAATTATCCACCATCGATAGGGGAAGTACCTGCCTCCTGCGCTTGCCGCACATACCTAATGCAATTCCACCAGAGGTGGTAGGCAATGTGGTACAATACGAGGTATGAGAACACCCATTTTTATCCGACCTTTCACCCAGGACGAACAGCACCAAATCCAAGCGGGACTGCGTTCGTCCGATGCCTTTGTGATGCGTC
>WNGN01000480.1_pt1 | contig 24566 bp, 23 predicted proteins | sample 5400561 | NCBI WGS metagenome assembly WNGN01 (sample SAMN13153379, study PRJNA577476) | soil metagenome | isolation source: 115 cm soil or saprolite under Garry oak tree replicate 2 | place: USA:California | collected 2016-06-15 | reverse complement strand
GGGTATGATTCTGAAGATAGATGACGTGATAGCCTCATCAAGATCGAAGGACTCTCCGGGACCTCCGAAACACGACGGAGAAGGTGGCGAAGAGGGAGCAAGTGAGTACTAGAGACCCCGAGAATATTGAGATCGGGCCTCCTAAGCTCACACGCTTCGAAAGGGCAAGGGTCGTAGGCGCGCGCGCGCTTCAAGTCTCAATGGGCGCACCGGTACTATTGGATCTCAAAGACCCTACACTCTCACCCATCGACATCGCACTGATGGAGCTGGAGGAAGGAGTACTGCCCATCAGCATCCGACGCGCACTACCAGACGGGACAAGCCAGAACATACCCCTCAAATGGCTACTCCACCCTGAGGAAGAGAGAAAACTCAGGGGCAAGAGAGAAGAATCCTAGACTCGCGGCTCAGTGTCGGATTAGAACTTGGAACCTGTCGACAAGGACGAGGCTTTCTCATGGAAAGCTGCAACGGTAATCATGCTACTATTCTCACTGTTCGCCCTGACAATGATGGTCCTGGGAATGAACCCTTTCACATTACTCTTCAACGCAACACTAGTCTACTTGCCAACCGTAATACTGCTCGGTTCTAGTCTATTCGCACGAAACAAGCGTTCTTGGTAGGACGAATGTCTCTACGAGGCGAAGCCCGGAGACGTCCTATAAGGAAGCCTGACGCTCATTAGAAAGGCGTCGGCGCCATCGTGGTAGTAGTGTGAAACTGTTCGAACCGTATCGAATCCCATGTCTTTGTACAGCTTGACTGCTTCATCGTTAGCGGTTCGGACCTCCAAGAAGCATTCCTCTCCCCCGTGCAATTCTAGCGCTTTCATTGCAGAAACAACTAGTTCTCTTCCGATCCCTCGTCTGCGAAAGTCGGGCAGTACGGCTACTGACACGACGTGTCCCTTTCGGACCATGCGGAAGCGTCGGAGGTCGGAGAAGCCGAACTCAAGTCTGCACATTATGTATCCGACAACCCTATTGTCGCGCTCTGCGACGATGAAAGCTTCAGGACAACTCTTGTACACTTCCATGAAGAAGTATGCACTGTAGTTTTCCGGAAGACAGACCCTGTTTATCTCGACGACCGCCGAGAGATCGTCCGGCCTAAAAGGCCGCAGAAGATAGGGCGCCTCCAGCAACAAGCCTCTGCCCTAAAAGAAAACCTCTGACCCTATAATATCTTGTCGTCGAATTCACGACTGGTGACTGAAGTTGACAACACGTTTAAATCGCTAAGAACTCGCGAGCGAAGAAAACGGCGACTTCTAGGAATGAGTGACGTCCCGCAACCACCGTCCCAACCAGCCCCATACACGGGCCCATCCCTAGAGACCGTCAAATCGATAGTCGCGTCACAGTTCCAAGTCAAAGACGCCTTTCTCGATCCTTACGGGATTCCAACAATTCTGGTATCGGCAGAACCAACGAGGGAAAAGTTCAGGAACGTAGTTGAACAACTCAGAACCCAAAATCTGCTTGGGGCAATACGTGCGACCGGAGACACGCTGACAATCAAAGTCTTCCAAAAACCTCAGATAAGACCCTCCCGCAGAACTATCAACCTGGGACTCTTCCTAGCTACCGTTGTGACCGTAACAGTTGCAGGATACTTCCTTTGGACGGGGGGACTTGGAGGGTCCCAGACACTTCAGACACAATTCAATCAGATAGTCTCACCTGGAGCCAGTTCGTACGTCGAGGCGGGCATTTTCGCCGTTGGGCTGCTCGCCATAATCGGTCTTCACGAATTCGGACACAAGGCCGCCACAACCTACCACAAACTGGATGCTACCTTTCCATATTTCATCCCGGGTCCACCTCCCATCGGCACCTTCGGAGCCCTCATCTCTTTAAAGGGTCCACCAGCGAACAGGGATCAGCTGTTCGACTTGGGCCTCAGCGGCCCAGTCGTAGGCTTCGTGGTCACTACGATCATAGGCGCGGTAAGCATGCTCTTCGGACCCGCACTCACACCTGCAAAATTGGCCTCTCTAAGCAACTGGAATTCTACATGCAGCGCACAGCTTGGAGTTGGTAGCTGCTTGTCCAACGTAAGCTTTCCAGCTCAGCCTTTGATCCTAGTGCTGCTCTCCAACCTCACCGGATACATCAATCCCAACGTGATATTCGACCAACAACTATTCTTCGCCGCCCAAATCGGCGCGCTTCTGACATTTCTCAATATAGTTCCCGCATGGCAGCTGGATGGCGGTCACATCTCAAGAGCGGTCTTCGGCCCCAGTGGGCACAGGATCGCGACTTTCGCCGGCCTAATCTTGCTCCTCCTTTCAGGCTTCTGGGCATTCGCCCTCCTAGTGCTCGTAATGATGGCGTTCTCACGCAGAGGATTCGCCGGAGTCGAACCACTTGATGATGTAAGCCCTGTCAGCAACTCAAGAAAAATTCTCTACATCCTCGGAATCGCGATGCTAGTGCTGACCTTTGCAAGCTCGCCACTATAAGGAAAAGCAGCAAGCGCCATCGTACTTCGTAAGCCGCGTGATAGTGGAGACTCTGAAACAAACAAGAGGCGACGAACTGCTCAACATCAGTCAGATCGCTGACCGAGTGAAAACCACAATCGAACAAGTCGCCCTGGTTCTCTGCCCACCGCTGGATGCGGAAGAGCTATCGGGCGCACATCTCGCTAACTCAGCTCGATTCAAGCTGGCCTTCGAGGCCGGCAGACATGGTGCACTTCAACAGGTGGCGAGGGCTTTGACTTGGCGGGAATTCGAGGCCTTCACCGAGGACTGCCTACGAGCTGTCGGATTCGATACTCAGAAGGGAATCGTCGTAAAAGGTGGTTCTAGGCGATGGCAGATTGACGTGATTGCAAGGAAGAGTCGAATGATTCTCGCAATAGACTGCAAACACTGGGAATCTCCAGGCTATGATTCAAAGCTCAGCAAAGCTGCTGAGCACCAAAAGCTAGCAGTTCAAGCCCTTATCCAGCAACTGGCCTCCAAGGGAGAGTTCGGGAGAGAACAAGTATTGGTTCTGCCCATGATTCTCACTCTCTTCGAGCCTCGCTCGCGCCTGGTAGACGGGGTGGTCGCGGTCCCGGTTGAGCAGTTTGCTGATTTTCTGGAGGGAGTATCGCCCTTCTCATCGGAACTGCCGTTCGTTCCCGTACAAGGCGTCGCAAAAAGCTCTATCAGTTGACGTATGAGAGTCGGAGCTGGTTTGAGATGAACGTCGTTGTCGTAGGAGCCGGTACCATGGGCTCCGGAATTGCCTATGTCTCTGCCGCGTCCAGCCACGATGTTGTCGTTGTTGAGCAGGAGCAGAAGCTTCTCGACGCTGGAATGAAGCGAGTCGAGGAATACGTCCAGCGAGCCATCTCGCGCGGCCACGTCACGAAGGACCAAGCTTCAACAATCAACACAAAGTTGCGGGGTACGCTAGACTTCAACACCGCGTGTAAGAACGCCAATCTTGTTGTGGAAGCTGTCTTCGAAGATCCCGTGGTCAAGGAGAAAGTGTTTGCGACAGTCGACAAGTTCTCTCCCAAAGAAGCAATCCTCGCGTCCAATACTTCTTCGATAAGCATCACACGTCTCGCCCGTGCTACTCATAGACCGGACCAAGTCTTGGGACTCCACTTTTTCAACCCTGTACCAACAATGAAGCTGGTCGAACTAATCAAAGGCAATCAGACTTCCGAGTCGACAGTTAAGACTGCCAGGAGCTTTATTGAATCACTCGGGAAAACCGTTGTCCAATCACTTGACAAGACCGGATTCATCGTAAACAAAGCATTGATGCCGTTTCTCAACGAGAGTATCAAACTCCTCGAGGGAGGCGTCGCGTCGAAGGAGGACATTGACAAGGCGTTCATTCTCGGAACAAACCATCCGATGGGTCCTCTCCAACTTTCAGATTTCATCGGTGTTGACGTTGTCTATCAGACCCTCAAGGTCCTAGAGAACGAGTACGGCACCTGCTTCAAACCGACCCCTCTGCTCGAGAAGATGGTTAAAGAGGGAAGACTAGGCCGGAAGACAGGGAAGGGCTTCTATGACTACTGACGACACTCCGACGATTGACGAACCATCAAAGCGGCTGACAGAGATGATCCTCAAAGGCGAGGATCAAGAATCAGCACGCATCGCAACAGAAATCGTCGGTGGTAGACCAGAGACAAACGATATCGTGGACGCAATCTCCGAGACAATGAACATCGTGGCAGACCTACACGAAGTCGAGAGATATACAGTCCAGCAAGTCGAAAGTTGCGAACGCGCGGCAGAGAGCGCCTTGAACGCAATAAGGCCGGGAATCAAAGTAGAACAGAGAAGAATTTCCGGCAAAGTAATGGTCACCTCTCTCCACGGAGATCCCCACAGATTCGACAAGACCCTTCTCCTGACAATGCTGGAGATGGGAGGGTTCTCAGCGCTCGATGGAGGCGAAGAACTGTCTCCAGAAGAGGTTGTACGAAACGTCAAGAGCCTCAAACCAGATGTGCTCGCGATCCCACTAGTCACCACATCGGCCGTGAACGATCTTTTACGCACGCGATCCCTTCTTGCTAATTCTGGGGTTAAGACCAAGCTCGTCACATACGGGAGAGGAGTTGCCAAGCTACCGAGCGATTCGCAGCTAAGCGCTATGGAAGAGGACTCGCTCAGCATTCTCAGCAGAATAGCCGAGATTTTGATATCTCGCTGAGTTACTTCTTTCTTCTGAGAGCCAGCATGAGATTCCTGGTTCCTTTTACTCTCCAGAGGAGCAGCCCTGAGACCACGGTTGAAGAGAAGGCGGCTGAAAGCTGGGACACGACGAATTTGACCGAGTAATCCATTCTTGCGAAACCGAATGACCATGTGTAGAAGTTGATCGCAGTCTGCCTCAAGGACGGAATTGAGTTTGATACTGAGGCTACCGCGCTGATGAACCAGCTCGACTCAACAATGTACGGGGTGAACAGAACCAAGGTGAACGGCGTAAGGACGATGGCCGCTGCTTTTACCATTCTTAGCGGATAGAGTAATCGGCGTACTCGTCTATCAGGACCCGCCATTACGAATGCAGTGTTTTCGAACACGCTCATCCAGAGCGTGAGAAGGACAATGGCATTCGCCAAGGAGAAGAATAGTGCGATGGAGAGTGGGATCTTTAGCGCTCCGAGCGGGATACTGAATGATTCGTCCATCATTCCGCGTCCCACCATGTAGTTGAAGTAGAGTAGCTCGATCGCGGCTGCAATCGCTGCGAAAACGATTGCAGGCATCCAGCCTCGCAGGATCTCCCAGCGGAGAAACATTCGCTTGTATGTGGTAGTGCCCGAGGCCACGGCCAACACGTGGACGTAAGGCGAATATTGACTGGTTAAAAACCCGATGGCTCGCGTAACCGTATCATTTCCGCTAGAGTTACGGGAGCTTAGTCTACACCCGACTTCAAATTGTGAACAACGTGCTTTGACTGCGCGTTCCGCCTAGATTTCACGGTCAAGAGAAACGCGTGATCGGATGGTTGAACAAACGAAGATGGATACTGGTAGCCCTTGCTCTGGTAATCATAGCCTCGATCACGAGTGCCGGATACGCGTCTGCTCCCAACCCTCAAGAAAACGTGAATCTCTACGCGGGAAACAAGCTCATCATAAGCTCCACCCAGCAAGCGATCAAGTCAGTCATCGTAAGAGGCAACCTCACAGCCGCAACAGTCTCAAACAGGACCTATCCAGCGAAGAACTTCACGATAACAACAAACTCGACGCAAGTCTACACCCTCAACGTCTTGCTCTCATACCCGAGCACCTACACGACCGCGATCATCATCAATGATCCCTCTACCAGCTCGAACAGCCAGTACACGTCATACTACGTGTCTGCAGGAGATCTGAACCTTACCATATTCGCAGTCTTCCAGCCCTCCCCGAACAATGGCGAAGGCGTGCCTCTCAGCTGGTCCTCGTTCTTCGGCTGGTTCAGCCAGTTCGGCAACGCCTTCCCGCTCTGGATCAAGGTGCTCTACACGATGCTAGGGGCACAATTCGCCTTCGTAGGATATCGTTGGATAAAGTTCGAGGATGAGAAGAGAAGAGTCGAGGGCCACTTGCCTCCTCTAGACCGTGGAAATAGGATTTACCTCTGGATCGATGTAGTCTTCAGAACCCTACTCGCCGGTTTCATCATAAGCCTCGCTCTGATGCTGGGCGAGACCATTATCATTACAGCAGCACAGTATCTGTTCTTCGTCACCCTCAACCTCTTTCCCCTAGTCGACCTGTTCTCGCTCTTCTTCGTCGCCGTACTCGGACTCACCATCTACCTTGCCCGCGAAGGACTCGACAAATTCCTCGACCTAAAACCAATGATGGAGGACTAGACTTTGAAGAACCAGCGGAGAGTAGCATCAAACGACGACCAACTCTCCGAGTTCCTCTTCGGCTCAGTCCGCCCATGGTGGGACCGCAGACCATGGCTTAGACGCGTCTTTCTCATCCCACTCCGATCAATCGACAAATCCTACGGCAGATGGAGCAAGGCAAGAGTATCACCCAGACGATTCCGAAAAATCCAGGAGCGTCTCGACCGGGAATATCCACCCGACAAGTTCTCTCCCTCGAACCTAATCGGCCGAGACAGAGAGTTCAACCTCCTACTGGACTCCTTCAGACTCCACGTACTCCGACATCCCTCGCTGACCAAGTACTTCGGCAAGGAAGAACTGCCCAAGGCAGTCTGTCTAGCAGGAGACAGCGGAACAGGCAAGACCTTTCTAACAATGGTATCCCTCCGAGAGATGCTGCTGGAAGGCTACAGAAGCGGAGTCCTCGTCACCCCCGTGATCCTGAAGGGTTCTGATGTCTACTCAGAATTCTACGGCAAGAGCACTCGACAACTTGGTCGCTTCCTCGACTACGCAAGCTCCGTCCCCTCAGTCGTCTATATCGACGAGTTCCAGAGCTTCGGCAGAAAAGTCCGAGGAGAGACAGGAGCTGAGATCGAGGACACCAGAATACAGGACGAATTGAATCGCTGGCTGGACAAGATCGTCAGCGGAAAATCCCGGACCATGGTAATAGTGGCCACTAATGCGTACGAGAAAATCCGGGAAGACATTCGCCGAAGACTATCAAAAGTCAGCTTGAACGACGGCGTGACCCGCGAAATGCTTCTCGCGGTTGTAAACGACTCGTTGAAAAGAGAGGGGTGGGTGAATCTCAAGGCTGACGATCTTCTTGATCTGATGGAGCGAGAGGTCACAATCAGACGACGAGCCTCTCTAACCCCTAGCGACATACAAGAGATCTTCCGAGAAGTCCGAAAATCAAAGGAGGCACCATTGAGAGAAAGGATCAGAGAATCGAGTACTGACCTCCGAACGATCGAACGGCCCAAGATCTCTGCCGGAATCGAGGATTTTGCGGCGGCCGCTCGCAACGTGAAACTCTACTCAGAACAAGAGAAATCACAGGAAGTCGTCGACGCCGTCTACGTAATGAAGCCAAAAGTCAGTCGCGAAGATCTGGGCGGTCTCCACGACGTGAAGAACAAGGTCCTCAATCACATTGCCCTCGCTTTTAATCCGTCAATGAGAGAACTCGGCCACCAATCGAATCCACGATTCTTCCTCCTCGGACCCCCTGGGACTGGAAAGACGCTATTGGCGATGGTAGCGGCTGCCGAGAACAATGTGGGTTTCATCAAAGTGCGAGGGGGCGAACTGATGAGTGGTGCGAACTACATGGGAGACCCTGAGAAACGGATCAAGGATCTCTTCGCAATGGTCCGCCAGAAGAGCCCTTGCATCCTGCTTCTCGATGAGGCTGACGCCATCTTCTGGGGTGGCGATCCCTCTAGCAATAAGATACTGGCGCAGGTAAAGGCAGAGCTCAGCGAACTCCGCTCCGAGGACAGGGTAGTTGTCATTGCGACTTCAAATAAGGAGCAACTTATTGATCAGGCTACCAGAGACCGGTTTGAGCCTAATATTTTCTACATCCATCCACCGCTAAACGACGCTGAATGGAATGAGGTTGTCGCGATTCATCTCAGGAAGATGCAGCCCTACCTTCATCCTGAGGTCGATGCGGCTAAGATAACGAAAATGTTCCGAAGACAACGAGTGCTCAGCCCGCGAGGAGTCGCGGAAACAGTCTCCGAAGCCCACAGGCTCTGGGCGTCCGAAATCGCGGCCGCTAGAGGCATCACTGACGCAGGGACTTCAGAATTAGCAGTTCATAACATCACAACGAAATATCAGGAAGATCTTGACAGACTGAACGAAGTTCTTGCCATCTATCAACAGGAAGGAACGACACTCAAACGAGAACAGGTGAGCCAGGAGGATTACAAACTACGACTCTTCCACTTCCAGAAGGCCATATCCAGCCTCGAATCCCTAGAGGACAAAGAGCATCGAGAAATCGCGGAAGCACTCATACTCTCGCAAGCACTACCCGGCGTCACCTACGGTCTCTATACGAGCGACAGGGGGTCAGGAGGAATCCTCACAATCCAATGCAACGTCCGGCCCGCCAACTCAGGCGAGAGACACGTGTCAGTAACCGGACAAGCCAGCTCAATGATAATGGGACAGACATTCGTCCCAGATCACTCCGTGATAGAAAGTGCTGAGAACGCTGTTGAAGCGGTAAAGTCATGGCTCTGGTCCCGAACCCGAGTCGACCTTTCCAAATACCATGTGCACTTCCAGATCAGAAGCATCCTAGAAGGAGCACCGGGAGCAGGAGTATCAGGTCCAAGCGCAGGCTATGCCATGCTTAACGCGCTGATCTCAGAACTCTCCAATACTCCAATAATTCAGTCAAAGGTTATGACCGGGACAATAGGTGTGAAAATGGACGTAGGACCGGTAGGAGGCCTTGGCGGGCGTGGCCGAGAAGCAGGGAAGCTCGTCGGAATTTTGAAAGCTGAGAAAGTCAAGATTACAGACCTTCTGGTCCCTGACTCCAACTATCGTAGTGCGAAAGATGAAATGAAGATGGTTCAAGACGAAGGAATTACCGTCCATCCGATCACTAACGCTCAAGATGGCTGGCCGATCCTGTTCAATCTGACAAGCGAGGAGCTTGCAAAGAAGATCCGGGCGGCACTTTTTGACCGAGAATCTCTCGTTGACCTGGAATCGAACTCGTCTCGATTCCTTGGAACTGGACAATAGCTAGTCCAAGCGGGGTAGATTCCGGTCTAACCCCAAGATGTCATTCTAAGTTACGGAATTCTTGTGTGCAAATACTCTCTAGCTAATTACCTGATTCTCGATGATCGAGGATGGGTCTCCGGATAAGACTACCCCCTCTCAACAATTCGACGAAAGCGAGACCCTTCCGGCTAGGCGGTCTGGAACTGATGACATCCTCGATCTCATTTCGAAATTCTTGGAATCTGCCGGAAACGTCCTCCTAATCCAAGGATCGCCGGGCGCCGGCAAGACGACGCTTGCGCTGGAGCTTCTTCAAAGGGTACGCGCGACTCGGCTGGGAGGATCCCAGATTCCCCCGACCAGACTCTACGTCCCCAGTCGTGTCTCTCCAAGGAAGCTTCGAAAGCACTTTCCTTGGATTCATGAAATGCATGACCCGCTCTCAACAAAAGTCTCAAGCGACAATTCTTTAGCGGGCGCCGAGGGAATACGAGTATCAGACGCTGACGACGTATTCAACAAGATTCTAACTATCAAGCGTTCCACGCTAAAGGGTCTCATGGTCATTGACAGCTGGGAGGGAGCCCTAAGGAACACGAGCGAAGATGGGCGTCGTATGATCGAATCCGCAATACTATCGGACCCAGAAGACAGCAGAGTAGGAGTGGCCTTGGTGAGCGAAGGGGGACGAGTAGGAGATCTCCCGAACTTGGTTGATGGTATTGTGACACTATCATCCTCGGAACTCGAGGGCCGGAGGCTGAGAACGATCGCCGTAAACAAACTTAGAGGCCTAAAAGTCAAAGCGGATCGTGCACTCTTCTCTCTGGACAAAGGCAAGTTCAACCTGCTGCCAAACACGCGATTCGACGGCAATTCCTCCACGAAGCAAAACATCCTCTCTCCCGTTCCCCACACGAAGTCCTTCTTCTCAACTGGGAGTCGCGACCTCGATACCATGCTCAAAGGCGGGATCAGAAAGGGCTCCTCGATCTTGATTGACGTAAACAATACCGTCCCTACCATGGGAGTGAGGCTTCTGCTCAGAATCATCAACGCGAATTTTGTTAATCAAGGAGGATTCTCCTGCATTATCCCGTTTAGTACAGTCAGCTCGGAAAACGTCGCCAAGTCCCTGAGGCCTCTCGTTGGAGAAGATGCCCTCAACGAGAGAATCCGCATCGTGGAGTACAACCAAGAACTCCCACCGGAGAAGTGGAGGGTACCGCTCAAAGGGAATCCACTGAATGACTTTACGCTCTTTGGCAAAATATGGAGAGAGATAGGGACAGATTCTTCGTCAATAGTCCTCACGATAGATCTTGACAAGCTCGTCCAAGTCTACGGCGATAACCTAATGCTTCCCAGCCTGACAAATTTGGGAGCCAGCATACGCGATGCGGGGGCGATCACACTCGCGGTAACATCAGAGCCGAATAAGATTCGGGAAGTATTCTCGAGAACAGCGGATTATTACCTCAAGATTGAGAGTATCAACGATACGATGGTAATCTATGGCGTTAAACCTTTCACGAACGTATATGGGGCCGAATTCGCATTCGACTCCGGCTACCCCTTCCTGAAACTTATTGAAATAGTGTGATTCAGAACCACGAATAAGCGCAACGATCGTCTAGACGCGCTACTCCGTTATGCGCGTTTGTAATCATCCACTGCCTTCAAAAAGTTCTTGAAAACATCGGCCCCCTTAGGGGTATGATAGACTTCGGGGTGGAACTGCACCCCGAACAAGTTCATCTTCTCATGCCTCATCGCTTGAACAGTGCAGTTAGCTGAACCTGCGAGAACCTTGAACCCAGGTGGCGCCGAAACTATTTCGTCGTTATGGGATTCCCATGCTGTAAACGAGGGCTTCAGCCCCGCCAAGATTGTGTCTTCCTCTGAGACTGAGACCTCTACAGGACCGAATTCTGGCTTCTTAGCCAGATTCGTGCTTCCCCCGAACGTTGTCGCCATGAGCTGGTGAGTTACGCAGATACAGAGCATCGGGAGCTTGATCTTGGTCATCAAGTTCGAAGCATCTCTGAGCTCCTCGCTCAGCGCGTCGAGGGATCGTACGCTCTGGGGTCCACCGCCCATAACTAGCGCGTCAGCCTTCATAGCCTCGAACTTTTCAACAGGAGTTGAAGGAGGCATCAGGAGCGAATCCACTCCCAATTCTTGGAGCCTCCTGAGGATCAGATGATTATACTGACCTTTGACATAGACAACCGGGATAGTCGTCAAGGTTTACTCGAACTCTATCGTCGCGGGCGGCTTCGGGGTAATGTCATAGTATACGCGGGACGAGTCGCCAGTTTTGAGGATCGATTCTGCAATGTCTTTGAGGATCTTCCATGGAACTTGGGCTACCGCTGCCGTCATGAAGTCACGAGTAGAGATTGCTCTAACTATGACAGATAGGGGCGGTCCTCCTCTCTTCTCTTTTACCAGAACAGCTACACGCGTAACGTCTGCAAATTTTTCGACGATGCCCGACTGGGCAAGGCGTAGTTTCTCCGGAAGCCACCCGTAGGTTTCTCTGCTCTCATCTTGGATCTTTATTCCCACCAATTTGCCGTAGCTTCTCGTATCGCCCTTGACCCCAGTGACCCTATCCTCGAACACGTCAACGCGAGTCTCGGACGAGGGAAGGCCCAGCGCTCCAGCGGTTGTCTCCTCCAAGCTGTCGTAAACCGCGTCCTTCACGAACCTGTTCTCGATGACACCGCCGAAGTACTGATCATAATTGAACGGACCAAGTTTCTCCTCAACGATCTCTGTTGTTGATTTGAGAAGGTCTAGCTTCCTCTTGGAAACGGCTCCAATGCATCTCACCAAGAGCCCAGGACCTGGAAACGGTTGACGGTCCGACAGATCCCTCGGAACATCTAAATGCCGTCCGAGTAGCCGAACCTGATCCTTGTACAGTTCTGAGATGGGCTCAACCACTCTGAAGCCATAGGTGGATAGGGCATCAATTCCTACCTGCTCGAGAATATTATGCTGGGTCTTTATTCCCCCTTGAGTCTCAATCCAGTCCGGCGCGATAGTTCCCTGTACAATAAAATCACAACCATCCTTTCGCGCTTCTTCGCCCAAGACCTGATAGAAGGTCTCTCGAAACTTCTTCCTCTTTTCCTCTGCACCCGTCTCGCCTTTTGTAGCTTCCAAGAAGCGGCCAGCTGCCTTAACGAGCTTAACCTTCAATCCCAACGACCGCTCACTGAGTCTAGCCTTGACGCTCTCTGTCTCCCCCACCCGCAAGAATCCAGTGTCTATGAAAACAGGGAACAATCTGTCTCCAAGGGCTCGCTTTGCGACGAGCGCTGCGACGGTGCTGTCAACACCCCCGGAGACTGCGGCGATCGCCTTGCCGTCTCCGACTGTTTCTAGTATTTTGGCCGTTTCGCTAGTCAGATAGCTTGAGGGACGAAATCCTTCAAGCGTCACCGACAACCAGGCGCCACTTTACAGCTTATCGCTTCTTGGGCAATTTATTGTTTATCAAGTGCAAGTCTCTCCATATCAAACGGTAACCTTTGACGCTCGCGGCCCCTCAGATCATCGGCAGGGGCACTTGGCTGGACAAGGTCGCTTCTGAGATTATTGAGAGAGAGCAGAAGCTTGGCCGGCAAGTCGATCTTCTGAAAGTGGAGAGCGGATTAGGGGCGTCAGGGGTGCCGCACATCGGAAACTATAGCGACGCTGCTCGTGCGTATGGAATCAAACTTGCACTTGAGAGCATGAGAAGGAAGGCTGAACTCCTTGCCTTCTCAGACGACATGGACGGACTTAGGAAGGTGCCTGCAGGTCTCCCAAAGTCGCTGTCGAAATACATCGGATTCCCAGTGTCGAGCATTCCTGATCCGTTTGGTTGTCACGACAGTTATGGGAGTCACATGAGCAGCCTGTTGCTAGATGCTCTGGACAGGACCGGGATAAAGTACAGGAGTATCTCGGGAACTCGCGCCTACAAGGAAGGACTGTTCAACTCACAGATCGACAAGATCCTAACCAGTGCGACAAGGGTTGGAGAAATAATCAAGGAGACATTAGGGCAGGAGAAGTACACTGAGGTTCTCCCGTACTTTCCAATCTGCGAGAACTGCGGCAGGATATACACGACCAAGGCACTAGAATATGTCCGCGACAGACATGTAGTCAGATACTTTTGCGACGGGATGGAACTTCGCGGAGAGATGTTGAAAGGATGCGGGCATCAGGGAGAGGTCGATGTCTTTACAGGTAGGGGGAAGCTGAGCTGGAAAGTAGAGTTTGCGGCCCGTTGGTCCGCGCTGAAAGTGAACTATGAAGCGTATGGTAAGGAACTCATAGACTCAGTAAAGACAAACGACAGAGTGATGAAGGAAGTGCTCGGTGAGACCCCCCCGTTCCACACCCGCTACGAGCATTTTCTCGACAAGACCGGAGCGAAAGTATCGAAGTCAGTCGGGAACGTACTGGCTCCACAGCTCTGGCTTCGGTACGCGCCACCTCAAACGCTGCTGCTCCTGATGTACAAGAGAAGCGTCGGGTCTAGAGCGGTTTGGGTCAAGGATATTCCAACCTACATTGCCGAGCTCGATGAGCTAGAGGACGTGTACTTCGGGCGTAAAGAGGTGAAGGACCTAAAGGAACTGGCGAGGCTACGGGGATTGTACGAATACGTTTGGCACCTCTCACCACCCAGATCCCCAACTGCTCACGTGCCTCACAATCTGCTCGTATATTTGGTCAAGGTAGCCCCGAAGGACAAGGAGAAGGAATTCGTCATCCAGAGGCTGGCTGGGTACGGCTATCAAGTCGACCCTAACGATCCACGCTTTCAGGACCGGTTGGACAAGGCTATCAATTGGGCGAAAGAGGTCGAAACTTTAACCACCGGAATCGTGCGGGTCGAGGAGAGAGAGCGTGAGGCTGTTCTTGAGCTGGCAGGGATCATCAATGCGAGCGACGACGAGAACTATCTCCAGAACTCTGTATTTACGATAGCAAAGAAGCATAACCTTGAGCCAGGACCCTTCTTCAAGACGCTCTACAGAGTGCTGATTGGGTCCGATCACGGTCCGAGGCTAGGCCCTTACATACTAGCAATGGGCAGAGAAAACGTGGCCTCAGCTCTCGCCGAGGCGGCGAGAACGGCGAACAAATAAGATGGAAGCGCTAGCAACTCAAGAAGTGCGAATTCGGCGATTCGAGTCCCAAGATATCAGAGAGATCTCTGAGATAGAACAACTCTCCTTCAAAGATCCCTTTCCTTCATACTTTCTCGCTCAGCTCGCCGAGGCAAACCCTGACACTTTCCTAGTCGCGGCCATAGGTGACAGAATCGTTGGCTACGCGGTGATCGACAAATGGCCAGACCAAGAACATCTAGTCTCGATCGGAGTTATCCCCGAATCAAGAAAGAAGGGAGTGGGACAGGCGCTTCTAGATAATCTGATCGAAAAGATGCAAACTGGAACTTTGAAACTTGAAGTCCGGAGAGGTAACAAAGCTGCGCTGGGGCTATATCATAAGAATGGGTTCGTCCAAACCGGAGTAGCGTACAGCTACTATGCCGATGGCGAAGATGCTGTTCTGATGGAAAAGTCGATTCAAAAGAAAGCCGAGATTCTCTCCACAGCCTAGAGAGGTTCAGGTGGCGGGCCGGGTGGGATTCGAACCCACGATTTGCGGCTCCGCAGGCCGCCGTCTTGGTCCTGGCTCGACTACCGGCCCTGGGAGGAGCGTTCTCGCTTACCCTTATAACGCGTACAATTTGACCCCGAACTGTATTCCAAATTCTTAATCGGCATCAATTTCATATGTCATGCCTCACCGAGCGTAGCGTTGATCGGACATGTTCACTTGCATGAAATGTCAGAAGCGAGAGTTTCAGATGACACAGCTATCCGACATGAGGTTGTTAGCCGAGTGTGCAGGATGCGGTGCGTCCTTTGTAGTGGACTCGATAAGCGAGAAGAAGTCGCGGATCGAAGCGGCGGACCCAAACCAGCATCTTACCTGGAACTGGAAAAACGAGCAATGGGTTCCGGCAAAGCGCAACTAGGCCCCCTCGTCATACCTAGGACGCGAGAACGCTGCTGACCAGCTATAGACTAGGCCGAAGTGCCCGGAGTCGTGGCTTCAAGAGTCAAACCCTCAGGTCCGATGTATTCTGCGTCAGGACGGAATAATCGGTTATCCTGCAACTGCTCCAATACGTGAGCCGTCCATCCTACGGTCCTCGCACAAGCGAAAGTGCAGGTGAAGAGTTCCGGTGGAATCCCGACTGCATGCAAAACAACTGACGAGTAGAATTCGACGTTCACATCAATGGGCCGTTCCGGATGCTCCTCACGGAGTAGCCTTCGAGCGATGTCTTCGACTGTAGTAGCGAGCTTGAATAATGCGGGATCGACTATCTGTCGGGCAAGTTCCTTCAAAACTCTTGACCGGGGATCCTCCGTCCGATAAACCCTGTGACCAAAGCCCATGATTCTATCGTGCTTCCGAAGCCGATCTCGTAGCCAACTCTCAGCGTTCTCTGGAGTCCCAATCGACTGCAACATCTCCCACACATAGATAGGAGCGCCTCCATGCAGGGGACCCTTCAAAGCAGATATTGCGGCTACAACCGCAGAATGTACATCGGTCAGAGTTGACGCCGCGATTCGAGCCACAAAGGTTGATGCGTTGAGACTGTGATCTGCAAGGAGCGTAAAGTATGAATCCAATGCGCGGACGTGCTCAGGTCTACCCGGTTTGTTGTTCAGCATATAGAGATAGTTCGCTGCGTGCCCTAGGCCTGCTTGAGGAGTGACAGGCTCTTGGCCCTTTCTCAAGCGGTGATACGCGGCGACGATTGTTGGCATCCGGGCTGTCAGATCTATGCTCGAATCGATTATCGGGGATTCGGTGGGACCTCGTAAACCTCCGAGGATGGAAACGGAGGTTTGTAATGCCGAGAGGGGCTCGGCTACTTTTGATTCTCCTCTCAAAAACCCTATGACTTGCTTAGGCAAAGCATGTTCGCGCGAGAAACGAGTTTCCAATGTGGAAAGTTCTTGCCGATTTGGTAGATGCCCGTACCAAAGCAGGTGCGCAACAGATTCGTAGGAGACCCGTCCGGCCAGCTGTGTAACATCGTAGCCCCTGTAGATTAGTCGTCCAGCTTGACCGTCAATCTTGGTGAGAGAAGTAGTAGCGACGACGACGCCCTCGAGACCCTTCGGCGCGCGAATCATGACGCTTCGGGACAACATTGATATCGACCATAATTAAGGAATATCAAGGAACAATTCTTGTGGGCGGGAAAGCCTTTTTCAACGCCCCCAAGCTGTCGCGACCGTCGATACACAGATGACAGGCAAGACTCACAAGATTGCAGTATTGCCCGGGGATGGAATCGGCCCTGAAGTTGTCGAAGCGACGCGAACAGTTTTGAATGCGGTGCAGAAGGTGACCGATGTCAAGCTTGAGATGCTCGAGGGTGAGGCTGGATTGGAGGTCATCTCCAAGTATGGAACTAATCTTCCGCCGAAGACTGTCGATATGATCATGAAAACCGACGCCTGCCTCAAGGGTCCCATGACGACGCCCGAAGAGCCGGGATCGCCACGAAGCGTCGCAGTCACTCTCCGCTTCATGTTCGACCTCTACGCCAACATGCGACCCGCCCGCACTCTCCCAAACGTTCCTTCGTTGAAGCCCAATATCGACATGATTGTGATCAGGGAGAATACAGAGGATCTTTACGTTGGAAAGGAGTTCGAAGTCGTTCCAGGAATCGCAGTCGCACTCAAGATCAACACGACCAGAGCCTCTGAACGAATCGCGAAATTTGCGTTCAACCTTGCCATGAAGCGACGAAAGAAACTCGCATTCGTCCACAAGGCGAATATCTTGAAGCTGACCGACGGAATATTCAAGCAAGCCGTTCTGAACGTCGGCAAGAACTATCCTGAGGTTGAACTAGAAGACATTCACGTTGACGCCGCAACAATGCAGTTCATACGACGACCGGAGAGTTTCGACGTCGTCGTTGCAACGAATCTCTACGGTGATATTCTCACGGATGAGGCGGCTGCCCTAGTCGGTGGGCTGGGTGTCGCTGCAGGCGGAAATATCGGAGATCATTACGGCATGTTCGAGCCGGCTGGCGGTTCGGCACCCAAGTACACGGGACAGAACAAGGTAAACCCCATCGCCATGATTGAAGCCTCGCGTATGATGCTTGATTTCTTAGAGGAACCGGAAGCCGCAACGAAGGTCGAAAGGGCCACAATGAAAGTCTTGGAAGAAGGCAAAGTGCTAACGTTCGATCTGGGAGGCACGGCCAAGACCAGCGATATGGGTAACGCTGTCGCCCAAAAGATCCTCGACTTCCACTAGACTCTACATTCGCTCAGCAAGCTTCAGTCCAAGCAATCCGGCAGCAGATTTCAGAACGGTCTCAGTTGCCTCGACTAGGTTTGCACGCTGCCGCTTCAATTCGTCATCTTGTAGGTGTGAGATATCAGATTTTTCATAAAACTCGTGGAATCTCTGAGCTAGTTCGTTGGCGTACAAGCAGAGAAGAGTCGGGTTAAGCTCTTCGGCGGATCTCATGAAAGTCTCTGGAAACCGTGCGAGCGCGAGGACCAGATTTTGCTCGGCAGGTTCAGTGAGCTTGTTGAAGGAGCTAGGTCTCTCGACTGAACCGAGTTTCTTGAGAATGCTGAGACCCCTGGTATAGGCGTAGTTGATGAAGGGCGCACTGTTCGCCTCGAAGTTCAACGCTCGATCCCACATGAAGTTCGTGGACCTTACAGCTTCGACAGAGAGCATAGCGTATCGGACAGCCGAAACGGAGAGGCTTTCGGCGACACGATGCTTCACTTCAGCAGGAAGCTCTGTTGACCTCTTGTCCACCTCTTCCCTTGCGCGGAGCCAAGCCTCGTCTAGCAACTGGTCGAACGTGACGTACCGCCCTCTCCGAGCCGACATCCTCTGTCCCTCAAGCGTGAGCAGTCCAATCGGGAAATGGAGGAAGTTCATGGCTTCTTTCCTGTATCCCAAGATCCACATTGCAACCTTGACCTGAAGCTGTGCAAGAGACTGTTCCACCCCGATCACGTTGATGACGCGATCAGCCTTCTCGAACTTGTACAGGCTGTAAGCAATGTCCCTCGTCGGGTAGAGAGTGGTTCCATCCGATCGCGTGAGGGTTAGAGAAGTCACTTCGAAGGATTTGGACAGTCCAAGCTTCTCTCGAAGTGCGAGATCATCCACCGCCTTTCCAGCATCGAGGACCCAAGCACCACCCTTGTTGCGGGCGAGTCCGGTCTCCTTGAGACGGTCGAGTAGTTCCGAGACTCTTCCTGTCCAAAGCATATCGGATTCCCAGTCCCATTGGTCAAAGTGAATGTGGGCCCTTCGAAGGGTCTCTTCGAACCCGGCAAGCACCATCTGGCTGACTCGACGGATCAAGCCTCGCGTCTCTGGATCTGCCTTCTCGTACTTCCTGATTAGCTCGTTGATAGACCGTTGAGGATCCGGGTCCTTTCCCACTTTCTCGCTGATGTGGTCGAACTCGATTGGGTGCTTGCTCTGAAGTTCCGCGGCGACACCTACCCATTCATCTAGTTCCTTGGTAACGGCTACGATGTCTATGTCTGAGGCGTCGGTCTTTTTGAGAAGAGCGAGCCTTTTCTTGTTCTCGTCGAGCTCCACGAGGGTCGATGTTATGGAATATATTTTTCCGAAGAACTCGTCAGGCTTTCCGTCAGGCCTGGGCTCCCCGAGTAGCTTGTATCCGTAGGCCATCTGGGCTACCTGTCGTCCAGTATCGTCGATGTAGAAATGGGTCTTGACAGCATGGCCTCGCCCGGCAAGAATTCGGGCCAACGTGTCGCCAAAGACGGAGTTCTTTGCGGTCCCCATATGAATTGGCCTTGCCGGGTTAGCACTAGTGTGTTCGACGATGACCCGTTGGGGCTGTTGGGTCTTCAACAACCCGTAGGATGATCCCTCGTGAAGAATGGCGTCGATTGTAAGCTGGGCCAGAGTCTCGATTTTAGCTTTGAAATTCACGTAGCCGGGTTCAGCAGCCTGAACCGACTCGACTAGACGGTGGCCCTTTGTCTTTTCCAGCTCGTGAACAATCTCCTTAGCTATCGTCATGGGCTTGGTTTTCTGCACTCTCGAAAGCTCAAAGGATAGAGAGCTTGCTAGGTGGCCGAACTCCTGATTTGGGGGGTCCTCTAGACTTGAAGAGAGGTCGAATTCGGGAAAGCGTTTCTTGTCAGATTCTTGAAGGTTTGAATATGCGCTCCGGAGCAGGCTCTCACATTCGGTCCTGAATTGGCCGAATGGATTGGAGGACCCTCGTTCAACCGTTGGCACGCTGGTCACGCCTTTTCAAACTTGATTTGAGACTGTCTCTGGCTTGAGAATCTTCTTAATAGAACTCACTAAGGCTAGGATATTGAAGGTGTCTAGGACGATAGTGCTGGGACCGGTAGATGTCCTAGTGATTTTCCTCGTCTCTATCGTCGCCGGATTCATAGGTGCTTTGTTTGGATTGGGAGGAGGAGTTCTAATCATTCCCTTTCTGACCCTTGTTGAAGGTGTACCCGTGCCTCTCGCGGTCGGGTCGAGCATTGTCTCCGTAGTAGCGACCTCCAGTTCATCGGCCGCCGCTTACGTTCAGGATCATCTCACAAACCTTCGGCTGGGCATGTTTCTGGAAATTGGTACTGTGGCTGGAGCTATTACGGGCGCTTTCGTAGCTGCGTTTCTGCCTGTGTCTGCTCTCTTCATACTCTTTGGGCTGATTCTGCTATACGCCACGATCATCATGATTCGGGCCCGAGGAATCGACTTTCCCGCGAACGTTAGACCTGACAAGACGTCTAGAACCCTTGCGCTCGGCAGCCAATACGAGGACCACAGCTTGAATAAAGTAGTGAAATACGAAGTCACCCGGACGCCCCTCACAGTCTTCATGGGCTACTTCGCCGGGGTAGTTTCAGGATTACTCGGTGTGGGCGGTGGAATCATCAACGTCCCGACGATGAATTTGGTGAGCAAGGTTCCTGTCAAAGTAGCGTCAGCCACTAGCAACTTCATGATCGGCGTCACGGCCGCCGCCAGTGCGTCCGTATATCTCCTGAGGGGAGATGTTCATCCACTCCTAGCCGCTCCGCTCATCATAGGAGTTGCGGGGGGAGCGTTGCTGGGGACTAGGGTCTTGAAGGTAACTCCTCCGACACGAGTCAAGATTGTCTTAGGAATCTTGCTCGCCGCGATATCCTTGCTTATGATCTTGAAAGGATTCAATTTGCCAGTGGTTTTGTAAGAGAGCCTTGGACCTCAACAGACTCGTCTCCTACTCGTTGCGTATCGGCGTTTTCGCAAGTGCTCTGCTAAGCGTGGTAGGGCTCTTCGCCTGGGCGGCTGGTGGCTTCAACAACATTGCCGCTGTTGCGGGATCAGACATTGCCGGAACCCTCTCCTCAGCGGTCCGTGGAGACGCTTCGGGTATTATCTACCTCGCAATCGCGATTCTCATAGCCACTCCAGTCTTTCGAGTGGCAGTATCCTCCGTTTATTTTGGTCTTGAACGGGATAGAAAGTATGTTCTGATAAGTCTAGCCGTTCTCTCTATGCTGATATTCGCCTTGATTTCACGCCTAGCGGCCTAAATGAGATCGTGAGCATTGAGGATCAATATCCTAATCGTAGGGGGATTGATTCTGGTCGTCAGCACTCTTTATGCCAATTCGGAAATCGTTGCCTTCATTTTCGGATCCGCTCTGGGAACGCTGAACACGATGATTGGTATCCTAACTCCCAGACCAGTAGGAATAACCATTCCTGCGGACCAGCAGAGTCTGTTGAAATTATCTCTTGACAAAGGAGTGATCGGAACTAATATCTACGTTGTCGTTTTTTCCGAAAAGAAGCTAGTTCTAAGAAAACTCAGCTCGGCAAAAGTTACAGTGCTAACCGCTCTCATCCTTGCCATCTTGGGATGGATCTTAGCGGGCCCCTTCGGTATCGTCGTGGGGGGCATCACAGCTTTCTCGCTGCAGGAATTCGTGACTCAGCGACGAAGAGACGAGATCGAGCGAGGAAACATTCTCGACGCGTCAGGCGGCAAGGACCTTGAGTTTCCTTACGACAAAATGGATCATCTACAGTTGCTGGGGAACAAGATTCGGCTCCATCTCAACGGTAGAATAGTTAGAATTGTTATTCCCAGAAGGACATCTAGGGACCTAGGGGATGTGCTTGAGAAGATTATTCCTGCAAAGATTCAGTCAAGGCCTGTTCCTTCTGCGAGAGCCCCCTGAAGAACAGAACCAGAAGCGCCATCATTCCAGTCGCTACCGTCGCAAGCTCTCCGGCCGCCAAGACCCGATTTGGCTCGATGAACAGCGCTCCTCGCCCAGTGGTTTCGACATAGAACGCCCATGCCATGAAGATCATACTTGCTAGTCCAGTGGCGAGTGAGTAGATCCAGAGGCCGCTCCAGAACAAGTTTCGAGAGAGCCGCGATGAAGCCATGACGGAATAAGATAATTGCCGTGCGGCGTTATTAACGTGGCGTAAAGCCTAGACTCCACTCGACAGTCTCCGGCTTTGACAGGAATTCTTTCTGACGCTTGCCACAGTGTAGACAAAACTAGTTTTTATTCCGACAAATCTCTCCACCGGAACTAGGGACCGTAGTCTAGATCGCACTCAGACAGCTTGGTGGCTGGCGAGGACAACCAGGATAGGACATCGGGCTCCGGCGCGTCTTGCGGCGAGACCCGAAGGTCGTGGGTTCAAATCCCACCGGTCCCGCGTCCTGATGCCCTAAAATCTGACCCCAATCTTCCATCACCAAACAACCGCTCTTGTGTCGCGCATCCAGGTCCAATTCAGAATTTTCTGGAGCAAAACTCGCCCGGGTAACGGGTTTTCTGGCTGAGTCCAGCTGATCTGGGCTTAGAATGGGCCAGTCGGGCTTTGCAGGAATGGCTTGGTTTCCAGGAGGAGAATAGGGCAGAAACAGAACGGTACTGCCAGACCCTAGATCGGGGCTTTCTCTGGGCGATTTTGCGTGGCGAGGATTCGATAAAGTGTGAAGGACTTGTTTAGATCAGACATACCCCCCGGGGGTCGAGATAAAGATAACAGAAAAACAATAGTTAACAAAAAAGAAAAAGATAGTAGATCGTGACGAGTTCTAGAAAGCTCCCTAAGAGCGGTTTTGTCTCGCGGGAAATGTTTTTTTTAAATTCCTAGAAAGGGGTTTCGGCTGACTGAAAGAGTTTCTGGGCGCAATCTCTGATTTATCGCGCAGAGTATGACATTCAACAATTTAGAATTAGCGGATTCACCGCATCACGTAAGCGTGAGAATCGGGTAGTCACGGAACCCCCTCCCAGACTCCGAATCAGGGTTCATTCGGCCGCCCATCTTCGCAAAATGTTTGCAAATGCTTGCCAAGGTGTCCTTATCGACGTCTGCGACCAGAGTCTGAGCAATCTCTAACAATCAATCTAGTAGCAGGGAGGACAAATTCTCTGCTCCAAGCGGGACTGGAGTGGCATTCCAAGCCCTTTCTGGAAGTAGAGGTATCCGTCGACATAGTTCTGGTGCGATGAGAGGAAGATGAAGTAGATGTAATTCCACGGCAGAGGGAACGCTCCAGAAGGCGGGGTCCAGCCCATCGTAATCTCAGCCATGTCTCCCACCGGAATCATAATAGGAAGCTGGTTGCAGGTCGCGAGCAGTGCGTTTCCACACTGCGTTGGGTTTCCAGACGCAAGTTGCCATGAAGGACTCCCGGCCAACGGGATGTTGGTCATGTAGACTGCGATGAACTTCACAGGTATAGAGCCTGTGTTACTGACGTCCACTTCAACATTGCCAACACAAGTGCCAGTAGTCGAGCCCGAGACCTGGTTGTTTCCGGTGCCACACCAGCCATTCGTGCCGTACTTCGCGGTGCCATTCACAATATTCCCAGCGATTACGATCGTCCCGTTCTGGTCGAGATCGAGACTACCGACTACATTATTGATTATCTGACCAAGATCCGCGCTTTCGATCTCCAACCTCCCGGAGATATGATTATTGTTAACAATGGTGTTATGACCAACTTCGTTCTCCACCTGTCCAGTTACATTAGAGTTGGTCATACTAAAGTAGCCGCGACCGCCGGCGTACATTGCTGCACCACACGCATCAGTGCAGATACCCAGGTTGCCAGAAGTGTTGAATCTGCTACCCGAAATGCTTACCGTCTGAACATTGTACAGACCCGTAAAGCCCGAGACACTGGCGTTCGTTAGGGTCACGCTTGATGCGGAGTCGACTTCCAACCCCCCGTTAATGGTGCCCCCTATTACGGTCAAGTTAGCGCCATTGGATACGTACACGTTCCCGTTTACGGTCGAAGTAATCAGGCAGACACCGTTGACAGGAACAAGAACATCTCCTGTATGCGGGGATATTATGGATCCTCCGCATGTCAAATACGAACCTCCAGGAGCGCATCCTATCGTGTCCTGCGATCCGCATGCTGCCACGGTCTCGGGAATTGACACGACATATGTTGCAAATTGAGCCCGTACCGTCTCGAATTTTTCAGAATATGCAGCACCTGCATTATCCTTGCTCGCCTGTGAAGTAAAGGCGGGCACCACCCAAACATAGACGATTGCGGACATGAGTATTACGATGAGAACCATCATTACCTCTGCGATGATAGTGGCCACTCCTCTTCGCGACCGACGGAGATTAGAGAGCATAGCCACCACTTGATGGTACGTTGCCGTAGAGCAAAAGGAACTTGTTACAATCGCTAAGGTTCGAACAAGACAACCCTCGTGGACTTAGCCTGTTCCTAGCCCTGCCTTTGCCCACAGGATGGGCAGAAGAAGAGGCCTGAGTCGTAGCCATGCCTGCATTTCTTGCATATCACCTGCAACCCAGATTGCTGGGGTACGGACCCCCCCAAGGAACCTGTTGAAGCGGCTGGGACTGGATCTGGAACGAAGACTCCGATTATTGCGGTTATTACTCCAGCGACGAATATTATCCCACCGAGGACGAAGTAGATTATGTCCGTCACGCAGGCAAAAACGTTGCCGGACAAGATCGTCCCTAGACAGGAAGAGAACGCGGATAAGGTTACTAGGGGACCCAAGATGACCATACCGATTCCGACGAAGAAAATTACCGGTCGCATTTGTTCCGAGACACGCTACAATGGCTAGACCTGATTTGTCTGCCTCGGGGCTTTCTAAGCCTCCGTTACTCACCCTCTAAGCCAGTGGGAAAACGATGGGATCTATGATCCATGGCACCTATGTGTCGCGAGGCTACGGCGACTGACTCAAGAGGTGTGCCTGTCGATTGAAACGTTCAGTTCCTTCAAATAACAAGGCGATTCGGCCGATCCTCCGG